>Ga0172365_10002162_pt1 | contig 14383 bp, 12 predicted proteins | sample LakKivSesite48cm_FD_114535 | JGI IMG/M metagenome (GOLD analysis project Ga0172365, IMG submission 114535) | Sediment microbial communities from Lake Kivu, Rwanda - Sediment site 48cm | ecosystem: Environmental > Aquatic > Freshwater > Lake > Sediment | place: Rwanda: Western Province, Lake...
AATTCTTCAAATTTGATTAAATGTTCGGGAATTTCGGTTAAAAATCTTGATGGTGGATTAGCTTCTTTTAATCCCCAGCTGGTTCTTAAACGAGCTAAAATAAGGTGAAGATGGATTTTACTTCTGGTCATGCCCACATAAAAAAGTCGGCGTTCCTCCTCAATATCCAGAGGATTAATCAAGCTTCGGGCGTGAGGCAAAATTCCCTCTTCACAGCCAATAATAAAAATAATTGGAAATTCCAAACCCTTGGCCGTGTGTAAAGTCATTAAATGCACCACTTCTTTTTGCTCATTAACTTCATCAGCTTCGGATAAAAGAGCGGTTTTTTCCAAAAATTCTTTTAATCCTTGGGGTGGTTTGATTTTATCATAATCAGTACTGACATTGATTAATTCTTCAATATTTTGCCAGCGGATTTCATCTTCAGGTAAACCAGCTTGTAAAATATTGTCGCCATAGGTTTTTTTAAGATAGTTTTGATATTCAATTGCCTTTAAAATGAATTTTAAAACCTGGGATAAGGATTCTTTATTGGCTAAGTCTTGAGTTTTTTTAATTAGTTTATAAAAAACACTTACTTCTAGTTTTTCTTTGGCGATTTTCTTCAGTCCTTGTTTGAGGATTTTTTCAAAAGTAATTTTACCGATTCCCCGAGCCGGGACATTGATTATTCTTTCTAAGCTAATTGGGTCATTGGTATCCACGAATTTAAGATAGCTGACCAGGTCTTTAATTTCTTTTCTTTGATAGAATTTGATTGCCCCAACTAATTTATAAGAGATATGGTGACGGATAAAAGCCTCTTCCAAGGCTCGGGACTGGGCATTAGTCCGATAGAAAACTGCAAAATCATTTAATTTGTAGCCTTGTTTTAGAAATTCCTTTATTTTTTTAACCACAAATTCAGCCTCGGATTTTTCATTCCAAGTTTCCACAATTGAGATTAAAGGGCCAGTCGGATTTTCAGTCCAAAGATTTTTCGGTTTTTGATAAACATTTTTGGAAATTACTTTTGAAGCAGCATCCAGAATATTTTGGGTTGAGCGGTAATTTTGGTCCAAGGTAACTACTTTTGCTTTAGGATAATCTTTTTCAAAATTCAAAACATTCCTGAAATCCGCGTTTCGGAACGAATAGATCGACTGGGCATCATCACCGACCACGCAAAGATTTTGATATTTAGAGGAAAGAAGTTTTATTAGCTGATATTGAATTGGGTCAGTATCCTGATATTCATCAACTAAAATATATTTGAATTTTTCCTGATATTTTTTGAGAATTTCGGGGAATTCTTCAAATAATTTGACTGTTAACATAATTAAATCATCAAAATCCAGGGCATTTTTGTTTTTTAATTCTTCTTGGTAAGCTAAATAAATTTTACTGATAATTTTTTCAAAATATTCTTGGGCTTGACTCTCATATTTATGAGTATCAATATATTCGCTTTTTAAAGCTGAAATAGTGGTAGCCACTTTTTTAGCTGGAAACTGGTCTTTGTTGATTTCTAAATTTTCAATTATTTTTTTAACTAAACTTAATTGGTCATCTTCATCATAAATTACAAAACTTTTTTTATAACCCAATTTGTCTATTTCTCTTCTCAAAATTCTTAAACAAAAAGAATGAAAAGTGCCCACAAAAGGTAAATTACTTAGTTTGCCGACCAGTTTTTTTACCCGGGATTTCATTTCATCAGCTGCTTTATTGGTAAAGGTAACTGCCAAAATATTTGCTGGCGGGATTCCGCTTTTAATCAAATAAGCCAGGCGATGGGTTAAAACTCGGGTTTTGCCACTGCCTGGCCCAGCTAAAATTAAGACTGGTCCTTCAGTCGTGATTACTGCCTCTTTTTGTCTGGGGTTTAGGTTTTTCAGAATCTCGTCCATAAGTTCATTTTAGCAAATCTAAATGGGGAGAAAAAGCTTGACAAACAACTATGGCTATGCTAAACTGGGACTTACCACAATAAGTAAAGGTTTTAAGACGTTTTTTCGGGAAAACTGATTTATTTTTAAGGTAAAAACAATTCTAATTCAATGGTTTTCATTGGTTTTTAACCCCCCTCTAATAAAGGGAGGTTTGGTTATTTTTATTGTTCTTGGCTTCATTTTTCTGAACCAGGTTATTGAGGGTAGTTTTATCAGTTATCCGGTTGATGAGGAAAAAGAGATCGTCATAAAAGGCTCTTCTGTTTATGCTGTTCAGTATTTAAATCCTGAAGAATTGATTATTGATGGAGCTTATACTAATGGAGATTTTTTTGACGATATAAATGTGATTTTGGGAAATAGTGCTTATTTGGCTGCTGCTTGTCCTTCGCCAATAGATTCTTTAGGCCAAGAAAGAACCGGAGTTATTACTTACGAAGTTCAGGCTGGAGACGTGCCATCAGAAATTGCTATGGCTTTTGATATCTCTACTGAAACCCTGCTCTGGGTTAATAATTTAAGTGTTTGGGATTATATTAAGCCAGGTCAAAAACTAATTATTTTGCCGGTTTCCGGGGTTTTACATAAAGTTAAAAAAGGAGAAACCATTGAGCAGATTGTTAAAAAATACAAAGGAGATTTACAAGAAACCATGGAATTCAATGGTTTACCGGCTAATGGGGCTTTAGCTATTGACCAGGAAATAATTATTCCTAATGGCCAGAAATCAACCTATATTCAATCCACTCCCCGTTCCTATGCTACTTATGAAAGTTTTCCCAGACCTTATGCTAACCAGAGTCATCAATTTCCTTGGGGACAATGTACTTGGTATGTGGCTCAAAGACGTTATATTCCCTGGAGTGGTGATGCTCGGACTTGGCTTTATAAAGCCCCCCAATATGGTTTTGCTACCGGAAATGAACCGAGGATAGGGGCGATTATGGTTACCCGAGAAGGTTCCCGCTACGGCCATGTTGCTTATGTTGAAGCAGTTAATGATCCTTATGTAATTGTTTCAGAAATGAGTTTGGGTCGGGGCATTAAAACGGTCAGGACTTTAAACAAAGAAGACTGGCGAATAATCGGGTATATTTATTAAAATAAAATAAAAAACCAGGATACAAAATTTTTCTTGCTTTTTGTATTCTGGTTTTTTAATATTTAGATTTCAGTTTTTGGTCTATATTGTAGGGCTTCGGCAATATGCTGGCTAGTGATGTTTAGAGATTCTTCTAAATCAGCAATGGTCCGGGCTAATTTTAAGATTCTATGAAATCCGCGGGCAGACATATGCAGATTATTCACTGCGTTTCTCAATAATCTGTCACCTTGCTCGTCGGTTTTGCAATGCCTTTTAATCAGGGGAATATTCATTTCGCTATTAGTGATAATCCCGTCGTTTGAGAACCTTTCTAATTGAATTTCTCTCGCTTTTTCTACTTTTTGTCTGATTTCTTGGCTTGAGCCCTCAATTTTTTCATCAGTCAGTTTTTCATATTTTACATGAGGCACTTCAACGTATAAATCGATTCTATCCATAATCGGTCCGGAAACTCTTCTTTGATATTTATTAATCTGATTTTGGTTGCAAGTACATTCTTTTTCCGGGTCTCCATAATAGCCGCAAGGGCAGGGATTCATCGCTGCTACTAAAATAAATCTGGCTGGGAAAACATAACTGGCTTTAGCTCTGGCCACGCTTACCAAACCATCTTCTAAGGGTTGTCTTAAACTTTCCAAAACATCCCGATGAACCTCGGGAAATTCGTCAATAAACAACACTCCTCGGTGAGCTAAAGTAATTTCTCCGGGTCGGGCAAAACTGCCTCCACCAATTAAGCTGGCTTCTGAAGCACTGTGATGGGGACTGCGAAATGGTCTCCGCGAAATTAATGGTTTTTTGGGCGAAAGTTTGCCAGCAACACTGTATATTTTGGTTACTTCCAGAATTTCATCCCAGGTCATTTTGGGCAAAATTGAAGGGATAGCTTTGGCTAATAAGGTTTTGCCCGAACCAGGCGGACCAGTCATCAGCACATTGTGATTTCCGCTGGCTGCGATTTCCAAGGCTCGTTTAGCGTTTTCCTGGCCCTTGATATAAGCCATATCAATGGGATAATTAATCTCTAATTCTCCGGAAAAAGATTCAGCCAAAGGTTTTAATGGTTCAATATCAATTCTGTTTTCCAGAAAACCAATTAATTCAGCCAAAGATTCAATTGGAATTATATTTAAGTCTTTTACTAACTGGGCTTCGTTAGCATTGGCTTTAGGGATAAAGACATTATTAATTCCTTTTTCTTTGGCCAATAAACAAATTGGCAAAATTCCATTAACCCGCCTGAGCTCGCCATTTAAAGCCAATTCTCCGACAAAGATTTTGTCTTTGGAGTCAAAATGAATTTGTTCAGAGGATAAAAGAAAGCTGATGGCAATGGGTAAATCATAACCCGACCCCTCTTTTCTTAAATCAGCTGGCGCTAAATTAATAATTACTCTTTTATTTTGTTTATGCGGAGGTTCTGCTCCGCTATTTTTTATGGCTGCGGCGATTCTTTCCTGAGATTCCTTAACTGATTTATCAGGCAAGCCAACAATAGAAAAAAAGCGGAGACCAGATGTTAAATCTGCCTCCACTTCTATGAGTTCAGCTTCAAGACCAGTTATGGCTGCTGAAAATACTTTATTCATGGATTGTGGAAAACTTTTTAGAGCCAAAATTAGCCTAATTTACCCTTGACTTTGGCTTATTTTATATTTTTAATTCTAAGGTTTTTAACAACTTATTAACAATCAGCGTAAGCCGAGAATTTTTTCTATTACTGTATATATTAATTCTTTACTTGTACCGATAACTAGAAGATTGTTAAAAATTGTATAATTGAGAGTCAAATCTGACCTGGGAAGATTAACGTAGCGAATAGCCACATTTTGATGAGTGTCGTCTAAGAAAGTTTGGCTAGCCCGTGGACCAGGAACCTGAGCAGGATAGAAATTCTTAAAATCATCAAGTAAAGTTGCTTCCCAGGTCTTTAATTGCTCTTTAAGATTTGCCGGATTTTCCAATTCAATGATTATTCCTAGTCGTTTGCCTGTGCTTTGGCTATATAAAAACAAAGTATAGTTATTTTTGAAATCATTTAGAGCATAAGGCGGAATACTGATTTCTAAATTTTGAAGTAATTCAGTGGCTGAAAGAAATTCTGTTTCATTTTTTAAAACCGCGATGCGTTTAAATGTTCCAATTGGTTGTTCTAATTTGGCTTCCTCTTTTAATAATTCAAAAAGAGATTTATCTGAAACCAAAGAAATTGTTTTGGTTTCATTTACAGAAATTATTGGAGTTGATAACTGGGGAGTGACCACTGGCGGGGTTGGTTCAACTGGTGGGGTAACTGGTGCTTTCTTACCCAGTAGATAAATCAAAGCCCCAGCTCCGATGATGATTACTGCCAAAATTATAAGACCTATTCTAATTTTTCTTTTTCCGGAACTTATGGGTGGAGCATAAGATGGGGCGGGTATTTTTAATAATTCCTCTGGAGGGGCGGGAGCCATTTCTTCTTCGGGAACAGGTTTGGGAATAGGTGGAGCAGGTATTTCTATTTCTTCTTTTTTTCTAATCAATTCTTCAGTTCCTGGCAAAGGTGCCTTTCTAGGACCAATGGGAAATGCTTCAATTGGCGCTGTTTCCTTTTTAGAAACAGCTGGACCTTCTTCAGGTACAGTTATTTCTTCTATGGGCATACCCTTGGCTTCTCTTTCTAATTTTCTCAAACCCAATTCAGCCAAGTCGTCTTTCATTGTTCTGATTTCATAGTCAGGTAAAGCATTGATTGTTCTTTCTCCCTCTTCTTCGCTTGGTTTGGACAGGGATTTGGGCAGGGCTTTTTGAATGTCTTTTACCTGCTTTAAATTATTGGGCTCAATTGCCATAATCTTATTTTAAATTTTTTTTGACTTTTTTTCTAATGCCAAACTCACTTTACCAGATTCGTCTATTCTTTTGACCTTAACATTGATTATATCTCCTTGATGAAGTACGTCTTCTACTTTTCTGACTTTTGGTCCCAATTCGGAAATATGAAGTAATGCTTCTTGTTTTGGATAAAGCTCAATAAAAGCACCAAAATCAGTAATTTTGACTACCCGACCCTGAAACACTTCTCCTATTTTAACTTCTCGGGTTAAGGCCTTTATTTTGCCAATGGCTTTTTTAGCCATTTCCGCATCATCACTGGTGACAAAAACATGACCATCATCTTCTATATCAATGGTAGCCCCAGTTTCATCAGTGATTTCGTGAATAGTTTTACCGCCAGGCCCAATTACGGTTCCGATTTTGGCAGGATTAATTTGGAGAGAATAAACCCGGGGAGCAAAAGGAGAAAGTTCTGGTCGGGGTTTTTTAATGGTTTTCTCCATTATATCCAGGATTTCCAAACGAGCTTTTCTGGCTTGCTTGAAAACTTCTTTTAATATCTGGATATTCAGCCCATTGATTTTAACGTCCATTTGCAGAGCAGTTACTCCGTTTCTGGTACCAGCAACCTTTAAGTCCATATCTCCGTAATGGTCTTCTGGTCCCTGAATATCGGTCAGGACTTTATATTTTTCTCCCTCGCTCATTAATCCCATAGCAATTCCCGAAACATTAGCTTTAATCGGTACTCCAGCATCAAGTAGAGCCAGGGTTGAACCGCAGACCGAGCCCATAGAAGAAGAACCATTAGAAGAAAGAACCTCAGAAACAATTCTAATGGTGTAAGGAAAAGTTTCTTTGTCCGGAATAATTGGCAGTAAGGCTTTTTCTGCTAAAGCCCCATGACCGATTTCCCTTCTACCTGGTCCGCGCATTGGTCCAACATCGCCAACGCTATAGGGCGGGAAATTATAATCGTGCATAAATCTTTTCTTTCCTTCTAATTCCATTTGGTCAAGGTATTGTTCTGCTCCTGGCGCTCCCAAAGTTACTAGAGAAAGAATTTGGGTAGTTCCTCGTTTAAACAGGCCCGAGCCATGGGTTCGGGGCAAAATTCCCACTTCTGTGGTTATTTCTCTGAATTCATCTAGTTTCCTGCCATCAGGACGTTTATTGTATTTGAGAATATTTTCATGAACAATTTCATCAATTTTTTGTTCAAACAAATCATTGGCTTGAATTAATTTTTCTTCTTCATCTCTGTATTTTTCTTCTATTGAACTTATCATTTCTTCTTGTAATTTCTCCAGGTTTTCCAATCTTTCTTTTTTGTCTGGATTGTATAAGGCTTTTTCTAATTTGTCTTTTAAGAAATTTTCAATTTCTTTTTTGAATTCTTCTTCAATTTCTACCATAACTAATTCTCTTTTCCTGGGATTTATTTCCTTGATAATTTCTTTTTGGAAATCCAATAGATTTTTGATGTAATTTCGGGCAAAGTCTATTCCCTTGATGAGTTCGTCTTCGGCTATTTGAGGGGCTTGACCTTCAATCATATTAATGATAATTTCCTTATCGTGTTCAATGCCAGCTACAAAGATTTCTGAGCCAGATTTTTCTTTGGCGCTTAGAGTGGGGGTAATAATCCATTGGTTTTTCCCAGTTTGACCAATTGAAAGACCAGCTACTGGACCATGCCAGGGAATGTCCGAAGTAGAAATCGCTATTGAAGCGCCGATTAAAGCAGGTAAAGCTGGATCGTTTTCTCCGTCAAAAGAAAGAACAGTTAAAACCACCTGAATATCATTTCTAATTTTGCTGTCAAAAAGAGGCCGAATAGCTCTATCCACTAATCGGCCAGTTAAAATAGCTTCGTCACTTGGCCTGCCTTCTCTTTTTACCCAGCGACTGCCTTTTATTTTGCCGGCAGCATAGAATCTTTCCTCATAATCAATGGTCAGGGGGAAATAATTTTTTTCGCCAGGATTTTTAATCATGACTACAGTTGCCAAAACAGCAGTCTGACCATACCTGACCAAAGCTGAGCCATTAGCCAGTTGGGCTAATCCTCCTAATTCTATTGAGAGCTCTTTGCCTTCAATTTCAGTCTTAAAAGTTTTTATTGCCATAAAATTATCGCCCTGATCTACAAACTACAGACTATGGATAAACCACAATCTATCTGTTTGTAGACCAGAGACAGTTAATTATTATTTTCTAATCCCAATTAAATACTTGGCTGGATTTTTACCCAGGTCAATAAAATCATCAGCCAGGTCTTTAAGTTTGTTGGAAGCACTTTTGGCAAAAGCAATGATTTCTACATGTTGGCCTTGGGCTTTTAGATATTCTACCAAGGGTAGAAAGTCTCCGTCACCAGTAACCAAAATAATACTATCTAATTTTTTGCTTAACTGGATGGCATCAACTGCCATTCCCACGTCCCAGTCCGCTTTTTTCATTCCACCTGGGAAAATTTGAAGTTCCTTACTTTTGATTTCTATTCCTGCTTTAACTAAAGCTTCTAAAAAAGCTTTTTCTTCACCGGTTTCAGTGGTAACCACATAAGCCACTGCCCTGATTAGTTTTCTGTCAGCTACTGCGGTTTTTAAAATTTCCCGAAAATTAACTCGGGCCTGATAAAGATTTTTTGCCGAGTGGTACATATTTTGAACATCAATCAGAACTCCCACTCGCTGCTCTTTGTGTTTAATTATAGACATTTATTTTTTAAGTCCTAATTCCTTGGTTATTTTTTTATATCTTTTTTCGTTTTCAGTTTCAAGCCACTCCAAGAGTCTTCTTCTCTTGGAAACCATTCCCAAAAGACCTTGACGGGAATGGTTGTCTTTGGGGTGTTTTTTTAGGTGGTCGGTGAGGCGTTTTATTTCCTCGCTTAAAATCGCAATTTGAACCTCGGCCGACCCAGTGTCGGTTTTATGGGCTTTGTGAGTTTCAATAATTTTCGCTTTTTTCTGCTTAGTCAGCATAAATACATTATACTATAGAATTAATCTCTTGCCAAATTAATTTTTATAAATTATGATTAAAACCAATGAAAAAGATTCTGGGTGTCATTTTTTTTATTATTTTGGGGTTATTGATTTTAACCCCTGTTTTTGCTCAAGAAAATTCGCCAGCTGGCGAAAAGAAATTGGAAATTAATTTTTTCTATTCTCAAACTTGCCTCCATTGTCTGGCTGAGCAAAAATTTTTAGATAGTATTGAAAAGAAATATCCTGGAGTTAAAGTTAATCGTTATTTAGTCAGTGATTCCGAGAGTAAAAAACTTTTAGCTGATTTATTAACTAAACACGATGCTCAAATGTATGCTGGTTTGGTGCCAATTACTTTTGTGGGCGAGGACTTAATTCTTGGATTTGACAATAATAATGGAATTGGCAAAAGAATTGAGCAGTCGATTGAAAGACAGCTTAAGGATTTAAAACCAATTACCGAAGAAAAAAATAAGGTTAATCTTCCCCTAATTGGTGAAATAGATTTAAGTAAGTATTCTTTATTAGCTCAGGCAGTTATTTTGGGATTTTTCGATGGGTTTAATGTTTGTTCATTAGGTGCTTTAATTATGATTTTAGGTTTGGTTTTGATTTTGCGTTCCAGACCCAAAATTATTCTTTTCGGCGGTTTATATATTTTGGTTACAGCTATTATTTATGGAGTTTTGATTTTTCTCTGGTATCAACTTTTCTATTATTTGGCCCCAGTTTTAAAAGTAATGAATGCCCTGGTTGGTATTCTAGGAATTGCTGGTGGAGTTTATTTCTTAAAACAATTTCTTAAATCCCGTAAAGCGGATTTAACTTGCAATAGCAACGGCAATAAAGTGGTTTCCAGGCATTCGGCAAAAATCCAAAAAGCATTTCAAGAATCAGGGGGTATTTGGGGATTGATAATTGGAGTTTTTATTTTCGCAGCCGTAATTACGATTGTAGAATTTCCTTGTTCAGCAGTTGTCCCGGTTTTATTTGCTGGAATTATGGCTCACGCGAAAATTTCAACTTTGGCCTATCTTTTTTATATTGTTATTTATCTTATTTTTTACATGCTTGACGAAATCATCATTTTCTTGATCGCGGTATTCACGATGAACCTTAAAATTACCTCGGGTAAGACAATCAGATGGTTAAGTTTAATTGAAGCAGTGGTGCTTTTTGGCTTGGGGATTTATTATTTGATTGGTGTTTTTTAATTTTTTAGAAATAAAATGAACCCCTCTTACCTTGACGGCTGGGAGGGGTTTTGCTGCTCATCTGGAGGCCTTGGTTTCTCTCAGCTCCTTTTGGAGCTTTTTTATTTCGTTCGTTCTCTCTCTGAGGTGGTTTTCCAGTTTTTTATTGTACTCTACGAGGTGCTCGTTTTCCCCCTGAAGTCGTTTATTGTCTTGCTTTATCTCTGCGAGATGTTTTTGGACTTTTTTCCGGTGGCAAAGACACCAGAAAAATCCTCTTTGCAAAAAATATTCTTTTTCTTCAGTTTTCATGGAGATTTTCCACCTCCATGGTGAGAAACCATTCCTGGTTGTTGAAAAGAGCAATAGCTTCGATAATTTTCCCCCGTTGACCTATAATCCGTAGGGGAATACTGCGATTCCAAGGGATTTTTGCATCTTTGGATTCGATACGAAGGACCTTGGCCCTGAGAGAATTGTTTTTGTTTACAATGTGGGCCTTGACTCTTAGATTGGCCCCCCACCCCCAGGTGTTTAGATAATCGCAATCAAGGTTATTCATTTTTAACCTCCTTAATTACTGGCATTATATTATAATATAAATAATTATTTGTCAAGTTTTTGACTTAAAATTTTATTTATTATAATATTAGATAGATAATGCCTCCGTGGTGAAACGGATATCACGTTAGTCTTCGGAACTAAAGTTGCGGGTTCGATTCCTGCCGGGGGCACTTTGCCTCCGTAGCTCAATTGGTAGAGCTGCTCCCTCTTAAGGAGAAGGTTCCAGGTTCGAGTCCTGGCGGGGGTACTCAAGCCCCCATAGCTTAGTGGTAAAGCAGCTGCCTTTTAAGCAGTTGACCTAGGTTCGATTCCTGGTGGGGGTATTTGAAATATATTGGCCAGAGAATTGTATTAAATATTATCTATGGAGAAAATGCACGAAGAAAATTGCGCCTGCGAGAAAAGAAAGAGCGGCATTGGGAAAGGAATTTTGTATGGATTAATACCCCATACTTTTTGTATTTTATTTATAGTTTTTTCTGTTTTGAGCATTACTACCCTTTCTTCAATATTAAAACCATTTTTGTCGGGAAAATATTCTTTTTTAATTTTGATAATTTTGTCATTGGTTCTGGCAACTCTTTCCGCAATTATCTATTTGAGAAAAAGTCGGATATTATCTTGGCAAGGAATAAAAAATAAATGGAAATATCTTCTTTCTTTATATGGTTCCGTGATTTTGGTTAACTTAGCAATGATTTATCTGGTTTTTCCTGCTTTGGCTAATACAAGTTTTAAAAATAGTTCTTTAGAGGCTTCTGTAGTTGCCCAGGATAATTCCTCAATTACATTAAAAGTTAATATTCCCTGTTCTGGACATGCTTATTTGATTATTGATGAATTAAAGAAAGTCAATGGCATTAAAGATATAAAATTCCGTTTGCCAAATTTCTTTGACGTTTATTTTGATTCAAAAATCATCAATGAAGAGCAGGTTTTGTCCTTGCAAATATTCAAGGAATTTCCTGCTCAAAAGGTCGATAATTAGTTAATTAATTTAAAAATTATGAGAAACAAATTGGGAAAAACTTATAATTTTTGCTCCGAGTGTGCAAGTTGTCCGACAGCAATCGAGGCAAAAATAGATGGAAAGCACGGATTGGAAATCAAAGACGATTTCGGTGGGTTGGTTAAGCTTACAGACCAAAATCTAAAAGACTTGAAGAAATTCCTGGACGCAAGATTCGGCAATTAAGAAAAAAATCGTCCCGAACAAAATTAAAGGGGCGATTTTTTTATTGCCAAAAAACAAATTTTAAGGTATGGTTAAAGTATAAAAATATGGAAAATTTTGAGAAAAAATCATCTATAGAAAAAGTCGTTGGAGGAAGCGATGCAGAAAAGGTAGAAATTAAATCAATTTTTGAACAAAGATTCAGAGAGCAGAATATTGATAAAACCGAAGAAATAGAGGGATTACATAAGCGAGAGATAGAGAAAACCACCGAAGAAATCGAAATGGTTGATTTGGTTAATAATGAAACGAATAAATTATTGGCGAAATACGATTTGCCAGAATTTACCATACCCTATAAAAATATCCACGTTTTTTCTCGGAAAGATTATGAGGAAGTGAGAGGGGAGAAGTCTGGCAGAGCGCATTTTGCTCCTGTTAGTCAATCTATTTTTATAAAAAGAGCAGATTCTAATCTCGCTTTTACCAAAGGACTTTATCATGAATTCCTTCACATTAAATCCTATCAGGCATACGAAAAACAGATGACCGAGGAAGAAAGATTTAACCAATACAGGGTTGGTTTAGAGGTTTATTCACGTGATGGGAAGGAACAATATTTTAGAAATTTAAACGAAGCAGTTACTGAAGAATTGGTTAAAAGGTTTTATTTTAACAATTTGAAAAGATTAAAAACTAATCCACTTTTTCAAAAAGAAATAGAAGAAGTTGAAAAGATAAAAGAAATATATTTAAATTTTGCAAAAACCAAAGAACAAGAGAAAAAAGCCATGGATATCATCGAAATATCACCTCCAAAGAGAAAAGGATTTAGAAAAATCAGAGAAGTCTATACATTTAGTTCTCCGGAAATAAGAGGCATGCTTAATGATTTATTGGACAAGTTATATCAAAAAAATCAGGATAAATTTAAAGACCGAGAACAAGTTTTTGATGTGTTTGCCAAATCAATGCTTAGCGGTAATTTATTGCCAGTGGGGAGGTTAGTGGATAGAACTCTTGGCAAAGGAACTTTCAGGAAAATCGGCGAATTGGATAAGGATATTCAAAAACAAAAAGAATTTATTGAAAAATTATGACCATTCCCAAAGAAGTTAATTTAATAAAAGAAAAATTGGAAAAAGCTAAATACGAAGCCTATGTTGTTGGTGGTTGTGTTCGGGATTTATTAATGAATACAAAGCCAAAGGATTGGGATATTACCACCAATGCCAAGCCAGAAGAAATTCAAAAGATTTTTCCTAAATCTTTTTATGCCAATAAATTCGGCACAGTCACAGTCTTAACCAATTCCAAAGACGAAACATTAAAAACCATTGAGATTACTCCATTCAGATTAGAGGGCAAATATACTGATAAAAGACACCCAGATGAAATCAGATGGGGAAAAACAATAGAGGAAGATTTATCGCGCAGAGATCTTACGATTAATGCAATAGCACTGGGTAGAAAATCCGAAATCCGAAATCCGAAATCCGAAACAAATACAAAATACAAAATACTAAATACTAAATATGAATTAATTGACCCTTTTAATGGACAAAAGGACATAAAAGACAAGATTATTAGGACCGTTGGTAAAGCCGATGATAGATTTAATGAAGATGCTTTAAGAATGTTAAGAGCAGTAAGATTTGCCTGCACCCTAAATTTTTCTATTGAAGAAAAAACTTTGAAAGCAATCCAAAAAAATGCCGGTTTAATCCAGTTTATTTCCAAGGAAAGAATCCGAGACGAGCTGATTAAAATTTTCGCGTCAGATAAAGCAGCAGATGGGGTTGAATTGTTGCAAAAAACCAATTTATTAAAATATATTTTGCCAGAATTGGAAAAAGGAGTAGGAGTGAGCCAGAACAAACATCATATTTATGATATATATGAACATTCCCTGCGCTCTTTTAAAATGGCGGTGGAGAAGAATTTCAATTTGGAAGTGAGATTTGCTAGCCTTTTTCATGATATCGGCAAGCCGGAAACCAAAGAGGGAGAAGGGCCTGATTCCACTTTCTATAATCATGACTATGTGGGAGCAAAATTCACTTTTGGGATTTTAGAAAGATTGAAATTCCCCAATAAATTTATTGATAAGGTGGTTTTATTGGTCAGAAATCATATGTTTGTTTCTGACCCAGAAAGATTGACCGAGGCAGGAGCCAGAAGATTGATTGCCAGGGTGGGTAAAGAAAATATTCCGGACTTAATAAATTTAAGAATTGCTGATAGATTAGGAATGGGCAGACCCAAAGAAAGACCCTATCGCCTCCGGACAATTGAGTATATGATTGAAAAAGTTTCCCGAGACCCGATTTCAGCCAAAATGTTAAAAATTAATGGTAATGACATAATGAAATTACTGAAAATCCAGCCCAGTCCCAAAGTTGGCGCAATTTTGGATGTTTTATTAGCTGAAGTTATTGAAGACCCAAAGAAAAATAATAAAAAACTCTTGGAAAAAAGAGTTAAAGAATTGGATAAAGAAAATCTGGAAGAGCTTCGTCAATTAGCTAAAGGTAAAATTGAAGAAAAAAAAGAAGAAGAAGACCTAAAAATCAGGGAAAAGTATTGGATAAAATAAA
>Ga0172365_10002163_pt1 | contig 14383 bp, 4 predicted proteins | sample LakKivSesite48cm_FD_114535 | JGI IMG/M metagenome (GOLD analysis project Ga0172365, IMG submission 114535) | Sediment microbial communities from Lake Kivu, Rwanda - Sediment site 48cm | ecosystem: Environmental > Aquatic > Freshwater > Lake > Sediment | place: Rwanda: Western Province, Lake Kivu...
GCATCTTTCCTTATAACCGGCATCTCGCTGAACCTGATGGGTTATATCGGCATCGTTATGCTGACAGGCATCGTGGTGAACAACGCTATCGTCCTTTTAGCACGTATTCGGCAGATAAGAGACGAGAAGGGCGCCAGTGCGCCCGTCTTCGATGCCATTGTGCTGGCGGGGAGGCAGAGACTCAGACCCATTCTAATGACCTAACTGACCACCATCATTGCCCTTCTGCCTCTCGCCATGGGATTCGGGCAGGGTGCCGAGCTCCGCCGTCCCATGGCAATCGCCGTCATCGGCGGGCTCACATCCTCCACCCTTCTCACCCTCTGGATTATGCCGGCAATATATCTTATTGTTGAAGATGGCATTGGTTTCATCAAAAAACTAAGATTTTGGGGCGGTAAACCTTCTTAAACAAATGAAACTCTTAAACCTGAAACTTCTTGAGGCGTCACCGATGCGCAAATTGCTCTCCATAATCCGTTACGAATTCCTGATGCAGGTCAAATCCATGCGTTTCAAGGGACTGTGCGTCCTCGCCTTTTTCTTCAACTTCGCCATGTATAACCGCGGTCTTGCTGCATTAGAATCCCGCCCCACCGACAGCTTTTTAAGCTTCCAGATGATGATTTTTTACTGGCTGGCGATAATCATGGCGGGACTTTTCTCCATGGGACGCATCCGCAAAACAGGGATGCATCCAATCCTTATGACCCGCCCGATTCCCACATATTTTCTCGCCCTCGGACAGATGCTCGCCGCCTTCCTGTCCCTTATGACCCTTGCCCTTCTCTACTTCTTCCCCGCAGGTTTCATCCTCAAACTGCAGTTTGATATAGATTTCCCAACCATATTTATCCTTTACATCCTCCTCTTCTATTTCGCCCCGGCTCTCATAGGTCTCCTCTCAATCACTATCTGGATACGGACATGCTTCAAGAACAACCTCATGGCGCTTATTATCCTCGGCTTCATATTTGTCAGCATGGGGATTCTGGCGAACGGTCCTCTCTTGGATGTGTCGACACCGGATGGAGCATACCATAATTTTGTGCCACTCGTATCCCAGTTCTCCCACAACTACTGGCATAGATTCCAGATGATGGAAGATAGCCCACATATTGTGTTCACCCGAAAGGGTGACTGGTTCAATCTCCTTCTCTCACTTGTTTATTGCAACGTCTTTCTTGTCCTTTCCTGCTATCACCTTCGGCGGACGGAGCCACAGCGCAAGGTGCTTGGTACATATGGGCGCCACTGGTATCACATCCCCACATTCGTGAAAATGGTGGCAGACCTCAAGATTGACCCACATATCACATGGCGAAGTCATGCCCTCCTCATCGCCCTTGCTGCTTTTATTATTGCCAAGACGGGCTTGCCTCTTGCGCGTCCATACTGGCAAAACTTTCTTGCCTCCCGCGAGGTGCAAAAAAGGGCGGCGGCAAATGGCTCTGCGCCCATCGACCAGAAACGCTACGAGCCAGAAAATATCCCGCAACGCCTCATCCTCCAAATCAAAATCCTCCGCGATGACCAGGTCTGGACACCTGAATCACTTACCTCCAACCTCACCTTCACCTGCAATGCCGACACAAGCGGCACACTTGCTATTATCGGCACCTTCTGGCGGTGGAACCAGACCGTTGAAGAAATCTTGCTGGAAGGACACCGGATTCCTTTTTTCAAGAAAGATACACACCTCTTCATAGAGGGAAGGGAGTTCAAATCATTCTCTGATGGTGCGCCACATCACCTTATCATCCATGCCTCCACCAGAAAAAGCGTTCCAACTGATTGGGAATATACACGCTATTTCATCCCCATGGGTTATTTCTTTGTCGATAAGAAGAAAATCAGCAGAAGACCACCTGATGGTCAGGAAATATGGTTCTTCCCCAGTCATCCAGACTATCTCTGGGACACTCGGCTCACCCTTACTGTCCATTATCCTTTCCCGCCCGTGGAAGCCCCCGTCCCTCCCATTAAGGTGGAAAAGACGGGGCGCGGCAGAAATGCCCTGACAACCTATGTCTTTGACATCCCCGCAGAATTGAACACCGTATCATCATCTGTCCGGTTCACCTATTTTGGCTTAGGGCGAGATGTATTCTATACGCTCAAAAATTCACAGCTCAAAATCCGCTTTGTCACTGAGAAAAGCAGGGAGAAAACCCTCAGGGAAGTGATGGAACTGGCGGAGCCTGTCCTTGAAGAGTTCTGCACCATGTATGGGATATCACCGGAAAGAACCATCACCATCAATCTTAACCCCTGGGATCTGAGGGAGGTTAGAAAGATGCAGGTGCGCTGTATTCAGCATAGTGGAGGGGGCACATGGTGGGCTGACTCGCTTTACAATTCCCTGGATTCCATAGAGCACAATATGCTTGAGAGTGTCTTCATGAAAGACTTTCGCGGTCCCGGCATCCAGGGTGAACCCAGCATCTGGGACATTGGTTCCTTCATGGAACCAAATTTCACCCGCGGACTGAATCACCATCTTTCAATGAGTCAGAAGTTCGAGCCATGGGAATTAAAACCTGCCGCCAGCCACCTCGACCCGCAGAGAGCAAGGAGCCTTGAACAAGGAACGCGCACAGAACTGCTGGAGAACAGAAGTATTCCTGTCTTCCAGATGCTTTACCTTGTCTTGGGGCATGACAACTGGCTCAAAATGCTCCAACGCCTCAAGTCCAAAATCCACAAAAACTTCCTTACACCCCAGTTGCTTCAGGAGGCAGTTCGCGAAACCACTGGCGACCCGATGGACTGGTTCTTTGATTATTGGATGAAAAGCGGCACCGGCTTTCCCTCATATAAAATAAAAGGTTATCGCGCCAATATGTCAGAGGGAGAAAAGGAAGATGAAACCGTTTATAATGTGGAGGTTGATATTGCCAACCTCGGAACCGGACGCATGCCCGTGCCTGTCAGACTCATAACCTCCAAAGAACCTATCAACGACAAAATCTGGCTGGGTCCATCCGAGACCGCCACATGGAAGGTAACCACAAAAAATCTCCCCATGCAGGTGCAGATTGACCCCGACCAGTGGATAATGATGTCCCCCTACTGGAATGAAAAAATGAAGATGTGGGAAATGGTGCCATCCATGACAATTAACGTTGAAAGCAAATCTGGAAATCCGCCGTGGCGGATTGGAACAACGGGAAAAAAGTAAGCCATGCATATCACTAAAATATCAATCAACCGACCCGTCCTGACGCTCATGTCCTCACTGGGTCTCATCTTCCTTGGCGTCATATCATGGCGTGAACTACCCGTCCAGCGCCTGCCGGACATCACATTCCCCGCCATGTTCTATTCCGCACGCCTCACTGAGGGCGATTATTCGCCTGAAAAGACCAATGATGAACTCACGCGTGCGGTTGAAAAAATGGTCGCCTCGCTCCCGGGCGTCCGGGACATGTATTCCTCAACCGGCTCCGGCTACTTCTGGGGATATGCCAATTTTGAGCGCGGAACGGACATGCGCTATCGCGTCATCGAACTTCAGGACAGAATGAATAAATGGACTGCTGGACGGCGCGATAAAATCCAGACCCATGTCATCCCTTATTCCACAAGCGAAATGGCAGGACAATTGATGGAACTCATCCTATCAGTCCCCGTGGGAGAAGAGTTTCGCACCGCCTCCTGCGCCGACCTCATCCGACGTAGAATCAGGAGCATCGATGGCATCGCTCAGGTGGAAATCGCAGGCGAGATGCGCCCAAATTTCATGCTGGAGACTGAAAGCGACCAGCTCACCGCCTATGGGCTGGATGTCAAAAAAGTTGTGGATGCCATCAACGAGGGCTCGCAGGAAAAAACCTGGCTCGGTCCTCTCAGCGAGGGGCGCATATCCCATGACGTCCATATCGAGTCCATAATCGCATCCATGGATGAGCTCCTGAACCTCCGTATTGATGACAAGGGTCTTTTCCCACTCGGCACCCTTGTCACACCAGCACGCCAGACGGTGGAAGAGAAAAGTATCTTCCGTTTCAACGGGAAAAATGCCATCAAGGTCAACATCACAAAAGAGAAAGACCGCAACACCATCCGCATGGCAAATCTCGTTCGGGCGAGGATTTCAGAACTTAAAAAAGAACTGCCGGAGGGATTTGATTTGACAATCGTCTCAGACGAGGCGGCTGAGCTGGAAAAACTGCTCCACAACATCGCCAAACTGGCAATCATGGGCGCTCTGCTTGCGCTCTTTGTGCTCATGGTCTTTGTACGCAACTGGCGCATCGCCATGGTCGTGGTCATCTCCATCCCTCTTTCCATCCTTATCACATTCAACGCCATGTATGCGGCGGGATTGTCCATCAACATCCTTTCACTTCTGGGGCTCGCCGCAGGTGTGGGGATACTTGTGGATAATTCAATAGTTGTGGTGGAAAATGTTTATCGCTACCACCAGCGACAGCGCCCGCCGCGCGAAGCGGCATGGCTCGGTTCACGCGAGGTCGTGCGAGCCATAGTGGTCTCCACAGCAACTAATCTTGTCGTCTTCATCCCGCTTTTATACATTGACGAGATGGCGGCTCTTGTGATGAAGGAGATGGCACTCTCGCTTGTCTTCCCAATGCTTGCGAGCCTCCTTGTGGCAGTCACACTTGTCCCCATGCTTGCCTCCAAGGTAATGGAGGCGGGAAAATGGCTCCGCTTAAAGACTCATGATGAGTCGGGAAATCCTCCTCAAGAGGATAGCCAATCGCTTAAGCCCCGCCGCATCCCCGCTGTGCGCTCATTCCTCATGCGTTTGAATCCCTATAAGAAATCCGATGCACACCCGCGAAATCTCCTGAAGGAGTTTGTCCTTTACTGCGCCAAGGGCTCTTTGCGCCATCCCATCCGCCTATTCTTTGTAATCCTTATAATCCTCCTTGTGACCCTCATCGCATCAGGCATAAAGATTGTCATCCAGAAAAATTTCAGATATCAAAAGACATACTCCATCACCCTTTATGGCAAACCGCCCCTCGGCTCCACACTCAAGGACACAGACCAATTCTTTCTCCAGAAGGAGCGCCAGATTGCGGAAGAGATGAAAAAATCCGATGTCTTCAAGTCCTTCTCCTCCAGATTCACAAAAGACGGCGGGGAGATTAATCTTGAAGTCTCGGACAAATACCAATCGCTGTATTGGACTGAATTCATCATTGCCTATAAGGATTTCCGCTCCGGTGATAAGAACAGCGGATTTAGATTCTGGTCCTTCCCTGGCGCCTCTCTTGCGGCTGAATCCGCCTCAGGCGGACATGGTTATCAAGATTACGGCGGCAGATTTGGAATGCCGGAATCCGTCCTTATCACCGGTGAGAATATCGACGCAATGCAGAGAGGGGCTGAGATAGTCAAAGATTTCCTCCAGAAGGACGCCAACATCGGCAATGTGGAGATTTCAACACCCCTCGGCACTCCAGAGGTGCAGTTCATCCCGGACCTCGAACTCTTCCTCGTCATGAAGGCGGATTTATCCACACTTCAATCCTTTTTTCAGGCACGCGAGGAGCGAGGCATCCAGACATCGCTCACTTTGTCCGACCCGTCGAGCCGCGTGGAAAGACAGGTAACGGTGCGGGTGGTAACCGAGGAGGAAAAACGTGAAAAGGGCGAGAAAAAACCGCGGCAGACACTTCGGGAACTTAAGCGCACCATGATTCCGCTTCAGGGTGGTGGGATTATCCCACTTGAGCGTCTCGGGTCTTTCATCATCACACACAATACACCCACCATTGAAAAGAAAAACCGCCAGCGTAATATTAACGTTGGCTTCAGCTTTCAGCAATCGTTTTACAGGCAGGGCATGGAAAAAAAGAGGCAGGAGACCCTGAGGGAAATCCAGAAACGAATAAATAACATCAGACTCCCGGGCGGTATTTCAGCGACTATTGCAGGTAGTCTTGAAGAGGCGGAACCCGGCAGACTCACACTACGAAAACTCCTCCTCCTTGCCGTACTTGGTATTTTCCTCGTCATGGCATTCTCCTTCGAATCCCTCATCAGCCCGATAGTTATCCTCGCCACTCTTCCCCTTGCCTGCATCGGCGGCATCTGGGGCATCATCTTTTTCAACACAACCCTGAATGAGATTGCCATGCTGGGCACAATTCTTCTGGCAGGTCTGTCTGTCAATAATGGAATCCTGTTGATAGAATTTACCCGTCAGATGGAGAGCTTGCAAGGTTTTCCCCGTTCGCGCGCACTTCTTACCGCAGTTTCCTACCGCCTGAGACCAATCCTCATGACCTCACTCACCACCATCCTTGGTCTCCTTCCAATCCTATTTTCCAGCGAGGCTGAAATGGAGGCGCGCAGTCTCGTGTCCGTCCTCGTTGGCGGCATGACCGTTTCCATGCTCCTCACCCTCGTTGTCATCCCCACCTTTTACAACGTCCTATCAATCGGCATTGACCGGTTAAAAATTCTCAAAGTCCGCATCCTGCGCCAGCAAAAACCCGTTATCGTCAGAAAATTAGAGTCGATGGCTCTCTCCCCCTCACAGATGCACATTTCCATAAAAAATATTTCAAAGATTTATCCCGTCTTCAAGTGGAAGAAACTCCTCCGCATTATCCCATCGCGCACCTACCCCATCGGGCACCGCCCCCCTGAAGGCATAAACGCACTGAAGCATATCACTCTTGAAATAGAGTCCGGCATGTTTGGTTTACTCGGACCCAACGGCGCAGGCAAAACAACTCTCATGAAAATCCTGACTGGCATAATAGAACCCACCTATGGTGCCGTGGAGATGCTCGGGCACGACCTGCGCTTCCATCGTCAGGACATCCGCAGTTACATCAGCTATCTCCCGCAGAATTTCGGCGTCTATGAATCGCTCACTATTGAGCAATATCTGAACTTTTTCGCCCCTTATTATGGACTTCGTGACTTGACGGAGCGCAGACGAAGGATTGACGAAGTTATTGAGATGGTGGGGCTTTCAGATGCTCGTGAGAAGCCCATGAAACGATTCTCAGGCGGGATGAGACAGCGTGCTGGCGTTGCACAGTTCATGCTCAACCCGCGCCCATTAATTATTGTGGATGAACCGACCGCTGGTCTTGACCCCGTGGAACGGGTGAAATTCCGCCTATTTCTTTCAGAACTGGCGCAAACGAGAATTGTCCTGCTTTCCACACACATCGTTGATGACATAACGAGCAGTTGCAAATGCGTGGCGGTCCTTAATCGCGGCGAGGTTCTTTACCAGGGAGACGTGCAGGGGATTCAGGCACAGGCGCAAAACCTCATCTGGGACATAATACTTCCCGCCGACCAGCCACCCCCCATCCCACGCCGCCAGATTCTCTTCCGCAGACATATAACAGGTCTTCTCTCACAGCGCGCTGAAGGTGCAACACGAAATGTCATCTGTCACTATGTCTCCGAGAATCCTCTCCCTGGCTCAACGCCTGTCTATCCAAGCTTCGAGGACGCCTATGTGGCTCTGCTTCTGAAACATGACGCCGTAACTGGCAATATATCACCCCTCCCCAACCTTCACAATAATGAACAAAAAACTTGCATTATACCGCCTCATTTAAAGATAATAATTGACAAATCCTGATAATAACTTTTTCATTCTTATTATTAAAAGGGTTGTCTTTAATCCTGATTTTTTTCAAGACTCGCGAAACTCCACGCGGAGGTTTATAAATGGATGAACCTCGAAATCCCTCCGCATCCTCTCCCATAGAGAAATCGACTCACAAATCAGAATCGCCCGCATCAAAAGACAAAAACACTCAAGAGAAACTCCGTGATGAGTCGGGAATTGTCTCGGGAACTCCGGGCATTGACCCCGATATCACGGAGCGCAAGCGCATCGAGGATGAGCTGAAAAAGGTGCATGACATTTACCACAGCGCAATCCGGAGCTCCAACGGCGTCGCTTATTCCCTCAGATACTCAGACAGGAGATATGACTACTTCGATGAGAATGGGGAAATCCTTCTCGGAATCCCAGTTCGCAATCTGGCGCAAAGTGAATTTATCAAACTCGTAAAAGAGGAGGTGGTTATTGAGCCGGAAGACCAAAGCGAACTGACCTTCCTGCAGGGAAAAGTCAAACGTTTCGTTGCCAATTACAGAATTGTCACCCCGAAGGGTGAGGAAAAATGGCTGAGTGATTTCTCCATCCCGGTCAAGGACGAGAAAACTGGAGAGGTCATAGGTTCAATGGGCATCCTCTTTGACATCACAAAACAAAAACGCATTGAGCTGGAACGCGAGATGCTTCAGGAAATATCCGAGGCATTGTCATCTCTTGTCAGCTTAAAAGATATGGGAGCCATGCTTGCCGCCCGCTCACGAAAATTATTCCGCCATGATGCCTTCATCTTCAGCCTCTTTGACGAATCCCATGACGTATTCAAAAGCATCTATCTTGAAGACACCCCGCCCGGCGGAAAAGAACCGATTCCCCTTGCGCCGGCAAAATCAATGAAATTAAGCAAATGCAATCCCGTATTCCCTGAGCTCAAACCAAAATTATTTAACCGAAAAAGGGAAAAACCCGGAATAAAACTTTCCGGTATCGGGTTCAAGGACCGCATATCACTCTCCCTCATGTTTGTGCCCATCATGTTGGAGAAACGCCTGCTTGGTGTCATCTCCGCCCAGAGCTACACCCCGGACTTCTATAAGGAGCATGACCTGAAACTCCTTCATGCCATTGCCGAGATATGCGGCGGCGTCGTGGAGCGCATAAGATCCTGCGAAGCCCTTGCGGTCAAAGACCGAGCAATTGAATCCTCAATCAATGCCGTGGTGATGGCAGACCTCGATGGCACGGTTAATTATATAAATCCCGCCTTTCAGCGGATATGGGATTTTGATGACCCGAAGGATGTCATCGGAAAACCCCTCTCCCGACTTTTTCAAAGCACCGGTGAATCAAAAAATATTATAGACATCCTGATGGAGCAGGATGGTTGGCTGGGCGAGATGACAGCTCTCCGTCAGGATGGTTCCACCTTTGATGCCCTCGTCTCCGCAAGCATCGTGAGGGATAAGTCAGGCAGTCCATTTTCCATGATGGCATCCGTCACTGACTTGACAGGTCACAACCTTCTTAAGAGGGCACTCTCAGTTGCAATGGCATCAATCGACCACAGCGGCGAGGCTATTTTATGGCTGGAACCGGATGGAAATTGCATCTATGCAAACGATGCCGCCTGCCAAATGACCGGTTACTCCCGCGACGAACTTCTCTCCATGTCCGTCAAAGACCTGAACCCCAAATATGCGGGGCAGAAATGGAAAAAAAACTGGTGGCAAACTTCAAGGAAACTAAGTAGAATCATCGAGACCACCATTAGAAAAAAGGATGGGCAAATTATTCAGGTAGAGATATCCTCAAATTATATCAACTACAGGGGCAAAGAATTTCACTGCTCATTCATCCGTGACATCACGAAACGCAAGCTGGAGGAGGAGGAATTAAAGAAGGCACATGATATCTACCGCAAGGTAATCCATAACTCTATGGGTGTCGTCTATTCACTCCGGTTCCCTGATTGGCGCTATGAATACTTTGATAAAGAGGGCGAGTTAATGCTGGGCGCCTCCTTCGCCGGCAAAACCTCAGGGGACTTTAACAAACTCGTCAGGGAAACCATCATCATTGACCCCGATGCCCCGAAAGACGTCAGTGATTACAGCGCCGCCTTTCACCGTGGCGAGGTAAAACAATACAGGGTTGATTACAGAATAATAACTCCGCAGGGGAAGGAAAAATGGCTGAGGGACTGCGCCGTCCCGATAATTTCTGAACAAACAGGCAAGGTCACGGGCTCACTCGGCATCCTGTATGACATCACAGAATATAAACGCACCAAAATGGAAAAGGAGCTCTTGCAACATATCTCGGAACGCATCTCATCGATTATCGACCTTGGAGAAATCGCAACCCTGCTCGCCGAAGAGTCGCGCAATCTCTTCAAACACGATGCCTTCTGGTTCGGACTGTATGAAGAGTCTCACAACAGATTCTCCGGCATTTATATGGAAGATACGCCGAGGGGTGCGTCTCATCCTGAAAAGATGGACCATGCACAGGTGATAGAAATGGGCAGACATTTCCCCTCATTTATCGCCAGTCATCCCCGGCTCATCAATCGGAACGTGGAACCAAAAAAATCAAAACTCTCACCCTTCGGAGCCACAGACCGTCTCTCCCGCTCTCTCATGTTCGTTCCCATCCTGTGGGAAAAACGACTCATCGGCAGTATCTCGGTGCAGAGCTATACTCCCAAAAGATACACCGACCGCGACCTCAAACTCCTCCATGCCGTGGCTGAGCAGTGCGCAGGGGTCATCTCCCGCCTCCGTGCCATCGAGTCGCTCAGAATCAAGGACTGGGCGATTGACTCCTCTATCAATGCCATCGCCATTCTTGACCTTGATGGACATGTGACTTATGCAAATCACTCCTTTCTCACACTCTGGGAGTATGATGATATAAGTGACGCAATGGGAAAATCCTTTTCCTCACTCTTGGTTCATAAATCGTCGGCGCAAAATGTCTGGAATGCCATTCGTAAGGAGGGAGACTGGAAGGGTGAACTGGAAGCCCGACGAAGCGACGGCACATCCTTCGATGCCTTTGTATCCGCAAGCACGGTCATCAATTCGTCCAGCAACCCAATCTGCATTATGTTCTCTATTATGGACATCTCTGAACACAAACTGGCGGACAAGGCGCTACAACTCTCCCGCTTCTGCATGGACAGCGCAGGGGACATTATCATGTGGTTTGACAACGATGGCAGGCTCTTCTATGCAAATGAGGCGGCTTCACGCATCCTCGGCTACTCCATCGATGAACTCCTCTCAATGAAGATATCCGATATCGACACCACCATTACGAAGGAGATACACAGGGAAAGATGGAAACTCATGGAGAAACAGGGGGCAATCACATTTGAATCCATTCACACAACTAAGGATGGTCGCCAGATACCCGTTGATATTAATGCCTCCTGCCTCCAGTATGGGGATAAGAAACTCGGTTGCGTCTTCATCCGCGACATCTCTGAACGCAAATCCGCTGAGGCGAAAATCCGCGAGGAGGAACGAAAATACCGCACAGTGGTGGAAAATGTGGAGGCGTTCATCACCATCGTTAATAATGATGGCGTCATCCTGATGATGAATCGTGCCTCCGCACTCCTACATGGTGGAAAACCTCAGGACTTCGTGGGCAAAACCCTGTGGGATATCTTACCCAGGGACACTGCCGACGAACACATGACAAATATCCGGAAAGTTATCAAGTCCGGTAAGGCTTTGAATATTCCAGACCACCCCATTATTGTTGTAACTCTCGAACATTGGTTCAGGACCAATATCCAGCCCATCTACGATTCAGCCGGAAAGGTCTCATGCGTTCAGGTCACAATTCATGACATCACGGATTTGAAACGCGCCGAAAAAAATATGAAAGATACAAACGAAAGACTGCAATACCAGGAAGGGTTTAATCAGGCAATTCTGCTATCTGCGCCTCATGGCATTTGCACGCTCAATTCAGAATGGAAAATTGACCGGGCTAACGATGCGGCAGGGGAAATCCTCGACCCGGAAAAAACACTCCCCGGTCTTGAAAATATCCCTTTCAAAAAATTCTTCCCCACTGCTAAAGATTTTGAAAAATATAAATCCTCCGTTAGAGATACCATCATGAAAAAAGGTGTTGACCGCCGTGATATATACCTGAAGACACCCAAAGACGCAAGATTCCAATGCAATATTTCCCTTGTGCGCATTGACCAAGCCGGGACTCATCGCGGATATATCGCCAGCATCTCTCCCATCAAATAATAAAAATTGCCCCTGCCCGCTCCGTTAAAGTGCCAGCGTCCGGCAAAGAGAATATCTTCTCTCTCAACTTTTCGTGATAAACGTCAGAATGGCGTGAAATGGCAGTGTCTGGACATCCCGGACAAACTCATCAGAGGCGGCAACGCCTGCATGTCTACCCGGGTCCATGCGGAATCTCCCGACGCCTGGTTTATGAAGGACAATCCGAACAGGGCGCTCTCCCTTGTGCCTCCTGATGAGTTCCTTAATCCTCTCAAGATTCTCCACCGTGGCGCTTGCCGGTGCTAGTTCAATCTCCACAGCTCGGACCAGTTTTTTCCGTGCATCAGCCGCCGTGTACACCTCATCCACAATGATTTCCGGCTCATTCCGCGTCTGCGAGAGCTTCCCACGGACAAAAATCGCCCTGTCCACTTCAAGAAGAGTGCGACACTGCTCATAAGCCCTGTTAAAAAATAGAAGGCGCACGCTCCCCTGAAAATCTTCCAGCATCACATTGGCATAAGTATTGCCGTTTTTATCCAGTCTGGGCGTCACACTATTGACAATCCCGAGCAGGCACACATTCTCCCTGCCTCGCCTTGCTCTGATGCTTTCTCCATGGCGCGCAATCGTCTCCTTCAGGACGCTTGTATCTGCATTGCTGAGAGAACGGGCATCCACCTCATAGGAATTCAAGGGGTGGCTGGTCACATAAAACCCAAGGTATTGCTTTTCATACTGGAGCATTTCCATCTCCGGCCAGGGGGAAATTGGAGGCAACGGAACTGTGCGGTAGGACATCCCCGCATGGTCTTCGAAGAGGGATATCTGGGGAGAATTCTTTTCCCGCTGGTAATGACTTGCCATTTCAAGGACTTCGGGCATGACCTGCATGAGTTGTGCGCGGTGGTGTCCTGTTGAGTCAAAGGCGCCGGATTTTATGAGGGCTTCCACAAGACGGGTATTCAATACTCCATAAGGCACGCGCATGACAAAATCCTGAAGGTTTTTGAAGGAACCGTTTTTATTCCTCTCCGTTATTATCTGGTTCACAGCCGCCTCGCCCACGTTCTTGATGCCTGCAAGCCCGAAGCGTATCTTATCCCCAACAGCCGTGAACGTGGTATAGGATTCATTCACGTCCGGCGGGAGTATCTGAATCCCCATGTTCTTGCAAACGCCGATGTATTTGGCAATATTTTCATTAGACTTGATTTCACTTGTGAGCACGGCAGACATGTATTCCACCGGATAATGCGCCTTGAGATAGGCAGTGCGATAGGTTATAAGGGCGTAGGCGGCGCTATGGCTCTTGTTGAATCCATATCCGGCAAAATAAACAATGAGGTTTATGGTCTTCTCGGCAATGTGACGGTCAACCCCCCGCTTTACAGCGCGCTCAATAAATGCCTCCTTCAGCTCATTCATTATCTCATCTTTCTTCTTCCCGATGGCATGACGGAGGATGTCCGCCTCCCCGAGAGTGTAACCCGCCATCTCACGCGCAATCTGCATCACCTGCTCCTGATACAGGATAACCCCGTAGGTTTCCTTCAGTATCGGTTCCAGCATCTCATGCTCATACACAATCCCCCTCTTACCGTGCTTGCGGGCAATAAAATCCTCCACCATACCGCTCTGGAGAGGTCCGGGGCGGTAGAGCGCAAGAAGGGCGGCGATTTCAAGGAGGTTGCGCGGGGCAAGGCGATTTACTATGTCGCGCATGCCGGAGGATTCCAGCTGAAACACACCCGCCGTCTCGCCAGAGCACAGAAGGTCATATGTGACGGCGTCATCAAGCGGGACATCCTCCCATCTCACCTCAATCCCCCGAGTCTTTTTCAAACGGTCAACTGCATCCTGTATGACAGAAAGGTTTTTAAGCCCAAGGAAATCCATCTTCAGAAGACCAATCTCCACCACCTGGTCCATCGTGTATTGCGTGGCGACGTCATCCGTGTTCGGGGTTTTATAAACGGGGATGATATCCGAGAGGTCAGTGTCCGCAATCACAACTCCTGCGGCATGGGTGGAGGCGTGACGCACCATCCCCTCGACTGCATGGGCGTATGTGAGGAGTTTCTGTAACTGCGGATCTTTCTGGTAGAGTTCGCGGAGTTCCTCAACATTGGCAAGAGCGGCATCAATAGATGCGTTATCAGCAATCATCCTTGCGATGCGGTCAACAAGACTTAAAGGGATTTCAAGGACGCGTCCAACATCCCGCACGGCGTTTCTCGCCTTGAGAGTCCCGAATGTGATAATCTGGGCAACGTTTGAGGCACCGTATTTCTCCCTTACGTATGCGATAACCTTGTCACGGTTGACATCGTCAAAATCGATGTCAATGTCCGGTAGAGAAACGCGCCCCACATTCAGAAAACGCTCAAAAATGAGACCATATTCAAGTGGGTCAATATCCGTTATACGCAGGGCATATGCCACAATGCTTCCCGCCGCAGAACCGCGTCCGGGTCCCACACCCACGCCATTCTCCCTCGCATATCTAACAAAGTCCCACACAATGAGAAAGTATGAATCAAGCCCCATACTGTGGATA
>Ga0172365_10002166_pt1 | contig 14362 bp, 14 predicted proteins | sample LakKivSesite48cm_FD_114535 | JGI IMG/M metagenome (GOLD analysis project Ga0172365, IMG submission 114535) | Sediment microbial communities from Lake Kivu, Rwanda - Sediment site 48cm | ecosystem: Environmental > Aquatic > Freshwater > Lake > Sediment | place: Rwanda: Western Province, Lake...
GCCCCTTGAAAAGGTTTTGAACCACCTGGGCCACTGGTTCTGTAACGACGTCGAGTACAACCTGCCGCTGAAGCAGGCCGACACGCTCGCCCGCTTCGACAGGGACCTGTACACGAGGAAGTATGAGCCCTTCATAATCAGGAGGCTGGAGGAGGCGGGTAGGGACGTCACGGGGACGAGGAGGATGATGAGGGAGGGATGACGGTGAGGGAGTACGGCATGGTCATCGGTCAGGCGGACCCGAGCTTCTTCGACTTCAACATAGTGGACACGGCCTACAGGCCGATCGCCTACGAGTACGTCGAGGTCGAGGTCGAGGAGCCCCAGGCGGACGGCGCCATGAAGAGGCTGCGCGTCCTCGGGCAGGTGAAGCGGATCACCTCCAGCCACCCGTTCTACGACCAGAGGACGACCCCGGGCGCCGCCTTCAAGCAGAGGGAGCTCGGCGTGGGGGAGGAGATGATGCAGATAATAGCGACAGCGAAGATTCTAGGCTACCTTCACGAGGAGAGGGGAAAGAGCGAGGTCCGCCGCCCCAGGTCTCCGCCGATGCCCGGGACGCCTGTCTACAGGGCGTCAGACGAGCTCCTTCAGAGGCTCTTCAACCTCGACGAACGCGAGCTGCCCCTCGACGTTGGCCACCTCCTCCACAGGGAGAGCATAAGCGTCCCGATAAGCGGCGAGGAGCTGCACAGGCACACCGCCATCCTCGCCATGACCAGGTACGGGAAGAGCTACTTCGCCGGCCGCATAATGGAGCAGCTCCTCAGGCAGGGCGCCTCGCTGCTGGTGATAGACGCACACGGCGACTACGCCAACATGGTCCAGGACCCAGACGGCCACCTGCACGAGTTCTACCACGACAAGGTCACGGTCTTCCGCCCGGAGGCGGCCGAGGGGTTCGAGGGGGCGCACGTAAAGCCCCTCCAGCTCAGCGTCTCCGCCTGCGGCTTCGGCGAGCTCTGCGCCCTCGCCAGGATAACGGGGAGCCTCCAGAGGATCAAGCTCGCGAAGGCGCTTAAGAGCGTCAGGGAGAAGAACAAATTCTTCACCCTAGACGACCTGATCGACGAGCTCGAGGCGAGCCTAGAAGCCGTGGAGAAGGCGGACGAGAAGACTAGGATAGGCAGGATCATCGAAAGGCTCCAGGACCTGGGTGAGAAGGGGATATTCACGGAGGGCGACATCAACGTCGCCGAGTTCTTCAGGCCGATGGCGCTCAGCGACGTCTTCCTTAGCGGACTCTCGGACTACGTCCAGGACGTCCTGGTCGGAATGATCCTCCGCAGGGTCTTCGACGCGAAGTTCAGGAGGAAGGAGTGGGCGAGGCTCCCCATATTCGTCTTCGTCGAGGAGGCCCACAGGTTCGCGGCTCCGCCGGACGAGGGCGGAGGCAAGTTCAGCAGGGACATCCTCGCACGCATCGCGGCGGAGGGGGCGAAGTTCGGCGTCTTCCTCACGGTCATCAGCCAGCGGCCGAGGAGGATAGACCCGGACATCCTGAGCAACTGCAGCAACCTCGCCATCCTCAGGGTGGTGAACAGCCAGGACCAGAGGACGATACAGGCGGCGAGCGAGTCCTTCAGCGAGGACCTCCTAGGCGACCTGCCGGCGCTCGAGCAGGGGGAGGCTGTGCTTGTCGGCCCCTTCGTCCCTGTGCCCGTCATGATCAGGACGGCGGAAAGGGAGACGAGGCACGGAGGCAGGACACCCGACATCTACGGCCTACTCAGGGAGGCCAAGGATCAGGCGGAGAGGCAGAGGGAGAGGGATAAGGAGAAACTTCATTAGAGACCCCATTATTCTTTCAAAGATTTCGGAAAGAAAACCAGAAGAATGAGGAGTACACTTCTTAGTTGAACGGGTTTGAGGTTCGCCGTCCTCGCCGACGCCCACATAGGCCGGAGCATACCGCTCGCCGTCGCCGAGCACAGGCGCCGCGCCTTCGAGGCGGCCTTCACCAGGGCGGTGAACGAGGTCGTCTCGGCGGGCGTCGACTACGCCTTCATCTGCGGCGACCTGTTCGAGCGGCGCACGCTGCGCCCACGCATGGTCCAGTTCGTCCACGACGAGCTGTACAGGATGGCGAGGCAGACAGAGGAGCGGCACGGCAAGCAGATGCGCATCCTCGTGGTCAGGGGGAACCACGACGGCCGCCCTCAGAGCGACGCCCTCGATTACATCAAGCACCCCCTGGCCGGATACCTGCACGTCTTCGGCGACGAAGACATCGTCTACAGGGACGAGAGGCTCCACGTCGTGGGGCTCAACTACCACGACCAGATCGACAGGGCGTTCGATCTGAAGGTCAGGCCGGCCTTCGAGGGCGCCAGGGGGCTGAAGGTGCTCATGCTTCACGGCTTCGTGGACCACTACAACGATGTCCCGCCTCAGAACAGCTACCTCACACTCGACCAGCTCGCCTCCATGAGCCCCGACTTCGTCTTCACCGGCCACTACCACAGGAGGTGCATGCCCAAGAGGCTGAGGAGCGGAGGATGGATAATCACGCCGGGCAGCCTCGAGGTCTACGACTTCGCCGAGGCCCCCGACAAGGGCTTCTACATCGTCGAGGCCGAGGGGCCCGAGTTCAGGTGGGTGCCGCTTGAGCCGCTCCACATAATGAGCCAGACGAGGGTCGAGTCTGACAGGCCGAGGCCCCCGTCGTGGTACGAGGACAGGATACTCGGCGAGGTCAGGGCGTTCGTCTCAAGGCTCAGGGAGTCCGGGAAGCAGGGCTACCTGAGGGTTAAGGTGAGGGGGAGGCTCAGCGAGGGGTGGCCCAGCGACATCAGCATGAAGCCCGTCGAGAAGATCATGGCCGAGGAGCCGCTGCTCCTCTGGGTGGACAGGGACACGATGGAGCTCGACCTCCCGGAATCCGTCGCCCGCCCGCAACCCGAGAACCAGGATGTCGCCGCCTACTTCTCCGGCTTTGGCGCCTTCGCCGAGGAGATCAGGGAGATGCACGGCAGGGTCAGGGAGACGCTCGAGGAGGAGGCGAGCACCCAGACGGGGCTCCTCACCCCGACCCAGAGGGCGCCTCTCGTCCAGGAGTGGGTGAGGAGGCTCGAGGCTAAACGCTTCGGGGAGGCCGAGCAATGATAGAGGAGCTCACCATCAGGGGCTTCAAGTCGTACAGGGGCAAGCAGACGATCCGCTTCACGCCGGGCGTCAACAAGATCAGCGGGCGCAACGCGTCGGGCAAGACGACGCTCCTAGAGGCCGTCATGTTCGGGCTCTATGGGGATGTGCCGGGTGTCAACAAGCGTGACCTGGTCTCCCTCGGCGCCGACGAGGTCTTCGTCTCGGTCACCTTCCGCAGCCCCTTCGGCGGCGTAAAGGTGTCGATCAAGAGGGCTGGGACCCTCACGGGCGGGAGGGGAGGGGAGGAGCCCGCCTTCAAGGCCACGGAGCTCTACATGGAGGTCGAGGGAGACAAGGCGCCCCTGGCTAAGGAGAAGGATGTCCAGGCGAGGCTCAGGGAGCTCCTAGGAGTCGGCAGGAGCACCTTCTTCAACGTCGTCTACGCCAAGCAGAAGGAGTTCGTCGAAATCCTCAACCCGGACAGGAACAGGATGAACGCCGTCCTAGGCCTCACGGCCCCCACCGAGGCAAGGGAGGAGCTCAGGGAGGCCGCACGAGCCCTCGAGGCGAAGGGAGGAATCCCGGAGAAGCCGGCCGTCGAGGAGAGGATCAAGAACGCCGAGAAGCAGATAGAGGAGGGCGTCTCCCAGCTCGAGGAGGCTAGGAAGAGGAAGGGTGGGCTCGAGGATGAGTTGAAGGGGAAGAGGAAGGCTCACTCGGAGGCCCACGCCAGGGTCGAGGCGGCCGAGGAGCTCGAATCTGGATTTAAGGAACTCGAGAAGCAGAGAAACGATTTTGAATTCAACGAAAGGCTCCACGATAACAAGGCGGAGGCACTGGAGACCCTCCTCTTGGAGCTCGGCGAGAGGCCGGAGGAGAGGCGCGGCGAGCTTGAGGCGAAGAGGAAGTCGGCTGAGGCGACGGAGGAGAGGCTTAGGCGCCTCGTCGACGAGGACCTCGATAGGGAGAGGCGCGGGCTCGACGGAGACGTGGCCACCCTCAGCCACAGGCTGCAGGAGCACGGGGAGCTGAAGGAGCAGGGGCTCACAGTCTGCCCGAAGTGCGGCCAGCCGATAGACTTCAAGCTCATCGAGGAGGACCTCGCCCGCTGGACCGGGGAGCTGGAGGAGAGGAGGAGGCGGCTCTCTAGCCTCGAGGCGGAGGTCAGGGAGATCAGGGCGCAGGAGAAGGCGGCCCGGGAGAGGCTGAGAGAGGCCGAGGGCCAGCTGACGAGGTTCTCGCAGCAGGAGAGGCAGGTCGCCGACCTCAGGCGGGAGATAGAGCAGATAAGGGAGAAGGCTGCCAAGCTCGCAGCCAGGGTGGAGGAGGCGAACGCAAAGCTCCTCGAACGCGCCGAGGGAGAGCTCGGAGCCACGTTCACCAGCGTCGAAGGCGCAAGCAGGAGGCTCGAAGAGAGGCTAAGGGTCCTACGGAAGGAGGAGTCCGAGCTCTACGCAGAGGTGAGGAGCCGCGAGGACCTCCTGAGGGAGACGGAGAGGATCGAGGGTGATCTCGACGCGAGGCTCTCCGCCCTCAGGCTCGCCCTGAGCGAGGCGAAGGAAAAGCTTGACACGATCCACGAGTACGAGGTGAAGGTCAGGACCGTGGAGGGGATCGTGGAGCAGTACGGCCACTACGAGCGCGACCTCCGGGAGAACACGCTGAGGATGCTCGAGTACAGGACGTACGAGTACTTCAGGAGGCTGACGGACCAGCAGCTCTACTCGGGCTGCCACATCGACAGGGAGCGCTACGTGCTCGAGGTCCAGCCGATCGGGAGCCCGAGGATGCTGGCCGCCTGGAGGGCCGGCGGCGGCCACGAGAGCCTCTTCGCCCTGGCCGAGCGGCTAGCCCTCCTGAGGGTGATGGGGTTCCCCCACCTGCTCATCCTGGACGAGCCCACAGACGCCGTGGACTCCGAGAACGTGCCCCAGCTCCTCGAATACATCGCCCTGAGCAGCCAGGAGCTCGGCCAGGTGCTGCTGGTCACGCACCACGGCCAGGGGGAGGAGGAGGGGGTCAACCTGATAAGGGTCAGGAAGGTGGACGGCGAGTCCAGGGTCTCGCAGGAGGCCGGCGAGGGCTGAGGCGCCGGTCCTAAACCACGTCATTTCAACACTCGTTTTTTAAACTGAAAAAGAGTCATTCATCAGAGGTTCCAAGCTCTGGACTCGAACGGATATTCAGGTTCAACGCCTCATGGCATCCTCGGCAGGCGCCGTCCCCGCCGCCCCCTGAGGGGGGCGGCCACCAAGAACTATCTGACACTGAGCATTACCCTACTCATCCTTGCCTCGCTCGCAGGGATCTCAGCCGCTCAGGGCAAGGTGGTCGAGTACGTCGTCGAGGTCGAGGACGTGGACCAGGTGGCCATCTCGCCCGACGGGCTCTACATCGCTGCAGTCGTCGACAAGAGGAGCGTTTACCTCCTTAGCTCAGCCGGCGACCTACTCTGGACCAAGAGCTTCTCGAGCTGGGTCGACGCGGTCTCCGTCTCGGGGAGCGACCACGCCGTCGTCGTAGCGTCCGGGACGGAGCTCTTCCTCTTCGACTCAGGAGGCGTGCAGGCTTGGAAGAAGACCTTCACAGACGTCTCTGACGCCACGATCTCAGGGAATGGCGCCTACATAGTGGCGGCGGTCGCGGACTCATCATCTAAATACGGGGTCGTGGTCATGGATCGGGGCGGAAGCACCCTCTACCAGTCCACGTCGGGGCTGAGCGAGCCGTGTCTCGGCGTCTCATCCGACGCGTCCTACATCGCCGTGGGGTCCTCCCATGATGTCGTCCTCATGACGAGGCAGTGCCAGCAGCTCTGGAGCCGGAGCACGGACTCCTCCGTCGAGGCTGTGGGAGTCTCCTCTGGCGGCATGGTCGCTGTCGAGGCCTACTCCATAAGCCTCTTCGACGCCGAGGGGACGCTCCTATGGGGCGGCGAAAGGGAGACCTGGGGCTCCAGCGCCGTCTCGATCTCAGGCGACGGCGAGTACATCGCCGTAGCGATCAGCGACAACGTCACCCTCCTCGACGCGGAGGGGAAGAAGGTTTGGAGCCGCAGGGTCGGCGAGCGGCTGAGCCTCGAGGATGTAGCCTTGTCGTCGGATGGCGCTCGGGTCGCGGCGGCGGCCAGGAGCGTCTACATTCCGGGTCAGGGGATGATCTACATCATCGACAACCCGCCCGGGACGGAGGTGGTGAAGATGCCCTCCGTGCTGCCGAGCGAGCTGGAATGCTACCCCGACAACGGCTACCTGCAGATAGGCAGGAGCGTCAAGGTCTACGGGTCCCTCACCCCCCAGACGCCCTCCGCCGAGGTGAAGCTGGCATACAGGAAGCCGGGCGGCGAGAGGTTCACGAGGACCGTGTGCACGGGCTCTGATGGCTCATACTTGGATTCCGTCACCGTCGACCAGCTGGGCTGGTGGCAGGTGAACGCAACGTTCGCGGGGTCAGGTAGCCTCAAACCCTCCAACTCCACGACGCAGTTCATCGTGGAGCTTGTCGAGGAGAAGTTGGAGGCCCAGTCGTACCAACCTGTCAGCGTGATATCAATGGAGGCGGGGGAGAGGAGGTTCTTCAAGACTACGAAGAATGGGGGCTCCTACTACGATTACAGGGTAGTCGAAGCCCCGTCCTCCATCGAGTACTCCGGCAGCTACACCGAGGTCTTCGGCGGCGACGACTACATAGGCTCGACGATCGAGGTGATGCCGTGGACGAAGCCGGGCACCTACAGGATCAGGACGGAGTGGGGCTGGAGCACAGGCCCCTTCAAAACCAACTCGTTCACCTACACCTACCAGCTCGGCTTCGACCTCGTGGTTACGGCGCCGGCGACGCAGTATGAGACGAGCCTCTCCATATCGGCTATCGGGAAGGGGAGCGCCTTCAACGTCACGGGGACCCCGTACATAGTCATCAACGGCTACGAGGCACCGATGGCCGGGCAGAATGTCACACTGACCTACACGAAGCCCGACGGCAAGGAGGTGAAGAAGACCGTGACGGCGGACAAGAACGGCTGCTTCCTCGACAGGCTGACTGCGGACGCGGGTGGCACGTGGAGGGTGAAGGCGACGATGGAGGGCAACGCGTCCGTCGAGGCGGCGTCGAGCGAGACGGTCCAGTTCAACGCCGAGGCCGCGTCGCCCCTCTCACAGATACCCGTCCCGTGGGAAGCCGTATTGGTCGGGGTCTCCCTCGGCGTGATCCTTCTCACAATGAGAAGGAGGCTACCCTGTAGAACATTTTTCGGGAGCACATGATTCGGGTCAGGGCAGCTTCTTGGGCTTGTACTTCTTCTCCTTGTACTTGCCGGTGAGCCTGACGTGGGTGCCGCCCCTCAGCGCGTCCGCCTCTATGCTGCCTGTCATCCTCTCGCACTCCTGCCGCCAGGCGCATGAGTCGCACTCCTCGTCCTCGCCGAGCATGCCTATGCAGCTCGGGCGCTTCTCCTTGGACATCCCTAGGATCGGCGGGGAGGGTTAGCCTAAAAAGCTTCTGCAGGTCCTCAGCGATTCAAGATCAATCCCCGGATGTTGATCAGGGGCAGGCTAGAGCGGCGAGGTACCCCAGCCATATGGTCTCGACCTCCTGTGAGAGGATCTCAGGGTAGTTGATATCCGGCACGTGTACGGCGTACAGTATGATATATGTCCCGGACGCCTCGCAGTACCAGGCGCCCATCATGCCGGGTATGACGACCCCAGGCTCCTCGACCGTGAAGGTCTGGTAGAACACCTCGTGGCTGTCCTTGGTCATCGTCCTCATCTCGCCCCTCTCGCCTATGTTTGTGCCGAGCATCTCAGAGAACCCGAGGATCTGTTCGATAGCCCCGGCCGGCGTCTTCTCGAAGCTGCTTGCGATCCCCTCGGGCTTTATCCAGAACACGCCGAACTGCTCGAGCTCGGTGTCCTGCCTCGCCCACTGCACCACGCCTCCCGAATCGTTGGGCGGGCCCGAGCCGACCAGGTCAGACTCCCACATCGCCATGCGCCGACTATAATCGATAGAGAAGCCGAAACCGGTATACCTAGCGTACCCCACAGGCGGCCCTCCGCTGTGCAGCCAGAGGTTGCCCAGGGTAACCACCCCAACCAGGGCGAACACCGTGACCAGCGATCTCGTGCTGAAGGCGCTGTTTCTGACGTATCCTGTTTCCTGTTCCATTCATCCTTCACCTCATATGTACTGGAGGAACCTGGGGTGCCTCCTCTTGAACACCTCGTACCTGGAGCATAGCAGCCAGAGGACGACCAGCCCCGCGGCCCAGAGGACGAATGTCTGGGGGAGGTCGAGGTGGAAAGGCGCCGGCACGCCGGGAAGCCTCAGCCTGTAGAGCCAGAGATGGGTCAGGTAGAAGAAGAGTGGGACCCTCCCGAAGGTTTGGACCGCCCCAGCCAGGCCCCTCCCCGACCAGCCCCTGTCCTCTATCACGAGGCCGAGCGCCAGGAAGAGGCACATCCCGCCCAGCGTCCAGAGGAGGAAGGCTATGTCTGGAGGGTACTTGGAGAGGTACAGCCAGTCCAGGATGTCGTCGCTCCAGCGCCTCACGAGGTTCCCGTAGCCGTTGAAGTACCTGACCACGAAGAATAGGGCGATTGAGGCGACCCCTGTCGCGGCGAGGGGCAGCTTCAGCCTAGAGACCTTATCCCTGTCGATGCCGTGTAGGTGGGTCCCGAAGACCCAGCCTAGGCCCATCACCCCCAGCCACGGGATTATGGGGTAGAGAGAAGTAGGGGATCCAGGTGAAGCCGGGCTCGTGTATGATCCTCCTTAGGTAGTGGCCCCATGCGGCGTCCATGGATATGAAGCTCAGATCCAGCCACTGGTGGTTGAGGATGATGATGAGCGAGACGGCGAGTATCGCCATCACCGGGAGCCGGCGGTAGACGCTGAAGATTATGAGGCATGCGCCTATGCATGAGATGACGCCGAAGTAGAGGTATGGGAGATCGAAGGCCGGCGCCTCCAATAGAACTGCGAAGGCGAGGAGGACGAGGCCCCTCTTGACGATGTGCAGCGAGATGTCCCTCTGCGAGTCGCCTCGGCTAAGCCTCTTCTTCACCGAGAGGGCGAGGGAGACCCCCGTGAGGAAGATGAAGGTCGGGGCACAGAAGTGGGTGATGAACCTGGACATGAAGAGGGGGAAGTCGAGGGACGGGTTCCTGTAGGCGTAGATGCCCTCCAGGCCCCCGTGGACCTGATTCCAGAAGCCTGAGACGTGGTCCCAGGCCATCAGCATCATCACCAGGCCACGCGCGAAGTCGATGAAGCCCAGACGGTCTACCGTCACTGATTTAAAGCGCTCAACGAGCGGCGGAGTCTCCGTATCAATTATCCCCCTTTATGCGCCTTCTTCGATGCTCGCAGCTTTATTTTCTTCATCCTTTCTCCCAACTGAGATCATGTTCCTTATTTTGTCTTCCGGTAGCTCAACCCTCAGTGTCCCATACGTACCCTCTACGACGAGGACGACCCCCTCTATGAGGTGAACATCCTCAAAATCGCCGAGGTCACCCTCGAAGAGAACCTTTTCAACCGAGGAATTCATGATGGTAAGATTTTTCATGTAATTCTTCGACTTCAGCTCGATAGAAAAACCGTTGATAACATCGTTTTTCCTCATCTTCTATCTCACCGTTGACCCATCCAAACATACATAGCAAAGAAAATCAGGCTAGACACCCAGATCTTCACGTCCCTGTCAAGGCTGAAATCCGAGATATATAGTTATTGAAGGAAGATTCAAGAACTGCAAGGAGCGTTTATTACTCCTAATGATCTGTCATGCCCTCGGAGCTTGATACATTCTGCGAGCTACTGTTCGAGGCGTCAAACGAGGACAGACTTCAGATCATGAGCCTCCTCGCAGAGGAGCCTATGAACCTGACCACGCTCTCAAAAGGAGTCGGCATAGGCACGCAGGAGATCAGCAGGCATGTCTCAAGGCTGACGGAGTCCGGGATCATCAGGCGGGAGCCAGATGGACTCAACCATATTACCTCCTACGGGAGGCTGGTCCTCAGGCAGTTCTCTGGTTTGAAGTTCGTTTCGAGGAACAGGCACTACTTCAGCGACCACGCTGTCGATAGATTGCCTGAGCAGTTCATCAGCCGGCTCGGCGAACTCACAGAATCAGACTACCTCGAGGACACAATACTGGTCTTCGACCATGTCGAGAGAATGATAAAGGAGTCCGAGGAGTATGTTTACAGGATCACCGACAGGTACCTCACGTCGTGGTTCCCGGCAATAGATGAGGCCCTTCAACGCGGCGTCGAGTACAGGCTTCTTTCCCCCGAAGACATAGTGGTTCCGCCAAATTTCAAATATGGACCCATATTGACCAAGGCGAGGATGAGCAACCAATTCCAGGTTGGATCCACCCCGGGTCCCGACGTCTACATAGCCATGTCCGAGAAGGAGGTGGCGGCGCTGGCCTTCCCAAACGCCAAGGGGAAGATGGACTACTATGGCTTCTTCTCGAAGGATCCGAGGTTTCATGGATGGTGCTATGACCTGTTCAATTATTACTGGGAAAGATCGAAGCCGAAGCCGAGGGAGACCCTACTTCAATGGGGCACCTTCGAGAAGGAAAAGTAACACTTCACGCCGCACTGATCTGCCTTAACCTCTCGTAGAGGACCAGGGCGGCGGCGACACCAACGTTCAGGCTCGGAACCGACCCGTGCATGGGTATCCTGACGACTGAGTCGCACTTGCCGAGGAGCGTCGGGCTTATCCCCTGCCCCTCCCCGCCTAGGACGAGGGCGACGGAGCCCGTCAGGTCCTCCTCCCAGTAGTCGACGGAGCCGGAGGCGTCGACGCCCACGATCCTCACACCCTCATCCCTTAACATCTTCACGGCGGCGTAGAGGCTCTCCCTGGCGACCGGTACGCCGACCGCTCCTCCCATGCTCACCCTGAGGACGGTGGCGGTCAGCCCAACGCTCTCCCTCTTGGGAACCACGACGGCGTCGACGCCCGCAGCGTCAGCCGTCCTCAGGATGGAGCCGAGGTTCTGAGGGTCCTGGACGCCGTCGAGGATGACCACGCAGACTTCGCCATCAGCCTTGTCCAGGATGCCCCTCAGGGACGCGTAGCCTGGTGCTTCGGCCAGCGCTATCACACCCTGATGCCTCCTGGTCTCAGACATCGAGTCGAGCCTGCTCCGGTCCACGATCTCGACGCCCACACTCTTCCTGCGGGCGAGGTCGATTATCTCCCTCACCCTCCTCTCGCCCTCGCAGCCGGAGGCGACGAGCAGCCTCCTGACCCCGCCTCGCCTAAGCGTCTCGTAGACGGGGTTACGCCCCTCGACCTGGCTCAAGTACCATCAGACTCAGAGAGGCTCCCACCCCAGATATATCCATCGTCATCCGCAGATCATGAAACAGCTACCCGCGGCAGCATGCCGCAGGGCACGGTGAGGACAAAACCATCTACCCTGTGAAAAAATGTAGGGGGTATCAATTTTAGGATGGAAAAACCTCCTAAAATAGACTTGCAACGCGCCCCAGATGCCTATTTTCATGAGGCTAGGCTGGGAGAGATGCGCTGCAATATGTGGATCCACGGGCATTGAGGGGGTGCTAAAAAATGTAGGGGGTATCGTCTATTGGCGAATATTTTCATTATTAGATTAATTGGCTGTATCACGGGTAGCAGACATGGTAGCATACGCAGCAGCATGATGTGAAAAAAAGTAGGGGGGTACCTCCGAATGGACGGAAAAACAGTTATTCGGTGAGTCGGAGTACATCCAACCCGGCTAGGCTCTGGCCGTGAAGTAGTCGTAGACGTTCCTAGAGACCTTCGCGATCGCCTCTTCCGCCGCGTTGACATCGCCCACCTCGTTCGTGAAGCAGCTGAGCACCCACCTCTCACCCAATCCGAGCAGGGTAAAGACGCCGACGTCGTTCCTGAGCCTCAGCCGGGTGCCCTCTTTGTGGCATACCCTCACAGAGTCGCGCGGGAGGTACTTCGCGATCCTAGCTTCGCCGGTCTGGCACTTCGCCATGAGCCCGAGGATCGCCTCGCAGCTATCCCTGCCAGCCGCCTTGCCCCCTACGATGAGGCTCAGCAACACTGTCATCTCGTCTGTAGTCGATACATTGTTCCGGGTCTTGCCAGAGAAGCCGCCCCTTCGCCTCGCCTCGGCGGCGAGGGCCTCGTACCTCGCCAGCGTCCTCTCCTCGTCGGGGAGGTCAGAACCACCGACGCCGTCGAATATGATGTCCCTGCAGCTCGCCGAGATCGTCGTCTTCTCGAGACCGAGGACACGCATGGCCGAGTTCACCCTCTCAGCGCCGACGATGCCGAGGATGATGTCCGTGGCCGTGTTGTCACTCACCATCATCATCAGAGTCATCAGGTCGGATAGCGTGACCTCAAGCCCCTCTGAGAGCTCGCGCAGGACGCCCGAGCCAGGCACCTTATCCGCATCCCTCAGGATGTACCGCTGGTCGAGGCTGACCTCCCCCCTCTCCACCTGCCTGTAGAGCTCGACGACGAGGGGGACCTTGAAGACGCTCGCTGTCGGCAGAACCTCGTCGCCGTTGACGAAGAAGGCTTCGCCTGTGCCCAGATGCTTGACGGAGAAGGCATAGGCACCATCCAACTCGCCAATTCCGCTGAGAACCGCATCCCTAAGGGTCATGGATAATACTCGGCGCCCAAGCCTAAAACCCTACCCCGCCGTCTCCAACCCTTTTAAACCCACGCGCCTCAGGGATAGGCGGTGACAGGATGAGCGAGGAGGAACCGATCTACGTGGCCGAGGTCACGTCAGTTGCCAGGAGCTGCAGCGCCGGCCACAGGGTCGGCGACAAGTTCGAGATAAACACCCACCTCACAGGCGGCATATGCGGCTACTGCTACCACGACCTCTTCCCGACCCTGATGAACGTCTGCTTCGGCGGCAAGATACCCTGGATAGACCCGAAGGAGTTCAATTACGAGTGCCCAGACCGCTGGAACGACGTCAAGTTCCGCGTCTACAGGAAGAAGTAACCACCATTTTTCCCATTCGACAGTTTTAACCGACGCCCCGGCGATCAATTAGCGATCAGGTTGAAGCCCAAGGTGCTCGTAAGCGCGGGGAAGATCAACTTCCCCGAGGACCTCGCCGAGTCCCTCAGCCCGTTGGCCGACGTCGCCTACGTCCAGGGCGACTACACTGGGCAGCTCAGGGACGCCACGGCCGTGATAGTGAGCATGGAGAAGGTGAACGAGGCCTACCTCGCCAAGGCGCCAAAGCTGAGGATCGTCGCGAGGTTCGGCGTAGGCTACGACACCGTAGACGTCGACGCCTGCACCAAGAGGAATGTCCACGTCACCTACACGCCTGACGTCCTGTCAGCCGCGGTCGCCGACCTGACGTGGGCACTCATCCTGGGCTTCATGAGGAGGATACCCGAGGCCGACAGATTCACACGCGAGGAGTGGGGCAGAAAATCCGGGGGATTCCCATTCGGCTGGGACGTCAAGGGGAAGACCCTCGGATTCCTCGGCCTAGGCAGGATAGGGACGGAGGCCGCCAAGCGGGCTCAGGGCTTCGACTTGAAGCTGATCTACCGCGACATCGTGCCGAAGCCAGAGCAGGAGAGGCTCTACGGCGTGAAGCCGGTCAGCTTCGAGGAACTGCTGAGGACCTCAGACATCCTGTCGATCCACGTGCCACTACTCCCATCGACCAGGCACATCATAGGCAGGAGGGAGTTGGCGATGATGAAGAAGACGGCCATCATCATAAACACCTCGCGGGGGCCGGTCATAGACCAGGACGCCCTGGCGGAGGCGCTGGCGGAGAAGAGGATAGCGGGCGCCGCCCTCGACGTCTTCGAGGCCGAGCCAATACCACTCGACCACCCGCTGCTCAAGCTAGACAACGTCGTCGTCACCCCCCACATCGCCTCTGCTACCTGGGAGACGAGGAGACGGATGGCTGAGCGGTGCGCGGAGAGCGTCAAGACCCTGCTTGAGGGGAAACGCCCGCCCTTCACCGTGCCCGAGCAGGAGAACATCTCATTCTGACAGGAATAAAGAAAAAAGAGGGGTTCTAGACGCCTACTTCAGTGTACCGAACTTCTTCTCCACGGTCGCCCAGTTGACGATGTTCCAGATTCCGTCGACGTACTCGGCCCGCCTGTTCTGGTACCTCAGGTAGTAGGCGTGCTCCCAGACATCTATGACGAACAAAGGCACGTAGCCGGGCACAACGAGCTTCTGGTGGTTCTCGACCTGCGTCACGAGAAGCTGCTTACCGACCGCA
>Ga0172365_10002167_pt1 | contig 14358 bp, 14 predicted proteins | sample LakKivSesite48cm_FD_114535 | JGI IMG/M metagenome (GOLD analysis project Ga0172365, IMG submission 114535) | Sediment microbial communities from Lake Kivu, Rwanda - Sediment site 48cm | ecosystem: Environmental > Aquatic > Freshwater > Lake > Sediment | place: Rwanda: Western Province, Lake...
ACTTGGTTCAATCAACCCTATCTGGTGCGACAATTGTCACCTGGACGCCGTATTGTGCTGAGTGGCCGAGTTGATCAGTATCTTGGCCACCTGACTTTCCAGTCGCCACAATGGGAGCCTTGGACTGGCGAATTGACTCACACTGGCAGGCTGGTGCCCGTCTATCCTTTAACCGAAGGCGTGACGGCGCGGCGTTTACGTACTCTGATCAAGTCGGTCATCGAGCACTGGGCTCCTCATCTAGTAGACTGCCTGCCCACATCGCTGCGTCAGAGTTGTAACTTGGTAGATGTGATTACAGCAATCCGGCAGATTCACTTCCCGGATGATGGGGACTCACTCGCGCGGGCACGCCACCGGTTGTGCTTCGAGGAGTTTCTCCTTATCCAGTTGGGGGTGCTAAACCAACGTTTTTCATGGCGGCAGCAGCCTGGTAGGCCAATGGCCCTGGATCAAACGACATTGAGTGCTTTCATCAATGCTTTACCATTCACACTGACCCCGGCCCAGCAGCGCGTTCTACGAGAAATTGCCAATGACCTGCAGCAATCCCACCCCATGAGCCGTCTTCTGCAGGGAGATGTAGGTTCTGGGAAGACTGTTGTAGCTCTTGCTGCTATGCTTGCGGCCGTGGCGAACGATATGCAAGCGGTGATCATGGCCCCGACAGAGGTTCTGGCCGAGCAGCACCACCGAACGCTAACGACGATATTGCGAGAAGTCGAGGATAAGGTGCGTGAACAGGATGGTACAGTTGCGCGCCTAGTATCCCAAACGCGAATAGGGCTGCTGACTGGTAGTCTGAGCCAGGTTGAAAAGGAAGAGCGACGCTGCCAAATTGCCGCGGGAGAGGTTGATATTGTTGTTGGCACGCACGCGCTGATCCAAGAGGGGGTGACTTTCAAAGACCTCGGACTCGCAATCATAGACGAACAGCACCGTTTTGGCGTTGCCCAGCGTGCTGCATTGCGCCAGAAAGGATATAACCCGCATGTATTGGTCATGAGCGCAACCCCAATCCCACGCACTCTAGCATTGACCATATATGGTGATCTGGATCTATCCATTATTGATGAATTGCCTCCTCACCGCCAGAAAATCATCACCAAGTGGCTTGCACCACTGGAACGCGAACGTGCGTATGCGTTCCTGCGCGCGCAAGTCGAAAAAGGGCGGCAGGCTTTCATCATCTGCCCATTGATTGAAGAATCAGAGAAGGTCGAAGCAAGAGCTGCTGTGAGCGAATACAGACGCCTCCAGGACAAGGTGTTCCCTGACTTGCGATTGGGGCTGTTGCACGGGCGGATGAAGAGCGCTGACAAAGAGGAAGTCATGGCGCGTTTCCGAAGGGGAGAGTATGACGTCCTGGTCACGACGCCGGTGGTAGAAGTGGGGATTGATGTGCCCAACGCTACGGTGATGTTAGTTGAAGGAGCTGATCGCTTTGGTCTGGCTCAACTGCATCAATTTCGAGGACGTGTAGGGCGTGGCGAATATCAATCGTACTGCTTATTGTTGGCCGAGTCTCCTTCTTTCGAAGGGGAACAGCGGCTGAAGATCATCGAAACGACGGATGATGGATTTCTCTTGGCCGAAGAAGACCTCAAAATGCGCGGACCTGGGGAGTTCTTTGGAACACGTCAAAGCGGGCTGCCGGACTTGAAAGTGGCGAAACTTGGAGACATCCGTGTTCTGGAACAGGCACGTCAAGCGGCACTGAACTTATTTCACGAGGATTCTACATTGTCGCGACCTGAACATCAGTTGCTAGCTCAGAGAGTGCGAGAATTCTGGGGAACAGCAACGGATTTGAGCTGAAAACACAAGGGGGAACAATGACAACGGCTGTCTACCCAGGTACCTTTGATCCGATCACCAATGGCCATGTGGACATAGCTACTCGCGCCGCTTCTCTGTTCGACCAGTTAATTGTAGCTGTTTATGACCGTCCTCTCAAGAACTTACTGTTCTCAACTTCAGAACGGACGGCAATGATTCAGGAAGCACTGAAAGAACTGCCCAATGTCACGGTGACGGGTTACAGCGGCTTGACGGTGAACTTTGCCCGCAGTGTGGGAGCTCGCGTGATCGTACGGGGTCTGAGAGTGCTATCCGATTTCGAGTTAGAGTTCCAGATGGCTCTGACCAATCGCAAGTTAGCCCCCGAGATTGACACAGTCTGTTTGATCACCAGGCAAGAATATGCCTTCCTGAGTTCTAGCATCACTAAGGAAATCGCCATGGTGGGGGGATGTGTGGATACAATGGTCCCATCACATGTGGCCCTGGCTTTGAAGGAAAAGTTTCATCGTTTAGGATCAGATGCAGGCAGCAAGGTGCAGATTGTATCGTTACGGGATTAGGGGTGCCCCAGGTTCAACTATATGGTTCATTTCCACAGTGAAAGGTGGTGATCACCATAGATATCCTGACGCTAGTAGACCGTCTGGAGGCCCTCATCAATGAGGGGTGGCGCATTCCCTTCACGATGAAAACAGTTATTGATGAGAACGCCTTTTTCGACATTATTGATCAAATGCGCGTTTCGATTCCGCAAGAAATGAAGCAGGCTAATGAACTCTTGCAGGATAGGGAAAAGGTATTAGCTGCAGCAGCAGAGGAAGCAGAGCATGTCGTAGAAGAAGCGCGGGAAAATGCGGCGCGCCTGTTAGATGAGCACGAGATCGTTGCGGCAGCGCGGGCAGAGGCCGAGAACATCAAAGCACAGATGCAGCGAGAAGCAGAAGAGATCCGCAAAGGCGCGGATGACTATGCTATGGGCGTCCTTAGTGACCTGGAGTCACGTCTGTCATCTCTGCTTAGGACGACTTCTAATGGTCTGGCGGCACTAAAGAGAAAACGCACGCAAACAGGGCCTGAAAGTCCAGAGGAAGCCCCCTAGAGAGCCTACATGGCGTGGCTCGATGTTTGACACAATACCCTCAATGTCCTATAATGCGGCCTGCGACAGACGCCTGGACGCAGCTTACCTTGCTGGGTGTGTTACTATGAGATTCAATGTCGCTCAATTGTTGAAATCTGCTGCTGGTGCTAGCAGGGAGTACGACCTTAACGAAGACATTACTGGTATTGATAAAGACCTTGACGTTGTCAGAGCATTGGTTGGCAAAGTCAGGTTTCTCCGTACCAGCAATGGCATCCTCGTGACCGGGCATTTGCATACCGAGGTTCGTGTGCCCTGTCGGCGGTGTTTGACGCCGGTTACTGTACCCATCGAATTCGATTTGGAGGAACAGTTTCGTCCCTCCATTGACATATTCACCGGGGCAGCCTTGCCTGTTGAAGATAGTGAGGATGAAGCCACTAGGACAGACTGGCACCACATCCTGGATCTTACGGAAGTTGTCCGTCAGAATCTGTTGCTGGCCATACCTATGTCATCGTTATGCAGCCCTCAGTGCCGGGGCCTATGCCCGGACTGTGGGGCGAATCTGAACGAAGAGCCGTGCAACTGTCAGCGGGAGGGAGGCGATCCCAGACTGGCAGCTTTGCGCGAGTTGTTATAATTTGTTGAGAAAGGAGTATCTACGTCGTGGGAGCACTACCGAAACGGAAAATATCCAAGGGCCGACGTGACCGCAGGCGCAGTCATCTGGCTTTGAAGGCGACCAAACTGGTACCTTGCCCACAATGCCATGAATTGCGCCTTCCGCACCATGTGTGCCCTTCTTGTGGTAGTTACAAGGGTATCGAAGTCATCGAGATCAAGACCAAGAAGAAGGAATAGCAGCAGCGCCCTTATGACCAAGGCCGTGTGCGGCGGCAAATCGTCCAACACGGCCTTATTCACTTAAGGCGATAGATAGCTCAGGTGGGAAAGGAACTGAACTAACAAGAATGATCCGCACAGCCCTCTGTGACTTGCTAGGCATTGACCATCCGATCATACAAGGAGGGATGGCCTGGGTTGCGACCCCTCAATTGGTGACCGCCGTCTCTGAGGCTGGAGCTTTGGGCATCCTGGGAGCGGGAAATGCCCCGCCCGATCTGGTAGAAACGCAGGTGCGTCAGATCAAAGCGGTAACCAACAAGCCCTTTGGGCTAAACGTGCCAATGTTTTCCCCCTATGTGGAGAGTGTAATCAATATCTGCGTACGCGAGAAAGTGCCCGTGGTTACTACAGGAGCAGGTAACCCTAGTTCATATATTCCCGTGCTGAAGCAGGCCGGAGTATTTGTCATGCCCGTAGTTGCATCTGTAGCGCTTGCTAAACGGCTGGAACGCGCTGGTGCGGATGCGGTGATCGCCGAGGGGAACGAGTCCGGGGGGCATATCGGCGATGTGAATACGCTTCCCTTGGTGCCACAGGTTGCGGACGCAGTCAAGATCCCTGTCGTGGCGGCGGGGGGCTTTGCCGATGGGCGAGGGCTGGTGGCGGCCCTTGCGCTGGGTGCAGTTGGTGTACAGATGGGCTCGCGCTTCATTTGCACGACAGAATGCGCAGTTCATCAGAATTACAAGGATATGATTGTCAGAGCTGGAGACCGGGCGACGATTACGACTGGCCACAGTCTGGGTCACCCTGTACGTGCTCTACGTAACCCGATGACCCGCAAGTTCGAGGAGATGGAGAAAACGGGCCTCACTGAAGAGGAACTGATCGAATTTGGAACAGGCAAGCTGCGCCTGGCTGTAGAAGGGGATGTGGTAGAAGGCTCTTTCATAGCCGGGCAGAGTTGCGGCCTCGTCAACGACATTGTACCGGTCGCTGAGCTGATCCAACGCATCATTTCCGACGCAGAGATGCTTCTACATCGTTTACCGAAATACGTCACTAATGGTGACAACGTCAATGGGTGACCAACTGGAGGCCGTTCACAAAGAGCGGACGCATGTGTTAGCAGAACAGACGCAAGGTGGTCTCGCGTTCGTCTTTCCTGGACAGGGCTCACAGTATGTGGGCATGGGTTGGGATTTATATAATACATACACAGCCGCACGACGCCTCTTTGAAGAAGCCGAGGCGATTCTTAGCTTCTCCTTATCCAGGCTTTGTTTTGAGGGACCAGAAGACGAACTCACTGATACAATCAACGCCCAGCCAGCTATCCTGACCACTAGCGCGGCATTTCTGGCTGTTTTGAAGGAAAAAGCTGGTGACAGGCCAGCTCCTGCCTTCGTAGCTGGGCATAGCCTGGGCGAGTATATGGCCCTACTAGCTGCAGAGGTGCTTGATTTTCCCTCGGCCTTGCGTCTGGTGCGCGAACGTGGACGGGTGATGAAAGAGGCAGGGCAGAAACAGCCAGGGGCTATGGCTGCTGTACTGGGTTTGGATGCTATGTCGCTGCGGGTTATTTGTGACGAAGTGGGTGAGGTTTGGTTAGCAAATGACAATGCTCCTGGGCAAATTGTCCTATCAGGCAGGGAACCCGCCCTGGAGCAGGCTCTGCGACTAGCTATTGAGAGAGGAGCCAGGAGGATCATTCGGCTGGCAGTAAGCATTGCTTCTCATTCTCCATTGATGGCTTCCGCAGCGAAGTCCTTCACTGCGCCGGTGGAGAAGGCACCGTTGGCCCAAGCTTTGGTGCCAATTGTGGTCAATGTTACAGCCTCGCCCGTGGTTGAGCCTGTGGATATCCGCCTAGAACTGGTGCAGCAACTTACCTCACCGGTGCGTTGGGTGGAATCTGTGCATTATATGATTGCTCACGGTGTCCGGACTTTCGTGGAGATTGGTCCCAAGAATGTTCTGAGCCGCTTGATCAATCAGATTGATCGCCGTGTGCAGGCTTGGAGTGTAGGAAGCGTGGCAGAACTTGAGGCATTGAAGGTGTAGAAATGAGCGGACTGGATGGTAGAGTTGCTATAGTCACTGGTTCATCACGTGGTATCGGCCGGGCCATAGCGGTGAAATTGGCCAGACTGGGAGCTAAGGTCGTGGTCAATTACCAAAGCAACAGACTAGCGGCCGAAGAAGTGCTGCGCCTGATCCAGGAGGTAGGCGGAGAGGCGATAGCAGTCCAGGCGGATGTCACTGTCTTTGAGGATGCACAAAGGTTAATCCAGAGCGCTTTGGATCGCTTTGGACGGTTAGATATACTGGTCAACAATGCTGGCACCACTCGGGACACGCTCTTGGTGCGCATGTCTGAAGGAGACTGGGACATTGTTATTGACACAAATCTAAAAGGCGCTTTCAACTGTACTAAGGCTGCCCAACGGTCAATGATGAAGCAGCGCTATGGCCGTATCGTCAACATCACTTCAGTCGCGGGCCTGGCTGGCAACGCCGGGCAGGCAAATTATGCTGCCGCCAAGGCTGGCCTGATTGGCTTCACCAAGGCGGTAGCCAAGGAAGTAGGGTCGCGCAATATCACTGCCAATGCAGTCGCCCCTGGATACGTCCCTACGGATTTGACTGCTAACTTGCCTCCTGACTTGATCGCCAAGGGCCTGGAGATGACGCCACTAGGCCGCGCAGGAACTCCTGAAGACATCGCTAATGCCGTAGCTTTCCTAGTTTCGGATGAGGCGAGTTACATAACGGGACAGGTGTTGTCTGTAGATGGTGGCTTGGTAATGCAATAATGCCATAGTTGGTGGCAAGCAAGAGCTATCTGACTTCTGAGTATGCCTTCGAAGGAATAGATAGTATGTAGATGGGAAGGAAAATGTAATCATGGAACGCAAACTGGGGATCGTGATTATTTCCCCGACAGTTTTATCAACGATTGCCCGCCTGACGACGCTCTCTGTACCAGGCGTAGCCCGTATGAGTCCTCTGGGTATGCATCGCCTATTTGGGGCACGCGGTGACGATGGCGTAAGAGTGCAGGTCGTTGACGAGGCGGTAGTCCTGGACGTTTATGTTATTGCTACAACCGATGTCAATATGCTGCAATTAAGTCGAGAGATACAGTCCAAGGTTACTCGAGCCCTTCATGAGATCGTGGGCATGGCCGTTCGTGAAGTTAATGTGCATATTGTTGATGTAGTTGACGTAGAAATGTCCCAGGTCCAGGACAGATAAGAATAATGAGGTGGGGCAGTGAGGACCAGACGTCAAGCCCGAGTGGTGGCTCTGCAAACCTTGTTCGAAGTGGACAGCGTCAACCATCCTGCTGAGTTGGTCTTGACTCAACGGTTGGAAGAAAGGCCCTTGTCTGCTGATGGTGAAGTTTTTGCCTGGCAATTAGTGAAAGGCGTGCTGGAGCATCGTCAGGACTTGGATCGGATTATTGAAAGCATTGCTCCCGACTGGCCCCTGGCGCAGATGGCTATTGTTGACCGTAACATATTGCGCATTGCTATTTACGAGATAACTGTAGATGGGCAGACGCCTATCAAGGTAGCCATTAATGAAGCGGTAGAGCTGGCAAAGCTTTTTGGAAGCGACAGTTCGCGGCGCTTTGTCAATGGTGTACTGGGCACGCTGGTGTCACGCCAAGGCTATGAAAGCAGCAAGCAGCAAGCCGTTAGCAGCAGGTAGGATATTGCTTGCTGCTTGTTCGTTGCTGCTAGGTGGAGGATGGTTTGAATTTCTTAGGGATAGGCCCTGGAGAACTATTGTTTATTCTCATTCTTGCTTTGATTATCTTTGGCCCACGGCGTCTACCAGAGATTGGCCGAGCTTTAGGCAAGAGCATTCGAGAATTCCGTCAGGCATCCCAGGAACTCACCGCACAGTTCAGGAGCGAATTACAAGCAGCGTCTGACGAAGTACACGAAGCTTCGGAGGACCTCAAGGGCGAGAAAACAGGAGGGGCCAGTGGATCTGACCAGGGAGAACAGGCTCTAAAAGGATAATGTCTGTGGCTGACGAAGGGCGACGCTCAGGGCCTATCGAAGGGCAGATGACCATCATTGAACATCTCGAGGAGCTACGTGCACGGCTCATCAAGTGCCTGATCGCGTTAGCCATAACGACTGCTCTGTCCTTCACTTTCACCACTCAGATCCTGCGTATCCTTATTGCACCGGCAGGCATCAAACCAGTTTTTTTGCGCCCTACTGAGATGTTCGTTACCTATTTCAAGGTGGCGCTGCTGGCTGGAGTGACTTTGGCTATGCCAGTGATCGTATATCAAGTGGTACAGTTTGTGTGGCCAGGTCTAAGAAGCAGCGAGCGTGCCTCCCTGCGCCTTGTTGTCCCCGCCGCCACGCTTTCTTTCATCTTGGGTGTAGCCTTTGCCCATTTCATATTGCTGCCTTTTGCCCTGCGCTACTTGGTCTCCTTTGGCGGGAACCTCGTGGAAGCCAAGTGGGCTATTAGTGAATACGTGGCCTTTGTGACGACACTTCTCTTTTGGGCTGGCGTAATTTTCGAGACCCCGTTGATCATTTTCTTCCTGGCGCGCTTCCATGTTATCACACCACGGTTCCTATCCCAAAACCGCAAATTCGCTGTTCTAATCATCGCTGTCATTGCTGCTGTCATTACTCCTACTCCAGATCCCTTCAATATGGGGTTGGTGATGCTCCCTTTACTGCTCATGTACGAAATTGGAATTCTGCTTGCCAAGTTGGCCTACCGAGGCCATTCATGAGGAACGCCCCTACGACCTGAGCATACTTCATCCAAAATTACCTGTGCCTAGACCAAATGCTCAGTGGGCGCAGGTGCAGGCAAAGGAGCCTTTGGAATGCCCCCCATCCAGAACTACAACCAGATGCTAAAGGCGGCGGCGGCGGCAGGGCCTGTTCCGGTGGCCATTGCTGGAGCACAGGGATACGAAGTCTTGGAAGCCGCCAAAGAGGCCCAGGCGCGCGGAATTATCCATGCTATACTCGTTGGGGATGCCCAGGCCATACGGCATATTGCACGCGAGCATGACCTCGACATACGTCAATTCCGCATCATTGACGAGCCAGGTGTCGCGGCAGCCGCTGACAAAACCATGCGTCTAGTTGCTCAAAACGAGGCAAAAGTAGCTGTCAAGGGCCAGATGGAAACTCCCTCTTTTCTTCACGCTGCGCTTAAACGCGAAGCGGGCCTCCGTACCGAGCGCCTTATCTCGCACGTCGGCGTGTTCGAAGTGCCAGGTTTTGACCGTTTGCTTTTCATCACCGATGGCGGCGTTGTCCTTTTTCCTACCAAAGAGCAGAAAATCGAAATCGTGAGCAATGCGATTGCCGTCGCGAGAGCGCTGGGGGTCGAGCAGCCCAAGGTGGCGCTCCTGGCTGCTGCAGATGAGGTTTTACCTGGGCTACCCGTCACCGTTGAGATCGAGGAAATTGTGGCCATGCAGGAACGCTGGACGGTTGAGGGTGCAATTGTGGGCGGCCCCTTCTTGCTAGACACGGCTGTATCGCCTGAAATTGCCCGACAGCGCGGCCGAGGCGGCAGGGTGGCAGGACATGCTGAGGTGCTCGTAGGGCCGGACGCGGAATCGGTGAACATCATGGCCAAGGGCATCACGTATTTTGCCCGTGGGCACATGGCTGGCCTAGTGGTCGGCGGCAAAGCGCCGTTGGTGGTCGGTTCGCGAGCCGATCCACCTGAGACCCGTCTGGTATGCATCGCCGCAGGAGCCTTGCTTGCTGCTGGATCTAGCGGCTCCTAACCGAAGAAGCAGGGATAAATTATGGCGCACACATCAGTGAGGTGAATTGTCCAGTGAAGAAGACCAGAGTATTGATCATGGGTGCGGCAGGGCGCGATTTTCACAACTTCAATGTCTGCTTTCGAGATAATCCTGCCTATGAAGTTGTAGCTTTTACTGCCACGCAGATTCCCAACATCGAAGGGCGCACATATCCCCTAGAACTGGCTGGCAAACTCTATCCTGCAGGCATTCCTATTTATCCCGAGAGCGAGCTTGACGCACTTATCCACGGGTTAGATGTGGATCAAGTAGTCTTTGCTTATAGCGATGTACCACACGAGTATGTGATGCACAAGGCGTCACAGGTTCTGGCCGCTGGCGCCGACTTTCGCCTGATGGGTGCCAAAGAGACTATGCTCAAGGCCCAGGTACCAGTCGTTTCAGTCTGCGCTGTGCGCACTGGCAGTGGCAAGAGCCAGACGACACGGCGTGTCTCGGACATCTTGCGGCAAATGGGCAAAAAGTTGGTCGTCGTTCGACATCCTATGCCGTACGGAGATTTGGTCAAGCAAGCTTGCCAACGTTTTGCCAGTTACGACGACCTCGACAAGTATGAATGCACCATCGAGGAACGCGAGGAGTACGAACCCCACCTGGCTCGGGGTACCATCGTCTATGCTGGCGTGGATTACGAGCGTATTCTGCATCAGGCGCAACAAGAAGCTGAGATCATCTTGTGGGACGGTGGCAACAATGATCTGCCATTCTACAAGCCTGACCTGCATATTGTTGTTACTGATCCACACCGGGCCGGGCATGAACTGAGGTATCATCCAGGCGAAGCCAACCTGAGGATGGCAGATGTAGTTGTGATCAACAAAATAGACACGTCGGAACCGGAGAAGATGGAGATCATCCGACACAATATCAGTGCCGTCAACCCCAGAGCTACTGTGGTGGATGCGGCCTCCCCCATCTTCGTTGACGATCCAATGGCGATCAGAGGCCACAAAGTGCTGGTCGTTGAGGATGGTCCTACCCTGACCCATGGGGAGATGTCTTTTGGTGCAGGCGTTGTAGCCGCGCGGCGCTTTGGCGCAGCAGAGGTCGTCGATCCGCGTCCCTACGCGGTAGGCTCTATCGCCGAGACCTTCCGCAAGTATCCCAATACAGGCCCTGTCCTGCCAGCTATGGGCTACGGTCCCAAGCAAATCCAGGAACTAGGCGAGACGATCAATGCCACGCCATGCGATCTGGTCATTGTCGCTACCCCCATTGACCTGCGGCGGGTGGTGGAGATCAACCGCCCATCCCAGCGCGTGCGCTACGAACTACAGGAAATCGGTATTCCTACACTGCAGGATGTAATCAGCAAAGCATTCGCTTAGGGCAGGGGTACGGCGGCTTCCACAAGTCACCACCTCCAGCACATACTTGACACCAGTACCATACGAAACCTGCTGAAACTCTTTGAACGACAAGAATTGTAGCCGAGTTCTCCACTCGTGCGAGTTTTCCCCATTCTGCCGGTTTGGTGGTAAAATGCGCCTCCAATTGGATTGGAAACAACCGCAAAGGAGTCTCTGATGTATCGCCTGGTTTTCTGTGACCTGGATGGAACCGTGATGACCTTCGAGCACAAGGTTAACCCTGCCGTGCGTGAGGCCATGCAGACCGTTGTAGACGCAGGTTTCTGGATCACGGTCTCCACCGGCCGGGGCTACCAACTGCTCAAGCCGTTTCTTGGCTTACTTGTTGTCAATGCGCCGGTTATCTGCTGCAACGGTGGCCTGATCGTTGAACCCACCACGCGCCAGGTGCTCTATGAGCAACCAATGTCGCTTCCCCTGGCACATCAAGTGCTACACTGGTGCCAAAAGGAAAGGATTGAAGTCTGGGTCTATCTCGATGACCTGGAGACAATGCTCGAATACCGGCCCATTGAACCCGTTGCTGTGCTGCGCCGTAACGGAAACATTGTGCGCCAGATTCCTGATCCTATTGCCGAACTGACGCGGCCGCCTCACAAGCTCATCATTCTGCCTGGGTCGGCGGAACGCGTCCCGCCTGTGATTGCGCGTCTGCAGGAGCATTTGGGCGACCAGGCACAGGTGATGGCCTCGAGCCCGAAGGTGATAGAAGTCATCATGCCCGGCATCTCCAAGGCTGCAGCTATGTCCCGGCTGGCGGCGCACCTGGGCGTGGCACGCGAGGAAACCATGGCCGTTGGCGACGGCGATAACGACGCCGAAATGCTCGAATGGGCTGCCTGGGGCATCGCTATGGGCAATGGGACGGCACAGGCCAAAGCGGCTGCGGACTGGATCGCACCACCTGTGGAGGAAGACGGACTGGCCGTGGCATTGCAGCGCTTTGTGCTGAGCCAAGTTTCACTGCCCTAGGATTTGACGCAAGTCAATCCTGCGCTATACTTGGCCTGGGAACAGCGTACAGACAATGGCCTTCGTTGGTCGCCACGCAGATAATCAAGCCCACAAGGGACGAATGAGGCGAGTTGTCGGATGAGTACCAAACCACGAAGAAAGGGAGTGAGGCCTATTAGCAGATAAAACAACGTTGTTTTATCTATCCATTCAATGAAGAGAGGAGATGAGAGTATGTCCAGAGAAGTAGCCATCATTGGAGTTGGCTATTCCGGTTTCCGTGCTCTGACGCCGGATGTGTCGTACAAGGAACTGATGTACGAGGCAGCGGTTAAAGCGTACGACGATGCGGGCGTGGATCCCCGCCGGGACATCGAAAGCTTTGTGACCGTGGCCGAAGATTTCACCGAGGGCACAAGCATTTTTGATGAATACGTCCCCGACCAACTGGGAGCCGCACTCAAGCCTGTCCATACCATCTCCGGTGAGGGCCTGCATGGCTTCATCGCTGCTTACCTGCAGATCCTCACTGGAGCTATGGACATTGTAGCTGTGGAAGGCCATAGTAAGGCTTCCAATATCCTTACTCCTAACGATATCCTGGCCTACGCCATGGACCCCATCTACAACCGGCCCCTACAGGCCAACCCGTACTTTATCGCTGGCCTGGAGATGAACCGTTATCTCTGCGAGACAGGCACAACCAGGGAGCAATGCGCGCTGGTGGTAGCGAAAAACAAGCACAACGCCTTGTACAATCCTACCGCCGCTTACGGAGCCAACATTGGAGTCGAAGATGTCCTGCAGTCCGAGATGGTTTCGTACCCACTCTCCCGCATGGACATGAGTCTCCATGCCGATGGCGCTATTGTCATGGTCCTGGCCTCCAGAGAGCGGGCCGAGGAATTGAGCGATTCGCCTATCTGGATTACGGGCGTGGGATGGTGCAACGATTCGTTCTCCCTGGAGACCAGGGATTGGTCTGGCGCTATCTATGCCGCGAAGGCAGGAGAGATGGCTTACCGTATGGCAGGCATCAGAAGCCCGTGGCAGGAGCTGGATCTGGCCGAAATTGACGACACGTTCTCCTACAAGGAGCTGCAGCATATGGAGGCTCTGCGTCTATGTCGGCCTGGCGAAGCGGGGCCATTGACTGAAGACGGTGCGACTGAACTCGGTGGCGAATTACCGGTGAATCCCTCGGGCGGTAGCCTGGGAGTCGGGCATCTGTTGGATGCTTCGGGGCTGGCACGGCTGCTTGAAGTTGTACTGCAACTGCGCGGCGAGGCCGGCCAACGCCAGCTCCCTGATGTGGAGACAGGACTGGCTTTCGGTTGGCGGGGCCTCCCTACGACCAGCGGCGCCGCTGTCATCCTGAACAATTGAGACGAGGGGGTCAAAAATGAGTCTGAGAAAAGTAGCCGTTGTGGGTGCGGGGATGACCAAATTTGTCCGACGCGCCCAGGAGACGGGCAAGGAACTGGCCTACGAAGCCGCCAAGATGGCCCTGGATTCTTGTGAACTCAAGCTGGATGATGTGGATGGTGTGGCTCTTGGCACGGCCCCGGATGCCTTCGATGGCGTGCACATGAAGGGCGAGTACCTAAGCGATGGGGCTGGGGCCTGGCGTAAGCCGTTCATGCGCTCTTACGTAGGAGGCGGCACGGGCGTATTCACGCCTATTCAAGGCTGGTATCACGTGGCCTCGGGCCTTTTCGATGTCTGTCTGGTGGTCTGCGAGGAGAAGATGTCAAGCTGCCAGCCTCATCCGCAAGGTGCGTTCCTCACCATCTTCGACCACACCACCGAGCGTCCCCTGGGGCCCAACCTGCTGTGGATTTTTGCCCTGGAAATGAATCGCTACATGCACATGCATGGACTGCAGAAGAAAGACATCGCCTTGGTTTCGGTTAAGAACAAGCGCAACGCTGCTGACCATCCCTGTGCCCTGTTGGGCGATCCCAACATCACCGTAGAGGACGTTCTGAACTCCGAAGTGTTGGCCTGGCCGGTGCAGCGACTGGATGTAAGCCCCGTCACTGACGGCGCAGTGGCCCTTGTGCTCGCGGCGGAGAATGTAGCCAAGCGCATAACCGACAAGCCGGTGTGGATCAAAGGTGTAGGCTGGGCATTGGACACCGCCTACTGGACCAATCGCGACCTCTACTACCCGAAGTATGTAGAGTACGCGGCGCGTATGGCCTATGAAATGGCGGGCATCCGCGAACCACGTAAGGAGATCCACATCGTAGAACCTTACGATCCCTTTGACTATAAGGAACTGCATCACCTGGAAGGCTTGCTGCTGGCCGACAAAGGTGAGGCCCCGCGTCTCACCGCTGAAGGCGTGACAGCTCGCACTGGTGATATGCCCGTGTGTCCATCAGGGGGGCTATTGGGCGTGGGCAACCCCATCGCCGCCGCTGGTTTGATGAAGGTGGCCGAGATTTTCTGGCAACTGCGTGGGG
>Ga0172365_10002169_pt1 | contig 14355 bp, 10 predicted proteins | sample LakKivSesite48cm_FD_114535 | JGI IMG/M metagenome (GOLD analysis project Ga0172365, IMG submission 114535) | Sediment microbial communities from Lake Kivu, Rwanda - Sediment site 48cm | ecosystem: Environmental > Aquatic > Freshwater > Lake > Sediment | place: Rwanda: Western Province, Lake...
CCTCTACCTCATCAATGTTTTGGGTAACTTTGTCCAGTATAGGGAAACAAGAGCCGACCAATCTATCCAGGATGTGATAGAGCAGAAATCCCGAGCTTCTCCCCAGGTAACGTTCGCGACTTCTTTTGTCAGTATCGCATTCTTCGAAGAACCTAGCCAACGGCTTGAGGTCGCCGGAACAGTCAATAGTTACGACATAGTTCTCACCGATGAAAATATCCGTCTCGCTGGGCCTGGTTATACGGTTCTCCTTATCGAATACCGGGAAATGCAACACTATGAACAAGTAGTCTTTGTACACATCAACTTTCGGACGCTGAATGCGACTGACAACATCATCCAGATCAAGAGGATGAAAATGGAAACGCTGAGCCAGGAATGCCACCTCGTTAGAAGTGGGCCTTTCAACGTAGAACCAAGTCAACTTGCGCTCAGTGAGCGAGCGGACATTCAGTCCTTCCTCTTTTATAGATGACATGTCTCTCCCTCTAGATTGCAGGCCTTGCCTATTTTAGCATTAATTCTGCAGTCAAAGTGGCTACTGCCACCAATCTGCGAGATTCATCACATCGAATTCAACCGTTTCGGTTTATTGACAAAATACGGATTTTCCCATATCATCCTTTGGTTCCGAGATTCTCTAAGGAGGTTGGAAAATGCCAGTCAATATGATCGTCTGTTGCAAGCAGGTGCCCGATCCTGAGGCACCGCCCGCCGTATTTAAGGTGGTAAACAACAAGATGACCTTGCCACCGGAGGTCAAACCCGTAATAGGTCAATACGAGGAATTCGCCCTGGAAGCTGCCCTCAAGATCAAGGACAGCACGGGCGGCAAAATCACCGCGCTCAGCCTGGGCAACAACTTTGTCCGCGATGTGATCAAGAAATCCCTGGCCGTGGGGGCCGACGAACTTGTCCTCCTAGAGGACAAGGCTTTTGAAGATGGGGACGGGTGGTCGACCGCCAATGCCCTGGCCGCAGCAATAAAGAAAATAGCGACATACGATGTTATCTTCTGCGGCAGACAATCATCTGACTGGGACGCGGGGCAAGTAGGTCTGGGCATCGCTGAGATCTTGGGGATCCCGGCAGTAACATTAGCCCGCAAGGCAGAGATCAGCGATGGAAAAGCGAAGGTTGAGCGAGTGATTCCGGATGGCTTTCAGATTATTGAGGTGACACTCCCCGCCGTAGTTATAGTAACCAGTGGTATAGGAGCACTTCGCTACGCCACTCTCAAGGGGATCATGGCAGCAGCCAAGAAACAACCTGTCGTTTGGAAACCAGCCGATATCGGACTTGAGCCCTCGCAAACCGGCGCCGCCGGAAGGCGCAACAAGCTGGAGAAGCTTTTCCAGCCGGTCAAGGAATCCAAATGTGAAATGATCGAGGGGGAGACTGCCGCGGAAGCTGGTGCCAAACTGGCTGTAAGGCTCAGGGAAGCCAAATTACTTTGAAGTCAAGGAGGGAATAATGGCTGAATACAAAGGCATATTGGTTGTCGGCGAATTGGCGGAGGGGAAGCTAGCCTCCATTACCACTGAATTGCTGGGATCCGGCAGAAAGCTTGCTGACGATCTCAAGGAGAACTTATCTTGCCTGTTGGCCAGCGATGCAGTTGGCGAAGCCTCCAAGGAAGCAGTCGCCTTTGGAGCAGATAAGGTCTATGTTGTAGAACATCCCGCGCTCAGGGAGTACCAGGCCGATGGCTACATGCAAGTCGCAGAGAAATTGGCCAGGGATGTTTCCCCTCGGGCGATACTCATGGGGCAAACATCCCTGGGGAGAGACCTGGCTCCTCGCCTTGCCTTCAGATTGGGCGCCAGCGTGACAACCGATTGTCTCAATTTGAGCATAGACCCGGCCACAAAACTGCTGGTGCAAACTCGTCCTGTTTACGGCGGCAATGCTCAAGCTGTATTTACCAGCGGGTCTATGCCTCAGATAGTTACGGTCAGGGCCAAGGCGATGTCACCGTTGGAAAGTGATGCATCAAGGAAGGGCGAGGTCATACCAACCAAGATCGACATAGATGCCTCAAAGGTAAGGACAAGAATATTGGACACCGTTAAGGAAGAGGCAGTGGGCATTAAGCTCGAGGATGCCCCTGTGATTGTGGCTGGAGGCAGGGGACTGGGCGGACCCCAACCTTTCCAGACAATGCTGAAGGAACTGGCCGATCTGCTGCATGGTGCGGTAGGCGCATCACGACCTCCTGCCGATAACGGCTGGGTGCCGGAGGCACTGCATATTGGCCTGACAGGGAAAATCGTCGCGCCTGATATCTATATCGCTGTAGCTATTTCCGGAGCCAGTCAACACACGGCCGGATGTTCTGGTTCCAAGCACATCATAGCCATCAACAAGGACCCCGAGGCAAACATATTCAGGGAAGCGCAGTTCGGAGTGGTGGGCAAATATGAAGAAGTGCTACCGGCCTTTACCAAGAAGGTAAAGGAATTGTTGGCGGGCTAGAATAGTGTAGAAAAAGGGCCAGGAATCCTTGAGAAGCCCGGCCAAAGAGGCCGGGTTTCTGTCTCTGCAGCTCGAACTCCACTAACCCGCAGTGGACGAACCCACCAAGAAAGGACATCTGCATTGATTCGAGCATTCTGAGATGCACCGATGCCAGAAAACCTTACACTCATTCCCAATGATTATCGAATCCTGGCCTTCGTTATCGTTCTGGCTCAGGCCTCTCGCTCCTTCCTTTCGAGTTCCCCGGCCGGGTCCACACGTCCTGTTTCTGCCTCGACCAGGTTCTTCCTATAGCCAGGTTACGATATTGCGGAAATCGTCCAGTCGAAATCCGGGGAGAGGCAGTTGTGCATGGCTATCAGGCCCGACGCAATCCGGGAAATCGAATGCCACGGTAGATGGTGTGCCGCACACAAGTCCTCTGCCCGAAGCGAAAACAAAGGCGCAACCTTTGGCGGTGCAGCGCATTATATACTTTAGAGAAACTGAGAATACCCACAACCGGATAGGGAGTGTGAGTTAAGTAAGCTCCCTGCATCATGAGGCGCTGGGAGCTAAACGTGCTGATCACGTGAATGCGACTGGAGCCGACTGTATTAAGAGACGTATAGTCTCGCTCCAATTGTGTCATGCGGTTGGGACGTCATGGAAAGGCAGGTTGAAAGTGCTGCAGGTGGTATACTAATAGATTGCAGGACGCAATCTATAGGAAGGAAGACTGGGGCGTTGCTGGTCGATGCGAGGCGAGATAGAATCGGCAATGTCAGCAATATGAGACACTACATCGATACGCCGAGCGGACCATCTCCCCGTTTTTCGGCCCAAACAACGCCGCGGGGAAGAGGGATGGTGATCCTACTCGCCGTCATGCTGGTCTTCGCTATCCTCATTGGTGAAGGCGTTCTCTACCATGTGAGCTATTTTCTGGCGGCGGTGATAGTTGGCAGCTATGTGTATGCCCGGTTGCGACTGAGGCGTCTGGACATGCAGATGGAGAATCAATCCTATGTAGGGCAGGTAGGGAACATTGTCAAAGGGTATGTTCATTTGCACAATAACTCTCGCCTGGGCACCGGCTGGATAGAAATCGTGCGAATGAGCGACATGCCCGGTGGCGTCCCGGACACAGTCACTGCGGTTCCGGCCCGGGGACAAAAACGGTTGGAAATGCATACACCCTGTTATGCCCGTGGTGTTTACACGATCGGTCCGCTGGCGGCGCGTACCAGCGATCCACTCGGTCTATTTCGGATGGAGATAATACAGGGCACTCCAACGAAGGTGACGGTACAGCCACCTGTCGCCCCGTTGCCCTATTTCCGCCTGCCCACAGCGGAGGCGTTAGGTGAGGAAAGCGCGCGGAACCGCACTCAGACTCGCACTCCACACGTAGCTACAGTTCGCGAATACATTTATGGCGATAGTCTGAATCAGATCCACTGGCTATCTACTGCGAAGAGCGGTCAGCTCATGTCCAAGGAGTTTGACTCCGGATGGGGCGGTGACGTGTGGATTGCTCTGGACCTCGAGCGGAGAAGTCATCACAGCCAAGAGATGGAGAGAACGGACGAATATGTTGTGGCTATCGCCGCATCACTGGCCAATCTCGTTCTCAGAGAGGAGCACTCGCTGGGGCTGATAGCGCACGGTGACCGAGAATATCTGCTGCCGTTGGGGAGCGGCGCCAAACAGATGTCCGGCGTCTTGGACACGCTTACGTTGTCCAAGACCGAAGGCGACAGCCCTTTGGCTGATCTTCTTCTGAGAAACAGGGGACAGTTTGGCAGGTCGGCCTCCCTTCTTGTTATCACATCCTCCACTGCCACCGAGTGGATCCCGATACTGCGGGAACTGACATACGGCGGTCTCAATGCTGCCGTAGTGCTGGTCGACCCGGCCAGCTTCGGAGCAGAGCAGTCCCTTAGCGAGGTTGTAACGGAGCTTGTAAGTGCTGGAATTCCCGTCTACGTAGTGCACAAGGGGGACGCCCTTCCCTATGCGCTTTCTCGACCGATAACTCTCCCTGGGCTGTCCATCCCCGAGCGGCGTGACATGCCTGAATGGATACGGGCTTCTGCAATATGATGGAGTGAGATATGCCGCCAGAAATATCAACGGCAAATAGGGGCATAGGTGGGGCGCTGAGGCAGCTCAACAAGCATGCGTATGGGATAACGGGGCGCATAGGCAGCCTCCTGTCTCAGGCGGCGAAGGGGCCTTCCGAAGGGCGGATAACATCTATACTCCTGTTGCTGACTGTGATGCTGGCAGCTTGGGCGGTCGGGCGCACGCGCTTTGTGCCAACGGCGGGATTGTACCCCCTGGCATTCGGGGGAGTGGTGACTGGGTTTTTCCTGGCCAAGATCCGTTTCAGGGGGTCGGTTCTAGCCATCACGGGCATGCTCATTGGTATTTGCCTCAGCCTTTATTACGTCACCAGTCTAGGTGAAGGTCCTACCGGCCTTGCCCGGTATGCAGACGTCGGAATCCGCCTCTTCACAGGGGACCGGGTCTCCGCGGGCGGCGACGTGAGCTTTAACAGGCTGCTCCTGAGCTTCCTTTTCCCATTCGGCTCGTGGGCAACCGGATTCATCTGCTCCTGGTCGTTTTTCCGAAAGCACAACATATGGGGGGCAGTAGTTCCCAGCGGATTAGTTATGGTTGTCACCGTTGCAATACTTCCACTGCTGGCACAGAGGGCACTGCTGTATCTGTACCTGTTTACAACCTGTCTCTTGATAGCGCGGATGTTCGGTCTGGAGCGCGAGCACGACTGGAGCCAAAGAGGCGTGCGCCGCCATCACCTCGATTCACTGCTGCCCCAGGCTTTCGGGTTCGCACTGGCGATTGTGATGATCGCGTCCTTGCTCCCCACGCCGTCAGCGCAGACTGCCCCGGTGGCAGCAGTATGGGACGGAATCACCTGGCCCGCGAGAGCTATAAGCGAAGAATTTGCCCGGCTCGCTCCGAAGACTCCTGCCGAGGACCCGGCCTTCAGCGCCCCCTTCGGGAATACCAGCTCTTTTGAAGGGAGTAGAACGCTGCAAGACCAGCCGGCACTTCTGGTCACGGCTCCTTTCCCCGTCTATTTGTGCGCTAGAAGCTATGACTTATATACACATGAGGGGTGGCAGACCACCGATACACAGATGGTATCGCCCGACTCTTCGCTCCTACAACAGCCGGAGGCTGGATCCCAAAAGTGGCAGGAGATCAAGGTGAGCGTTAAGGTGCTGTTCTCGTTGCCACCGGGCGAACCAGTATATTTGACCGGCTACCCAACCGACATGTCAATTGGCTATCAGCTAGAAGCCCTGCGACCTGCCCGATACCAGATATCATTCTCGGGAGACGAAACAGGAATAGCTGTCGACCAGGAAAACCTCCCGCTTGACCTACAAGAGGCGGTTTCACGGCTACTCGAAATGCGCAGTGACTCTCACGACAAACTGACCGAAACTGATATCAGGTCCGCTCTGCCCCAGGACATGCAGGTGGTTTCCTGCGAACTTGGGACGGAAGGAGTTGAGAAGGTTACGGTGGAGCGCGATGTTCCAGCCCCACCCGACATTGTTTCTGTGCGCACTGCCGGTCTGGTTTCAGCCGGGAGCTCATACCAGGCTGTCGTAAGTGTGCCCGCAGCAACCGAGAACGACTTGTTGACGGCAGGCACTGAATACCCCGGCTGGGTCCTGGATAGATACCTCCAGCTTCCCGACAGCATGCCTCCGCGCGTTATAGACCTGGCACAGGAACTGACCAAGGATAGTGCCACTCCGTACGAGAAGGCCGTAGCGATTTGCAGTTATCTTCGCACGCTAGAATATTCGGTGGATATAGAGGCGCCCGGTCAGGGTGCTGACGGCGTTGATTACTTCCTGTTTGAGACGAAAGAGGGATACTGCCAGTACTTTGCCTCTGCCATGACCGTGCTTCTACGCGCCTCCGGAGTGCCATCACGCATGGTGGTGGGGTACGGCCCGGGCGAACCGGTGGGGGGAGTCAGCACCGGCGATATTCCGTTCAATCCACACGGTGCATCGCAAGACTCAGAGACTACGTTCATTGTGCGGAATAGCCACGCCTGGAGCGAGGTGTTTTTCCCGGGTTCTGGCTGGATGCAATTTGAGCCCACCCCTACTTACCCTCTCGTTGCTTATAGACAAGCGAGTCTCCCACCGCAAGATGGGGACGGCAGCGGGGGCAATGACAGCCCTATAGTCGAGCCAGGCGACACGGAGACAGGCACGCCCTGGAATGCTCGGCCGCTGGGAGCAGCTCTAGGGGCGGCATTGCTTGGTGCGGCCATGTGGCTGGGATGGAGACGCCTGCTGGGACAGGTGTCAGAGCCTAAGGTGGCCTATACTAGAATCGGCCACCTGGCCGCATTAAGTGGACTCGGGCCGAGAAAGAGTCTCACACCTCAAGAATACGGGCATGAACTGGCAGCTGCGGTGCCCCGGATGGCAGCGGCACTGAACCAGATAGTGTACACGTATGTGCGCGCATCGTATAGCAATCATGATGTGAGCAGTGAAGACAGGTCCAATATCGCGAAGGCCTGGCCTCAGGTGCGCAATCAGCTGCTACGGCACGCCCTGCGCAGCGCCGTATCGTTGAGATTCCTCAAGAATGGCCCGAATGTTGAGGAGCCCGTTGCATGAGCGGCATGTGACCCGGGCCGTTCATCTGTCGCCCTGAATCCACTCTTGAAACCACCGATGCCTACCGGCGTGAGCGACGGTCAACTCCTCAGCGCTGGGCCAGCCAGCCGCTAGATCGAGCAACAGGGACTTCCACATGCTCCAACACATCCTCTACAACCTTGCGCCCGTCCACGCCATTCATACGAGCCGCGGTAGTTACGATCACACGATGCCCCATCACCACCGTTGCCAGTTCCTTCACATCGTCCGGTATGGCATAGTCGCGCCCTCTCAGCAAAGCCAGCGCCTGGGAAGACCGGAACAGGTCTAGCGACGCCCGCGGCGAGGCACCCAGGACCGCGTCGCCGTGTTTTCGCGTGGCATGAACCAGGCCGACCAGGTACTGCTGAACCTGATGATGCACAAAGATCGTTTTAACGACTTCCTGTGCCTCCTTCACCTCATCTGCGCTGGCAACGACGCCAAGGCTGTCAATCGGATGCTGTATACGCTGGCTATCTACGATGGACATCTCGTTCTCGAAGGACGGGTAGCCCAGCTGTATTCGCATCATGAATCTGTCCAGCTGTGCTTCCGGCAGAGGGAACACGCCTTCGTGCTCGATGGGATTCTCGGTGGCAATCAGCATAAAGGGACGCCTGATATCGTGTGTTATCCCGTCAACCGTCACCTGTCGCTCCGCGAGTGCTTCCAGAAGAGCCGACTGGGTCTTAGGAGTAGCCCGGTTGATCTCGTCTGCCAACACGATCTGGCCCAAGATAGGCCCCGGGCGGAACACGAACTCGCCGGTCTGCTGATTGAAGATAGACACTCCCGTGATGTCGCTGGGAAGCATATCCGGTGTGAGCTGTATCCGCCTGAACACGCAGTCTATTGACTGTGCCAAGCTCTTGCCCAGCATGGTCTTACCCACTCCCGGTGTGTCCTTTATGAGTATGTGCCCCTGGCTGAGGAGCGCCGTGACTGCCAGTTCTATCGCCCAATCCTTGCCAATGATGACTTTCTTTACATTCTCAATGATTCTCTTAGCGATACCCTCTACCTGATGCTGATCCATGTAAGATACCAGTTGCTCCTCCCATAACTTGATATTGTCGAGCACTCCCGACACGGCATCTGCGGTCAGATGCCTGTATTTACATATTATGACATAGCTCACTCAGGATGTTCAAACGGATCAGCCGAAATGGCAAAGCGGACAGAAGGTTCGCAACTGCATCAGAGCGCAAAACTGCAGGTGTCAATTCCCGTTGAGATGTTGGGATTAGGCAGATTAGCCTCTGGTCGCGGTCAGTCGCCCTTGTCTGCCTTCTGTTTATCAGCGATGATCTTCTGACTGAGATGGGCAGGCACTTCCTCATAGTGATCAAATTCCATAACAAAGGTGCCCCGCCCTTGCGTCAGCGACCTCAGGTTCAGAGCATAACGAAGCAGCTCTGCATAGGGTGCCTGAGCTTCGATGACATTAACACCATTCCCGGGATTCATCCCAAGCACGCGTCCCCTCCTGGTATTAAGGTCGCTGGTAATATCCCCGGTGTACGACTCGGGTACAGTTATAGTGAGCTTCATTATAGGCTCAACCAACACCGGCTGTGCCTGAGACAATCCCTTCTTCAGGGCCTGCGCTCCTGCGATCTTGAAAGCAATGTCCGAAGAGTCTACGGGATGGAAGCTACCGTCATAAAGGCTCACTCGCACATCTACCACAGGATATCCGGCCAGAACTCCTTCCTGCCTGGCTTCATTGACACCCTTCTCCACAGAGGGGATATAGTTCTGGGGTATTGCCCCGCCCACAATCTTCTCAGTGAACTCAAATCCCTCACCTCGCGTCAGAGGCTCCAACTCCAGCAAGACATGCCCGTATTGGCCGTGTCCTCCAGTCTGTTTCTTATGTTTATACTCTGTCTTGACCGGTGTAGTAATGGTCTCCTTGTAGGGAATCTTGGGCAGGTCCAGTTTCACCTCTACTCCGAATTTGCGGCGTATTTTCTCCCTGGTTATCTCCAGATGGTTATCACCGACCCCGGAAATGATAAACTCGTTGGTATCAGCCTCTCGGCGCATCTGGAGAGAAGGGTCCTCCTCACAAATCCTGGGCAGCACCGTGCTCATCTTGTCCAAATCGGTTTTCGCTTGAGGTCTTATTGCCATGCTGAAGTTCGCCCTGGGAAATTCGATACCAGGGAGGACCACAGGATGTTCACGAGCACACAGCGTATCCCCGGTTTGGGTCGAACTCAGCTTGGCCACCGCTCCGATATCCCCCGCGCTGACCTGTGGCACTGTCTGCTGGTTTTTGCCCAGCATGGTGAAAAGCTGGCTGATTCGTTCCATGCTGTTCTTGTTGGCATTCCAAATCTGGGAATTGCCGGAAATAACACCTGAGTAAATTCGAAAATAACTGAGCTTACCCACATACGGGTCTGCCGTGGTTTTGAAAACAAGACCGGCTAGCGGGGATTCAGAAGTGGATTTGATCTCTTCTTGATCACCGGTGGAAGTATTTCTGGCCAGGATGGCACCACTTTCTTCGGGCGAAGGTAGATAGGAGCAAATACCGTCGGAGATCTGCCGGGTACCGATGCCCTTTAAGGCGGAGCCAGCAAAAACGGGCACCAGCTTGCCAGCAACGGTAGACTTTCTTATGGCAGCAAAAATCTCCTCGTTACCTATGGACTCCCCCTCCAGATACTTGTTAATGAGTTCATCGTCAGCTTCGATAGCAGCCTCTACCAATTTCTCGCGGCTGGCTTCTGCCTGTTCCCGAAGTGCTGAAGGTATTTCAGCTTCTTGCGAGTCTGTGCCAATGTAAGCCTTCATAGTCACCAAATCTATAATGCCCTGGAAATCCTTCTGTGAACCTATAGGTAATTGAACAGGCAAGCATTTCGGTGACAGCTTGGTCTGAATTCCTTTCAAAGTAGAGACGAAATCAGCGTTATCGCGATCCATCTTGTTGACGAATATCAGTCGCGGCAAATCTGCTTTCTCAGCATCACCCCACATCTGTTCCGTGCCTACCTCCACGCCCGAAGCAGCACATACTGCAATTATCGCTCCGTCGCTCACCCTCAGTCCCGATCTCGCCTCACCAACAAAATCAGCGTATCCCGGCGTATCGATGATATTCAGTTTCATCTCCTGCCACTGAATTGGCAGCAAGGACAGGTTGATGCCCATATGACGTTCTATCTCGAGCGGGTCATAGTCTGATGTGGTAGTGCCATCCGCAACGCTACCTAAACGCTGAATAGCACCTGAAGTGAAAAGCATGGACTCGACAAGTGAGGTTTTTCCGGCGCCTTGATGTGACAACAAGACAACGTTGCGAATTTGCATGGCCCCCCATTATAATCCTTGTGCCTGAAGATAAGCAACCTCTGTGACATCACCAAGCGTAATGCTATAATCTAGTAGTTGCCCTCAGATGAAACTGAGTTACGAACAGGTGAGGCATGTGGCTTGGCTTGCTCGCTTGGGCCTAAGCGAGGATGACGTCGAGAAGTTCACTATCCAGCTGTCCAATATCCTCGACAACTTCGAAATACTCAAGGAAGTCGACACAGCCGACGTACCGCCGGCGACCCACACAATTCCACTGCAGAATGTGACCAGGAAAGACGATGTGGCTGACTCATATCCTCAAGCTGAGATTCTATCGAATGCACCGAAACAAGAGGAAAACTGTTTTAGAGTCCAGGCAATACTAGAGTGAGCGGGGCGCGCAAATGGCTAGCAACATAGTTATCGCGACCATAATCGGTTACATTTTTGGCTCATTTCCATCAGCATATCTTGCCGGTCGGCTCAGAAAGGGGATAGACATCCGTAAGGTGGGGAGCAGAAACATGGGCGCTATGAATGTCTTCTACCAAGTCGGCCCGGCTGATGCCGCCCTGGTAACTCTGGCTGACCTGGGCAAAGGCGTAGCAGCCGTTCTTGTAGTCCGTCTCTTAGTGCGGTGGTTGTCAGGCATTCCTTCTCCCCTAATTTCGCAGTTTGATCTTCTTACCGCGATCACCGCCACAGCCGCCATATTGGGCCATATCTTTCCTGTCTTCCTTAAGTTCCGTGGTGGCAAAGGAGCAGCGACTGCCATCGGCGTCCTCATCTTCCTAATGCCCTGGGCAGTTCCTTTCCTGGCTCTTGTCTTCTTCGTGGCCGTGCTCATCACCCGTAATCCCACTTTTAGTTACGCCCTGCTCCTTTTTGTCTTCCCGTTTGTTGCCGGGTTTCTCTATGTCGACCACCGCAACGCGCCTATAGCTCTGGTATTCTACTCCATAGGAGTGGGGGTGTTCCTGGGCATACAATACATTCCCCGGATCAAAGAGATGCGCGGCAAAGCTGGCGGCGATTGGCATAGAGTGGTCAGGCGTCGCAGCCTGAGAGAAAGACTATAATCATGTCTACAGATCAACTGCACCAGCTGACCCTTCATGAAGCACACGGGCTTCTCAAACAAAGGAAAATCTCCTCGACAGAACTGACAAAATCCGTACTGAAGCGCGTCGCTGAGGTAGAAGGGAGAGTCCACGCCTGTGTCACCATCGTCGAAGATATCGCCCTGAAGACAGCAGAGAAAGTCGATAGTCAAATCAAGACCTCCCGTGAAATCGCCCCTTTGACCGGCGTTCCCACCTTGATAAAAGATATCATGTGCACTAAGGGCATAAGGACCACCTGCGGCTCGAAAATGCTAGAAAACTTCGTCCCTCCCTACGATGCTACGGTGATAGAGAAACTGAAGGCCCAGAAGGCCGTGATAGTCGGGAAAACGAATATGGACGAGTTCGCCATGGGCTCGTCCACGGAGCACTCCGCCTTCTTCCCTACCCACAACCCCTGGGATTTGAGTCGCGTGCCCGGGGGCAGCAGCGGCGGCTCGGCAGCCGCGGTAGCAGCCGACGAAGCTATGTATGCACTGGGCTCTGACACAGGAGGTAGCATCCGCCAACCAGCCGCACTTTGCAGCGTAGTCGGACTCAAACCAACCTATGGCCTTGTCAGCCGGTACGGCCTGGTTGCTTTTGCCAGTTCCCTTGATCAAATTGGGCCGCTGACCAAGGATGTGACCGACTGCGCCTTGGTGATGAATGCCATCGCCGGTTATGACTCAAGAGACTCGACTTCGGTGCCCCGCTCCGTCCCGGACTACACGCGACAGCTGCTTCCGGACATCAAAGGATTGAGAATCGGCATTCCCAGGGAATACTTTGTCGAGGGCATGCAGAACGGGGTGCGAGACACTCTGCAAGTAGCCATAGACAGGCTCCGGGAACTGGGTGCGGAAATAGATTGGGAGGTCTCTCTGCCTCATACCAAATACGCTCTGGCTGTTTACTATATACTTGCCCCCTCCGAAGCATCGGCCAATCTGGCGCGGTACGATGGGGTGAAATACGGCTTTGTCGAGCGAGAGGCCGGCAACGTAATCGAGACAACGGAGAGAACGCGGCAATCGGCCTTCGGGGCCGAGGTCAAGAGGCGTATAATGCTCGGCACCTATGCCTTATCCGCCGGTTACTACGACGCATACTATCTAAAAGCGCAGAAGGTGCGCGCACTCATAAAAAGGGAATTTGACAGAGCTTTTGAAAAGTACGATGCCCTGGTCACGGCGACTTCACCCGTAGTGCCCTTCAAGCTAGGCGCGAGGCTAGAAGACCCGATCCAGATGTATCTGAGTGATATATGCACCATGCCCATGAATATAGCTGGAATCCCGGCTATTTCTGTACCCGCCGGCTTCGTTGATAATCTACCCGTCGGCATGCAAATCATAGGCAAGCCTTTCAGCGAGGAGACGCTGCTGCGCATCGCCTTTGCCTATGAACAGGCAACCGACTGGCACAAGAGAAAACCTCCTCTATCGTGAGGATAGCACGAAAGACAATCTGAATGCAGGCTTGCCACGGCTAGCAGACAGCGTACTTAGGGAATATACCCATCTCTGATAAGCAGTTCGGCGACAAGGACTGCGCCCTTCGCTGCGCCCATCTTGGTGTTGTGCGATACCAGAACGTACTTAATGCCGTTCTTCAGCACGTTATCTTTCCTGATTCTGCCGACCACGGTGGCCATGCCATCTTCGGCATCACGGTCGAGCCGCGGCTGAGGCCTAGAGGGGTCTTCGTGGACTACTATCATGCGCCCGGGGGCTGAAGGCAGCTTAACCTCCATGGCCGAGCCACGATATTCTCTCATGGCTTTAGCGATGTCATCAACTTCGCAAGCTTTCTCAGTAGAGACAAATACCGATTCCGTGTGTCCTTCGCGGACGTTGACACGGGTACAGGTGCAGCTCACGTTGAACTTGGCCGGACTGATTACATCGCCTGCGAAATCGCCCAGAATCTTCTGTGTCTCACGCTGCACCTTCTCTTCTTCGCCGGCAATGAAGGGAATGACGTTATCGAGGATGTCGAGGCCTATCACTCCCGGGCTCCTGCCTGCCCCCGACAGGGCTTGCATGGAGGTCATTATGACTGCGTTCAGGCCAAACGATTCGTAAACTGGCTTTAAGGTTATGGCCAGGCCGGTGGTAGTGCAATTGGGGATAGGTGTGATGAAGCCCTTCCAGCCCCGGGCCTTCCTTTGCACATTAATCAACTTGGCATGCCCGGAGTTGACTCCCGGAATCAAGATGGGCACATCTTCGTCGTAGCGAAAAGTGGAGGCCGTGCTGATGACCGCTTTATCCCTGGCGAATTGGGGTTCCAGGCTCTTCGCCTGGTCAGACTCCATGGCGGAGAAGACGATATCAAGGCCGGAAATGTCCATTTCGGCGGCGTTCTGGACGGGCATGGCCATGACCTCCCTCGCGGGAGGTTCCTGGCAAAACCAGCGCAAGGCCCCAGACTGGGCGTCAGTTATCGCTTCCCTATAGCTGCGTCCTGCCGACCTTTCAGAGGCGGCCAGTGCGGCAATTCTGATCCAGGGATGCCTCTCCAAAGCGACGAGAAATTGCTGACCAACTATGCCAGTGGCCCCTACGACTCCGGCTTTCACCATGTTGCTACTGTATCCAGTTCCTACTCTTCGGAATGGGTGCATGCACCCTGCAGTACTGCTTACGTAACCAATCGGGGCGAGAGGACTTGAACCTCCGACCTCAGCGTCCCGAACGCTGCGCGCTACCAGCTGCGCTACGCCCCGTCGTATGTGCTATTATATGATGTTTACCTATCTACGACAAGGATGA
>Ga0172365_10002172_pt1 | contig 14341 bp, 15 predicted proteins | sample LakKivSesite48cm_FD_114535 | JGI IMG/M metagenome (GOLD analysis project Ga0172365, IMG submission 114535) | Sediment microbial communities from Lake Kivu, Rwanda - Sediment site 48cm | ecosystem: Environmental > Aquatic > Freshwater > Lake > Sediment | place: Rwanda: Western Province, Lake...
ACGAACTATTCCATCATTAATGGCAAAAACCGGATTTCCAATCTCTGCCTCAAGGTCCACTCCTAAATGCTGAAGAGTTATTTTTCCACTTTTTCTGATATTACCAAACGGCCCGACATCTTTTATTTTTTCCAAAGGGTAAATAAAAGGCTGGTCAAAATAGGCATTAGGAGTAAAAATAGTTAAAACTTCTGCCAGTTTTAAGTTTTCTCTGGCAACCCTTTCTTCAATTTTGGCCGGGGTGTAGCCTTTTTCTTCAAGTTCCTTAGTTACTACCAATTCTGACACCAGAAATTTTCTTTCGATAATATTCAATTCTTTTTTCAAAAAGGGGCCCGCTTGCGGGAGGGTGGTGGGTGGGTGGCGTCCTTCTGGGAAATCAATAGTCAAATTATATTTGCCCGGTTTTTCTTTAACTGAAATTCCAAAAATTCCAATTAAATCCTCCCCAATTTTAACAAAATTTATCTTTTTGGAATTTAAATTTCCCTTAACTTTCTCGATGGGCAAATCGGTTTTGATTTTAATTACTAAAGTATCTCCTTGCAGAGGGGTAAGAGAGGAAATGGAAACTTTTGTACAGCCATATAACTCATTTAATTTTGTTCTGGTAGTTGGACCTAAAAAGCCAGTTCCTTTCTTAAATCCTGAAGGTGCTAAAATCTCTTTTTGATATTTTTCCTGAAAAATTTTTACTGCTTGAAAAGTTATTGGCCCAAAATAGCTGGTAGCAGGTATTTTAAATAATCCCTCTTTTCCTAAGGCAATCTGAAGGGCTTTAACGTTTTTACCTTCTTGTTGGTATTTTAAGTCAGTCAAAAAGTCATGGCACCAAAACTCAGATTTTAATTGGACCTCAACTAATCGTTTTTTCAATTCGGCTATTTGAGCCTGGATTCTTAGAATTTCGGCCAAAAGCTCCTCTGGGGTTACTGCCGCGACTAAAGAAATATTTATCAAAAATACTCCTAAAAAAATCATTAGAAAAAGAAAGAAATAATTTCTCATTCTAAATAAAGCCTCTTTAGGCTGGCTCTTTTGGCTAAAGAAATTGCTTCTTGAAATTCTTCCTTTGTAATTCTCCTTGCTAGTTCGGGATATTGAGAAGCTCGATAATAAGGATAATATTGGTCCATTATATTCAAAAAAGTATTTTGGGAAATCTCTTTGGCTAAAAATTTAACTATTTTTTCTGAGCCAGCTAAATTATTTGGTAAAACCAAATGGCGGATAATTAATCCTCTCAAAGCCACTCCCTCGGGAAATTCTTTTTGAATTTCTTCAAAGTTTTGAATTTTAAATTTTAATTTTGCATTTTGCAATTTGAATTTTGAATTTATTATTAAATCCCCGACCTGATGGTGCATTTCCTTGATCGCCTCTTTCATTATTCCAAAATATCTTGGGGCATTAGAATATTTCAAAGCAATCTTGTCATCCGAATATCTTGCATCTGGCAAGTAAATATCGAAAATCCCCTCTAAGATTTTTAAAACCTCAACTGAATCATAAGAACTTGTGTTATAAACCAAAGGAATCTTCAATTCCATTTCGATTGCAATAGGTAATGATTTTAAAATTTGAGGAACTTGCGGAGTCGGAGTGACAAAATTTATGTTATGGCATCCTTTGTTTTGAAGTTCAATCATCATTTTAGCCAATCTTTCAAATGAAATTTCATCTCCAATTCTCAATTGAGAAATCTTATAATTTTGACAATAGACACAGGCGAGGTTACAGGAGGTCATGAAGATAGTACCTGAACCATATTTCCCAACCAATGGTGCCTCCTCTCCAAAATGTGGATGATAAGCAGAAACCATTGGTAAATAGCCAAGTTGGCAAAATCCTTTTTCTCCCTTCAATCTATTTACATGACATTTCCTTGGACAAATCTCACAATTTCTCAAATTTTTGAAAAGTTCTTCAATTCTTCGATTCAACTCTTTCCTTGAGAAATTTAAGTAACTGGGATACATTTCAACTTCATTATACCAAAAGCCCCGCCTTTCGGCGGGGCCCCTTCAGCTCACTTATCGTCCAAATCTCTCAGCTCTTCGTTTTGCCCAGCAGTCCCGGCAATATATTGGTCTGTCAGGCGCGGGTTCAAAAGGGAGTTCGGTAATCTCTTTTCCACAATCGGCACATTTCCAATTTCCTTTGAACATCTGGCGAGGAGCAAATCCTCCCCTTGGCTCAAATTTTTTGAATGCCATGAAAATAATCCGAATCTACGAATATTATCCGAATGCTCCGAATATTCGGACGGGCGCATTCGAATACCCCGAGGCCAAAGGCCAAGGGCTGCGCTATTCGGATGCAACTAAAAAGCGACCTTTAATCCTCAAGTCGCTACTTATTTAGCCCTCGCAATTTAAAAAAAATTACTAATGACTTACTTAAATAGCTAACTTTTTGGTCCTTTTCATTATACACCTGTCAATCAGCAAGTCAAGGGGAAAAGTCACTTCCTTCTTTCTTAACAGGTTAGGTGAAATAACCCTATCACTTTTCTCTGACCTTCTTTTTTAGATTCTTCACTAATTATATTGAAAGCTTTGGTCGCCTCTTCGGTCAAATCAATTATCAATTCAATCCCTCGCGATTTTATTTCATTTTTGGCAACTTCAGTCACTCTCGCCACCCCTAATTCTCCAGTACCAATAATAATAGTGTCAGGAGATTCTTCAATTGCTCTTTTCACATCTTCAACATCAATGACATGGCTTTCTTTCCTCCACCATTTTAAGGCCTCGCCATTCCAACGAACTTCCACATCATGGTTATAAGTTTTCCCATCAATCTTTATTTCCCCAAAATTATATTCCTCAATCATACCGAAAGCGATCTACGAATTTACGAATCTGCGCTTTCGGATACGAATAATTACGACTGAAATATTTGTATATTCGTATCTATTCGTAATTCGTAGGAGTCAGGTTTGACCATTTGCCACATCTGTCTCCCCATCTTGCTACTACTTTCCCATCGATTCTCGCTTCGATTACTTCGCAGTGATTCGGACAACCCTGACATTGAAAAGAAGTGCATTTTATATTTCTTTTTGAAATTTCAAATCCCCTGAATTTTGTTTTCTCTAGTGTCATTTCTTTTACCAAAAGGGCAACTCCAAATGCTCCCATCACCGTATTATATTTGGGAACAATGACCTTTTGACCAAGAGCCGCCTCAAAAGCCTTTCTCATCCCTACATTCTCCGAAACTCCTCCCAGAAAGATAATTGGCGGCTGAATTTTTTTCCCTCTACCAACTCCGGCTAAATAATTTCTGGCTAATCCTTGACAAAGTCCAGCCACAATATCTTCAATTTTATGGCCAATCTGTTGTTTGTGGATCATATCTGACTCGGCGAAGACCGAGCATCTGGATCCTATTGTTGTCGGAGTACGAGATTTTAGCGTTAACTCTCCAAATTTTTCAACTGGAATTCCTAATCTAAATGCCTGAGCATCCAAAAAGGCGCCGGTGCCGGCTGAACATATAAGGTTGAGTCCGAAATCAACCGCCACTCCGTTTTCCAAAATTATAATTTTTGAATCTTGACCGCCAATTTCAATTACTGTTTTGGCGTCGGGAATAAAATGGCGAACTCCTTTAGCATGGGCTGTAATTTCGTTTTTTATTAAATCAGCTCCGGTAATGACCCCGGCCAAATATCTCGCCGAACCGGTGGTAGCAACGCCAGCAATTTCGATGTTAGGATTATGACTTTCGATATAATTTTTTAACTCTCTTAGTCCTTTCTGGATAGCTCTGATTGGATTTCCTTCTGTCCTAAAATAAAGCGAAAATAAAACCTGGTTTTTCTCATCAATTAAAATGAATTTTGTTGAAATTGAACCGACATCAACGCCTAAATAGGTTTTCATACTCCCGACGAATTACGAATGTTTATGAATATACAAATTTTTTTGATTATGACAATTTCTGACTACGTCGACAAATGCTTCGAGTCGGGTATCAATCCCCGCCTCGGCAACTTGCTCATCAATTGAAAGGGATAAAAATGGAATACCAGATTCTTGATGAATTTTTTCTAAAATTGGTCGAATGCTAACCTCGGGCATACACATTGCTGGAAGTAAATGAATTATTCCGTCAAAATCTTTTTTAATATAATTTAGCATTTCATAAATTGCGTCTCGGCCGTGCCCACCGACAGTTGATTTCAAATAGGGATTTATCTTTCTTTGAATTTGCCAGTCTTTCCAGGGAAAAAGTTTCTTTTTTAGATGATAGGTCAAATCCATTTCTCTACGAACTTCGATTCCCATTTCCCCCAATTTTTTTTCCACCTCAAAATTTACCGTCCCATCCGTCACTGTATATATTTCGCCGATCAATCCAATTTTTGGAATATCTTTTCCCTTATCAATTTTGATTTTTAAAAATTCCTCAAAAATTTTTTTCTCAAATTTTTTAAGTTCTCTTAAATTTTCTATTTTCCTTAACTTATTTAATATCTCAACTAAAACTCTATCTGTTTCACCTTTTTTCTTTTCTCTGGGTCTCAAATATTGAGCTTTTCTCTCCAATTTTTCAATTATTCTCAATTTTTTGTAGAAAAAATAAAATGCTTTAAATATTTTCGAGAAAGAAGCCCCCGAGATCTCTTTTATTCTCAAATAAATATCTTTTGGGTCTTGATCGAAAGTAATAAATTTTGCTTCCTTGCCATTATCCAATAAAACCTTTTCCTGGACTGCGGCATAATATCTTAGACGACAAGAGCCGCCAAGGGCAGTTGCCATCAAGATCGTATCTGCTCCCCTCTTTATGGCTTCCAAATAATTTCCGAGGTTCACCTTTAGGGGAAAACAATACATTTCCGGAGCAACCTTTGCCCCTTCTTCAATTGCCTCAGGACTCGTCCTTTCTGGGGTTACAACTTCAAATCCCAATTTTTTTGCCAATGCTTCAAAAGCAATTGTATAATTTCCCCAATATGGAAAAGTAATTTTCATAGCCTCACCCCAACCCCGTGTTAGACACCTTCCTACATTCCAAAATTGCTTCGCAATTTTGGAAACCTTAAAGGGTGGTGGGTAGGTTGTAGTCTAACGCTCGCCCTCTCGGGCTCGCTGTTTTTTTTAACACGGGGGGAGTTATTTATTTTATTGTATCAATAAAGGCTTCTAATCTTGTTTGGAAACCGGCTTCACCAGTTTGTTCATCGATTATTAGATACAAAAATGGAATTTTGTTTTGTTTAAATTCTTTCTCAACAAATTCTTTTAAAACTGCGTCACAGCCGCAGGCAAAAGAAGAAACCTCAATCACTCCGGCAATATCATGGTTTAATATTGTTTCAATTTTCTCCATTATTTCCTTTCCAAACTCCCAATGGAACTTTATATTAGACACTGATTTATGCTGATGAAACTGATTTGTACTGATAGAAACTTCATTTATAAAAATTGGTTCTGCTCCCAGTTTTTCCAGTTTTTCCTTTATCCCCAAATTAACATATTCGTCGTATAAATTGTAGGGGTGGGAGATTAAAATAATTTTTGGTTTTTCTGATTTAATCTTTTCAGAAAAATCTTTTTGTTCTCTTTCCTTCAATTCTTTTTCTTTAAAAAGGGCAATTTTTGCAGCCTCCTTTATTTCGCTTCCATTTTTCTTTAATTTTCTTCCCAATTTCGTTAAGCTCTTTTCAAATTTTTCTTTTCTTTCATCGAAGGTCTCAGTTAAAATTGGCGTTTTAACCAAAATCTTAGCTAAGTCAGGTAAGCCAAAAAATTTGGAACAGTATTCTAATTTCTCTTCATTCGCTTTTAATCTTGGAACAAATATTAAATCGCATTTCCCATCTAACCAAATTAAATGACCAAAATAAACCTTATTTGAAAAACAAGTTTCAGGATCTGAAACTTTAACTCCCATTTCAACAATTTCTTTATTTGTCTTTGGCGAAAACAAAACCTTAAACCCCAAATTTTCAAAAAAACTCTCCCAAAAATATGGCCTTTTCCAATAAATCAATGCCTTTGGTATTCCAACTTTCATAAATCAGAATAACGTTCCCTGTCTTGATAAAGTTTTTTGCTCTCCTTTTGAAAAAATTCTGATTTTTCCATAAACTCCATCATAGCCTGGTTCGATGAAAACTTTTTCTTCTCTAACTCGAATTATTCCTTCGGCAATTTCTGGCAAGGTAACTGCTTCCAATTCCTTTCTAGGAATGTCAATTAAAACCAAAAATTCATTTCCAAATTTTTCAATTAAATTTTTATATTCTTTATCGACTTCTATTGTCCCAGTACCCTGGCCAATTGCATCGGCAATGATTTCTTCCAATGGAACTAAACTTTTAAAGGGAATGGCATTTTCTGGTTTAAAACCTTCTGGTCGATCCGCTAATTGCTCAACTCGATTTAAAACTCCAATAGTTAATGGTCTTCCACAATTTGGACAGATATTATTGTATTTTTTAGATTCAGCCGGTGATAAAGAAATTCCACAAAGACGATGCCCATCATAATGATATTTGCCTTCTTGAGGATAAAACTCGATTGTATATAAAAACTTTTGAGGATTTTTTGCTTTTATTACCTCAATAATTGATTTATAACCAATCTCGGTATCGAAAACATTAGCTTCCCTGCCAACATGGGGAGCAGAATGAGCATCTGAATTACTAATTAAATTAACCTTTCCCCCATCTGGAATTCGCCAAATCATATCTGGTGATGCTGAAAGCCCCGTTTCTAAAGCGAAAATATATTTAGAATAATCTTCGAAACATTCCTCTATTGAATCGAAGCCCGATTTTGAACCAAAAATACCGAACCAGGGAGTTAGACAATGACCGGGTACTATTAAACAATCCCCAGAAATATTTAAAACAATTTTGGCTAGCTCTTTGGCGTCTAATCCTAAAGTTGGCCGGCCATCGGCAGATAAATTTCCAAAAATTTGCAAATGGGAGTTGATTTTTTCGACAATTTCAAACGAGGGAGCAAAAATTATAATATGAATTTTTCGCAGACGTCCTTTCTTTGGATAAACGCAACTAATTTCGGTAGTTAAAATAAAACGAGTTTGGCTATCAGTATCTTTCAACTTAAATAAACCTGGTTCAGCAGGTTCTAATTTTTCTTTCAAATTTTTAAACCATTCAGGGTGAGTGAAGTCCCCAGTTCCCAAAACTTTGATCCCTTTAACCTTTGTCCATTCATCCAATTTTTCCAAATCCATCTGGTAACTAGTAGCTCGCGAGTATTTGCTATGAAGGTGGAAATCGGCAATAAATTTCATTCTTTTGTTTTAAAAATTTTCTCTTCTAATATACTAAAGCCGGCTAAGATTAAAAGGGCAAAAAAAGTTGCTAAAAAAGCTAAAAAATAAAGTCTAGCTCCAATAGCGATCCCGATGGCAGCGCTTAGCCAGAGACCGGCGGCGGTAGTTAATCCGACAACTCCGGCAGGTTGTCGAAAAATTACTCCGGCTCCGAGAAAACCAATCCCGGTAGCCACAGCCGAAATTATAATCGAATTAAAAATTCCAAGCTGAAAAGAAATTATTGAAAAGAGAGAGGCCCCTAAAGTCACCAAACTGAAAGTTCTAAGTCCGGCCTCTTTTCTCTTATACTCCCTCTCCAAACCAATCAGGGCGCCCAAAAAAGTAGCTAAAAACAATTGGAAAATTGTTTCAAGTTCCATAAAAAATTTGAAATTCGCAATTTAAAATTTACAATTTGTAAACTTTATAGCCTTCCCTAACTTTTTGGTTAATTCTTAAACCAATCGAATCCCCGGCCTTTGCCTCTTGAACTTTTTCGTGTTCAATCTCCATTGATTCAACGGTTTGGGTAAAATCTATCATTCCGCCCACCACTCTAATGGTATCGTCAACTCTTAGGGTGTCTGATAATTCAATTACCGCTACTCCAATTTTTGAAAAATAATGAGTGACTCTGCCAATTAATTTTCCCTCTTCTGGGAGTGTTTCTTCGGGCATAAAATGATCAATGATTAATGATCATTATTTTGTCGACCTTTTGGAATTTAATTTTTCTTTTCTGATTAGCTTAATTAATTTTTTAACTAAATTTTTGGGATCCTTTTCGTAAATTATTTTTTTAACCCCCCTATAGGGTCCGGTTGCAAATTTTCTAATTTTATCAGCAGTCCCACCTGTACCTTCTAAAACCCCAATTGGTTTTTGAATTTCAAAAGCGGTGGCAAATTCGTGCAAGGTCCCCATTCTTCCACAAATTATGATTACTCCATCTGCCGATTTTGTCATAATCACATTTCTTCCTACATAATCGGCTCCGGTATAAATCATAATGTCAAAGGCATCTACTGGGAGTTTATAAGTTTTTAAATGGGCAGCTTCGGAAGTTGCCGGGGAAAAGCCAACCGAAAATCCTCCAGCTCCTTTACAACCCAAGGCGGCAAAATAGGGAACGCCAGTTGTCGCCCCGGTAATTAAAACACATTTTTGCCTAGCAATCTCCCTACCAACCCCTTTCGATATTTCAACAATGCCCTTACAACAGTGACTAACCCGAGCTGCTCCTGAAACGGCAATTTTGTATTGCATATATTTCATTATACTAAGTTTTTGGAAAATTCAAAGACAAACTAAAACCCGCTAGATTTCTCTAACGGGGTTTAGTGAGGGGGAATGCAGTTCTTTATGAACTTAGCCTGAGTTTAAACCTAGATTGGACATGACTAGGGAATTCCATTAGCCTCCTTCATTCAAACTACCTGTCCAGCGAGAAATCTCTCGCACCCCCTCGCTTTTAATTTTAACTTGTCAAAATCCAATGTCAAGAATTTTAGGTGCCTGCCGAAGGAGGAGGGTGGCGACAGGTTGGAGTCCATAATGCCCCCGAGAGGAATCGAACCCCGCACCTTTTAATGTGTCCCTACTCCGAGTCGAACGGAGATTCCAACCTCCGGAGGGTTGTGCTTTATCCATTAAGCTATAGGGACAAATTTTTGATACGGGCAGGAGGCACGCACCTAGGGACCCACCGCCAAAGGCAGTGGGTGGGTGGGTGGAGTCCATTAAACTACGAGGGTCTTTCTGCGATTAAATAAATATTTGTTCTAGGATCTTTGCCTCCTCGCCAAATTTCTTTTATCTTAAATCCAGCTTTTTTAACTAAATTTCCCAATTCTTTTTTTCTAAAACAGTGAAAATATCTTTCAACCAAAATCTTACCTTCTGAATTCTTCCAAGAAACAAAAACATCAAAAAAATCTAACTTTGATTTTCCAATTGATTTTAAAAATGTATATTTTAAAAACAATTTTGGAAAAGTCTTTCTCCTCCAGAAATCCCAAACCCTTAAAATTAAAAGACCTCCTGGTTTTAAAATTCTTTTTGTTTCTTTTAAATATTGGAGTTGAAATTCTCGAGAGGGAATATTATGTAAAACTGAAATTGAATATATCTTATCAAAGAAATTAGCAGGAAAAGGTAACTTTAAACAGTCGGCGACTTGAAATTTGACCCCAGGATATTTTTCTTTTGCAATCTCAATCAATTTTTCAGAAAAATCGATCCCAAAATAATCAACATTTTTTTCTTTCAAAACTCCAAATAATCTTCCATTGGCACAGCCAGAATCTAAAAGTCTCTCTTCGCTAAAAGAATATTTTGCTAATTCTTTGATATCTTCGGGAATAAAAGCCCTTGTCCTTGTATATTCCTCGGCAATCAAGTTATAATCTTCTTGAGTCTTTTTTAATAAATATTCAGCGTAACTTTTCTCCATGAAAATTTTAGAATTGGCAATAAAAGAGCTCCTTAAAAGCCGGATTAAAAATCGGGCCGATTTAGCTTCTTTCAAAAGAAAGATAGCAAAAAAATACAAAATTCCTTGTCCAAGTAATATCCAACTCTTAAAAGTTTATCATGAATTGATAGAAAAGAAAAGATTAAGGAGGTTGGAGGAAATTGAGAATTTATTAAAAACTCGACCAATTAGATCCCTCTCTGGAATTGTCAATATTTCGGTTTTGACAAAACCATATCCCTGCCCGGGAAAATGCATTTATTGCCCAGCTGAGAAAGGAATGCCAAAAAGTTATCTATCTGGTGAGCCAGCAGCTGAAAGGGCAAAAAAGTTAAAATTCAATCCTTATTTGCAAGCTAAAAAAAGAATTGAAATGTTAAAAAATGAAGGCCATCCAACTGCCAAAATTGATTTGAGAATTATTGGAGGAACTTGGTCATACTACCCTAGGTCTTATCAGATTTGGTTTATTAAACGGTGTTTCGAGGCTTGTAATGAATTTAATGGGCCTAAAAAATCAAAAACCAAAAACCGAACTTCCATTGATGGAAGCGAAGGTGAAGAAGGGGACGAAGTCCTCTTTACCTATCAAAAATCAAAATTACAGATCAAAATTCAAAAATTAAAAAAAGCTCAAAAATTAAATGAGGCAGCAAAAAATAGAATTATTGGAATTTCGATTGAAACAAGGCCTAATTTTATAAATGAAAGAGGGGGCAAATTTATGAGGGAATTGGGAATAACAAGGGTTGAGTTGGGGGTTCAATCAATTTATGATGATGTTTTAAAAATTAATCTCCGGGGACACGGAGTAAAAGAAACAATTTTAGCAACAAAATTATTAAAAAATTGCGGTTTTAAAATTTGCTATCAAATGATGCCAAACTTACCCGGTTCCAATTTGAAAAAAGATGAAAAAATGTTTGAAGAAATTTTTTCCAATCCAGACTTTCAACCCGATTATCTGAAAATTTATCCTTGTGCCTTGGTAAGGGAAGCGCCACTTTACAAATGGTATCAGCAAGGAAAATACAAGCCCTACGCAAAAGACGAATTGATAAGTCTCGTTAAAAAAATTAAAAGGAAAATTCCCTATTATGTTAGGATTCAGCGAATAACCAGAGACATCCCTTCTCAATATATTATCGCTGGCGGAGCCAAAATTTCCAATCTAAGGCAAATTGTTCAAGGTAAAATAAAAAAGGAAGATTGGAAATGCAAATGTGTCAGATGCCGGGAAATAAGAGAAAAATACGAACCGTGGGAGAAATTCTATCTCTTCAGGCAAGACTATGAAGCTTCCGGAGGAAAAGAAATATTTTTGAGTTTTGAAAACAAAAATCGCTCAAAGTTGTTCAGTTTTTTGAGGCTGAGGATCCCTTCCCAGTATTTCGAAAAGAAAAATCACTTTTTAAAAGTTTTAAATGAAACGGCGATAATCCGGGAAGTCCAAACTTTTGGTGAAGTTGTCCCGATTGGAAAAAGAAAAATTGCTCCCCAACATCGGGGATTGGGTAAAAAATTGATAAAGGAAGCGGAAAAAGTTACCAAAAACGAATTTGGTTTAAAGAAAATGGCTATAATTGCTGGCGTCGGTGTGAGAGATTACTTTAAAAAAATGGGCTACAAATTAAAAGATACCTATATGGTTAGAAAGATTTAGCTAAATTTTTGAAATCTTTTTCTAAAACTTTTCTAATTTTGGGAAATCTTAATCCAGCTGCTGGATGATAAGTAATAAAAAATTCTTTATTATTTTTTTTAATCCATTTTCCTCTAAAATTTTGCAATTTAGGGGCCTGCCCTTTGGGCGGGAGGGTGGTGAGCGGGTTGTAGTCTTTTGGAAAAAATACTGAAAAAGCAACCTCTCCAAGTAAAATAAAATATTTTGGATTTATAATTTCAATTTGCTTTTCCAAATAAGGAAGACAGGCTCCGGTCTCTTCTCTCTTTGGCTTTCGGTTTATTGGAGGCCGAGGAAGACATTTGAGGGGACTGGTAATAAAAACTTTTTCCCTGTTAATGCTGGCTAATTTTAATAGATGATTTAAAAATTTCCCAGCAGGACCAACAAAGGGACGGCCAGTTTTGTCTTCTTGAGCTCCGGGGCTTTGGCCACAGATTATAATCTTTGCATCAACTGGTCCTTCTCCTGGAACTACATTATTTCTCGTTTTCCACAAGGGGCATTTTTTACATTTTCTAATTTCTCGATTTAATTTTTCTAATTCAGCTTTTTTATTCATAAAACTTTTGTGATTAAGTAACCAAATATTGAGAAAAAAGCAATCGGTGGTAAGGCAGGAATGGGCTTTCGAATTTTTTGACTGGTGAAGAAATAAAAACCGACAAAAAGACCGATTAAAGAAGAAATGGCAACGATTAACACTTTTAAAATTCCCAAAGGAACCAAAGAAGAGCAAAAAATTAAGGAGAAAGCTATATCGCCTCCACCTAAGATTAAAAATTCTCCTCCGGGTTGAACTTCCACCAAATTTGTTTTAAAACCCAAAATATTTGGCGGAACAATCATTGCTAAAATCGCTTTGCTTTCTATCATTTCTTTTGCCATTTCCACCATATGTTTTGTCTTGTAAACAGCAATAAAATCGTAAATTGAGAAAATTGCCAAAAGAAAAATGGCAATTTCTGGATTAAGGCTCAATCCCAGAGTGTTTCCAACTCCAGCAATTCCAAAAATTATTAAAAGGTCTTGGTTTAAAACTGAGGGTTTCTTCAGCCACCCAAAAATTAAAATTGCCATTAGAAATAAAGCAAAAATGTCTCCAACGAAAACACTCAAAAATATTTCTCCGCCAAAAAAGGTAGCTAAAATAAAAAGGATTTTAAAAATTAATCCTCTTCCAATTTTAAATTTAATAAATTTGAAAATAAAAAGAATAAAAAGGGTTGCCAAAAGAAAATTAAAAATAAACTCAGAAGGGGAAATCTGAGGCAAAGAAATTTTTTGAATTTTTAAAATTTCGTTTATTTTAAAAGCTGAGGCTATTCCTAGTCCGAGAGTCAAAGAAAATAAAAAAGCCTCAATTAAAAAAAGCCTTAGGGGAAAATTAAAATTTTTCATTTTTTTTCTAATTTCAAAATTTCCTCGGTTGGGTAAAACGGATTGAGTTTTTTAATTTCCTCTAAGATTTTTTCTTTTTCTTCTTTTGTTTTTGCCATTAAATATTTTTCCTTTAATTCTTTAATTTTCTTTCTTCTCTTCTGTTTCAATTTTATTAAAAATTGCCTCCTTTTTTGAGAAATTTTAGACATAGTTTTCAACCAATCTTTTCTGAGCCTCAATTTTTTCTCTCATCGAAATTTTTGCCCTTTTAATTCCTTTTTCCATAACATCTAATAATTGATTATAAATATCCTTCCTTACAAAAAATGGTGTGCCATCCTTACCTCCTAGTGCAAAGGAATATCTGGCTGGGTCTTCATAGCTTGGCTTAGCGCCATAAATTAATTCAGCAACGAGACTTAAAGCCTTAATTGTTTTGGGACCAACTCCTTGGGTTGCTAATAATTCTTCAAAATTTTTTGGCTCAAGAAAGTGGGCTTTTTCAATTGTCTTTTTTAATCTCTTTAAATCGAATTTTTCTCGCAATACTGGATGCCAATGAAATTCAACATCTTTTAATTCCATTTCACAAAATCCTGGCAATCTTTTTTGTCTTATCAAGAAATTTGATGTTTCAGAAATCAATTGGATGTCTCTCAAGAATGTTTTTAGTTCTTCCTTTACTAATTCTGTTGAAACCTCTTTATTTTCCCTACTTTCTTTTGCAACCAAATTTAAGGGTTTAACTCTAATATCAGAAATAATTCCACTATGCGGCTCTTCAGTAAAATCTTTAACATTTGATGAAAGCCAGTGGTATCTTCTGGCAGTCTGATTTTCAATCCGCATTCCCTGTTGGATTACATTCCATTTTCCGTTTTTTGTAAAGATGAAATTGTGATGATAAATTTGATATCCTGCCTGAATTAAATTGGAATCTACTTTTGCCGCAATTTTTGAGGCATAAATAAGTTCCTCAATTTTTTTCATTGACCAACCCAAAAATTCTCCCCAATTCTGAATTTGCACTGGGGTTTTTCTTGAAGTTTTTCCCTTCCCTCCACAAATGAAAATACCCGAGTCGCTCTCCAATCCTCGCAATCCCTCTTTTAAAGCTCCTAAAGTGGTGGTGGTCAATCCACTACTATTCCAATCGAATCCAATTACACATCCTAAACTTTGAAACCAAATCGGATCGGATAATCTTCTTAAAATTTCTTCAGCCCCAAATTCCTCAATAATAGCTAAAACAATCCCTCGAGAAAGTCTTTTCATTCTTTCAAAAAGCCATCTCGGGCATCTCCCATAATCCAATGGAACTGTAGCGATTCCGGTTCTCATCCAAATTCATTTTACCAAAAAACTGGCTTTTCAGCCAGTAATTTTAATTTAGATTTCTTTCAAAGAAAACAATTTTAAAGTGATCTTTAAATCTCTTTAACCTTTGATAATAAAGTTTAGCAGTTATCATTCCTTCTTCGTATCTCATCTTTTTC
>Ga0172365_10002173_pt1 | contig 14340 bp, 13 predicted proteins | sample LakKivSesite48cm_FD_114535 | JGI IMG/M metagenome (GOLD analysis project Ga0172365, IMG submission 114535) | Sediment microbial communities from Lake Kivu, Rwanda - Sediment site 48cm | ecosystem: Environmental > Aquatic > Freshwater > Lake > Sediment | place: Rwanda: Western Province, Lake...
CGCGACAGGAGTTAGGTTCGCCTAACTCCTTTTTTTATAAATTCAAATAATTTTCCAATCTTCTTCGTTCTTTTCAGTACATAATCTTTAAAATATTTTTTTTCTTTCTTTGTACTAACGTCGAAATAACGAAGGGTACCCCACCAAACTTGCATTACAGGAACCGCTAAGGACAACCAATAAATCTGTTCCTTATTTAATCGTTGAACATAAATTCTGTTTGCTATTTTTAAAAATTGCTCAAACATTTTTTTATTCATCGCCGGTTGGCGAAAAAGATTGTCGGCGAATAAAAAAGCGAAGTCATACAAATGCCCTCCTTTTTTATTCATCCCAGCGTACTCAAAATCCAAAAGATAGAGCTTGCCATTTTTACCGATAAGAAAATTTTGAAAAATAAAATCGTTATGTGCTGGCACTCCTTTTTTAAGCAGGGGAATTCTTTTTTTGGCTTCTATTTCAATTTTTTTTAAGCTTATAACGGTCTTTTTATCTATAAATTTAGGGGTACCGTGCTTTTCAACAATAATCCTATACTTAGCTAGTTCGTCGCGGAAAACATTGTAGTTATTAACAAAGTTAACTTTGCTTTTATGAAAAACACAAAACATCTTGGCTAACTTCTCTTGATATCGCTTCTTTTTAAAGAGATCGGGGCTGAATAGTTTTCCTTCAATATATTCCGTCATCATCGTCCCATCAGGTAAATTGAATATCTTTTGGCCCCAAGAGTCTAGAATATTTCTTTTATTTAGAATATAGACATAATACCGGGGCAGAATTTCCTTTAACTTTTTATTCTTACTTAAAGCTAAAATATTTTTTCCTTCAATCTTTCTGTTAATAACATCCGACTCCCAAGGCAGGCGAACAAAAAATTTCTTGTTTTTATACTGAACAATATAGTTTCTGTTTGTTTGGCCGCCAGCTTTTTTAATCTTTATATTTTCTGGCCGCCAATCCTTGTTTAGTCGCGAAATCAATTCAATATCTCTTAGCGTTCTCTACCTTGAATTTAACACTTTGTTTTATTTCTGTAAAAAACTAAAATAAATTAAGATGATTGAGGTTGATGGTTCTTACTTAGAAGGAGGGGGACAAATTCTTAGAACGGCCTGCGCTTTATCGGCGGTGACTAAAAAACCATGCCGGGTTTTTAATATTCGCAAGAATAGACCAAAAGCCGGTTTAGCTGTCCAACATCTTTTGGGAATTCAAGCCTTAGCTCAACTTTGCAATGGTAGATTAGAAGGCGATGAACTTAATTCGGAAGAAATTAAATTTTATCCTGGTGAAACTTATAAAGAGCGGCTGTCGGTAAAAATTCCGACGGCAGGCAGTATTACCTTAATTTTGCAAACTTTAATTCCACCATCTCTATTCGCGCTCTCCCCCATTAAAATTACTTTTGAGGGAGGAGCAACCGACACTTTCTTTTCTCCAACCATCGACCATTTTCATTCTGTTTTCCTGAAAATACTGGAAAAAATGGGGACAAAAATAGAAATAAATATTACGAGAAGGGGCTATTATCCTGAAGGTGGAGCAAAAGCAGAGGTTACAGTTTATCCCTCAAAATTAAAAAAACTCAATTTAATTAGCAGAGGTCCTTTGAAAAAAATTATTCTAATTTCCGGAGCTTCCGAAAACTTAAAAGAAAAAATGGTGGCTGAAAGACAGATTAATGGAGTAAAAGAAATCCTGGGAAAATTAAAATTACCGATTGAAGAAAGGGTGGAATATTATCAAACTCAATCTCCCGGCAGCCAGATTTGTCTAATTGGCGAATTTGAGAATACGGTGATCGGGGTTGATAGTCTGGGAAAACTAGGGAAAAGAGCCGAAGATGTCGGCAAAGAAGCAGCTCTGGAATTATTAAGAGAACAAAAATCAGGGGCTTCATTAGATAAGCATTTAGCTGACCAGATTTTACCTTACTTAGCTTTAGGGAACGATGATAAAAACTCAGTAACAGTTTCTGAAATCACCAATCACTGCAAAACCAATATGTGGGTTATTGAAAAATTCTTAGAAGGCAGATTTGAAGTAAGAAACAATTTAATCACGTGGGGAATATCTCAATGAAATTAATCCTTAAGAGTTCTTGAAGTTTAAATTTGACCATTTGCCGCACCTGTCTCCCCAACGAGCAACCACTTCCCCATCTATTCTTGCTTCAATCACTTCACATCTATTAGGGCACCCCTGGCACTGAAAAGAAGTGCATTTAATATCTTTATCTGAAATCTCAAATCCTAAGAATTTTGTTTTTTGAGGAGGGTTTTCTTTTGCCAGAAGCGCCACCCCAAAAGCCCCCATGACTGTATTGTATTTCGGTACAATAATCTCTTGCCCGAGAGCTTCTTCAAATGCTTTTCTCAATCCAATATTTTCCGAAACTCCTCCCAAAAAGACAATCGGTGGTTTAATATTTTTCCCTTTAGCCACATTATTCAAAAAATTTCTAGCCAACCCATGGCATAAACCAGCGACGATATCTTCTGTCTTGTGACCAATCTGCTGCTTATGGACCATGTCTGATTCGGCAAAAACAGTGCACCTTGAGCCAATAGTAGTGGGATTTTTTGATTTTAGAGCGAGCTCGCCAAATTTCTCAATAGGGATTTTAAGACGAAACGCCTGAGCATCAAGAAAACTGCCGGTGCCCGCAGCGCAGTTTTTTGTACCCACAAGGTTGGCAACATAAGAATGATCATCTTTGACGTTTAGATTGTAAACCATGCCGTTAAAATTGTATCTTTCAATTTTTTTTATCGGCTCAAAAAACCAATTTTTATAGATAAAAGATTTATAACCTTGCTTTTGAGGGTTGACTAACTTTTTATCTTCCAGCTTGTTTAATTCTTTCCCATAAATAGAAAGGGTGTAGGCATATTTTCTTCCCTTAGTTTTATCGGAACGTTTGCATAAAGTGCATTTGATTTTGTTTCTCAGCAAAAGCCAATATAGTTGATAAGCTAAATTTTCCGAAATAGTAGAAGCCACATATCTATTTCCTTTTTTGTCAGAGCCAAGAGCATTTTTGTCTCTTTTCCTAATCTGTCCATCTCCTCTAAAAAATCCTTTTAAAACTTCTTTTTGTAGTGCTGGTTCTAAATTTAATAACTCAGGACTTAACCTCTTTTTATTTGCTCCCGAACCGCAAAGATATTTTATAAATTCGGCTAAGGTTTTACTATAAATACCTACCAGGAAAGCATTCCGTTCAGGAATTTTCTTAGTTGTAACATTAAGGCTTCTAAAATTTTGAGAGACAATATTTTTGATATCTCTTACGTATTCCTGCTCATTGATATTAAATATAAATATAACTCCGCAAGGATATTTTGTTTTCTTTTCTTGGCGAGCTCTGTTATATAAAATACAACCTTCAGCTAAATAATAACCTAATAATCTAAGCAAATCCGGCTTTAAAACAAATTTATCTATCTCTTTAAACGGTCTGAATATTTTAGGTTCAGTTTTCACTATAGAATAATCTATTGAAGCCGACCTATCTATTTTATTGTCCGAGGGCAACGGGGTAACAAGAAAATCTCCCTCTCTTAATTCCACCGCTGGAATAAATTTTGGTTCCCAGGAAAATTTTTTATACTTTGCGCATATTTTATAACAACTTCTTTCCTTAGGCGGTTTACAAATGGTGAGATTATTTCTGGAATAACTCTGATAGCATTTAATGTCTTCTCTTTTTAATCCTAAAATAGGATGCTGAGGAGTGATATCTAATTTTTTCAAATTTGAAACTTCAATATGTATCATTTCCCCCTGATATTTTCTTTCAAAAATTTGCTCTACTGGTTTAAATTTCCCGCTGTGGGTTAAAACCCTTTGGCCAATTTTTATATTTTTAATCGGCGTTGAAGTATAACTTGGGTTAGTAGTTACTTTTATGTTACCTTTTAAACAAATTAGATTCATGGCGAAATCAACCGCTATGCCATTTTCTAAAATAATAATTTTAGAATCCTGACCGCCGATTTCAATTACCGTTCTGACACCGGACACGAAAAAAGAAGCTCCTTTAGCATGAGCTGAGATTTCGTTTTTTATCAGGTCGGCTCCGGTAATCACCCCCGTTAAATAGCGAGCGGAGCCAGTTGTTCCCACGCCAACGATCTCAATATTTTGGCTATAACTCTTAATTTTTTCCCTCAACTCGCTTAATCCTTTCTGAACAGCTGTAATCGGATTTCCCTCTGTTCTAAAATAACTCGCGAAAATTACTTCGCTTTTTTTATTAATTAAAACAAATTTACAGGTGAGAGAACCGACATCGATACCTAAGTATGCCTGCATGTTAAATGTTAGATATTAGATGTTTCTTTTTATTATAATTTTTCACCACATCGACAAAAGCCTCAATTCTTGTATCAATCCCGGCTTCGGCCACTTGCTCGTCCAAAGATAAAGATAAAAATGGAATGCCACTCTGTAAATGTATTTTCTCCAAAATCGGTCTGACCGTGACCTCAGGCATACACCCGTAGGGTAATAAATGAATTATACCGTCAAAGTCCTTTTTAATATAATCTAGCATCTCGTAAATGGCGTCCCTGCCGTGTCCGCCAACAGTTGATTGTAAATAAGGCATTATTTTTCTCTGTATTTGCCAGTCTTTCCAGGGGAAAATGCCTTTTTTCAAGTGATAGCTAACATCCATCTCGCGAAAAACCTCAATCCCCTCTTTCCCTAATTTCTCTTCAATATCAAAATTTATAGCACCGTCAGTAACAGTATAAATTTCTCCGATTAACCCTACCTGCGGCGGCCTTTCGCCTCTATTAATTTCAATCTCGGATAATTCTTTTAAAACCTTTGCCTGAAAACGAGAGAGTTCTCTTACTTCTTTAATTTCTTCTAATTTTGAAAATGCTTTCCTCAGAATTTCATCCGTTTCCCCCCTCATCTTTTCTCTCGGCCTGAGATACTGGGCTTTCTTCTCTAAACCCTCAATTAATTTTAATTCTTTAAAACAGAAATAAAGTGCTTTTAAGATTTTTGAAGAAGAGGCTCCAGAAATTTTTTTTAATGTCAGATAAATATCCTTTGGGTTTTGCCCAAAGGTATTAACTTTGACTTTAAGACCGGCTTCCGACAGAACCTTATCTTGGACAATGCCGTAATATCTTAAACGGCAAGAACCGGTAAAACTGGTCACCATTAAAATTGTGTCTGCTCCTTTTTTAATTGCTGTCAGATAATTACCGATATTCACTTTTAGGGGAAAACAATACATTTCCGGGGAAATTTTCGCTCCCTCTTGAATCGCCGTCGAGTTTGTTTTTTCAGGAGGAATTACCTTCAGGCCCAATTTTTCAAGAAGGGATTTAAAAGCGACGGTGTAATTTCCCCAATAAGCAAAAGTTATGGTCATAATGTGTCAACAAATGCCTCTAATCTTGTCTGGAGACCTGCTTCTCCAGTATATTCATCAATTATTAAATATAAAAAAGGAATTTTATTTTTTTTAAAATTCTTTTCAACAAATTCTTTTAAAACGGCGTCACAACCGCACTGAAAAGAAGAAATCTGAACACAGCCAGCAATGTTATAGTCCAGAATCTTGTCGCTTTTCTCTGCTATCTCTTTGCCAAACTCCCAATGGAATACGGGCCACTCGCCAATCGGTCCCTGCTCAGCAATCGGTACTTCGTTTATAAGAATCACTTCCACACCTAACTTTTCTAACTTTTCTTTCGTTTTAAGATTAACATAATCATCATATAAATTATAAGGGTGAGAGACTAAAACAATCTTACGTTTCTGAGATTTAATCTTCTGAAAAAAATCATCTTTTTCTTTTTCTTTTAATTCTTTTTCTTTTGAGAGGGCTTCTTTTATCGCTTTCTTTATCTCCTTTTTGTTTTTCTTTAATTTTTCCCCTAGTTTTTCCAGCGTTTTTTCAAATTTTTCTTTTCTTTCGTCGAAAGTTTCGCTTAAAATTGGAGTTTTAACAAGAATTTTTGCCACATCGGGAACGCCAAAAAATTTCGGGCAATATTCTAACTTATCCTCATTGCTTTTTAGTCTGGGAATGAATAAATAATTGCACCCTTCATCGAGCACGCGAGCGCCAGCGACGCGTCGAGATGAAGCGATAGCTTCATCGAGCCATAAAAGATGCCCCCAATAAACCTTTTGAGAAAAACAGGTCTCCGGGTCGGAAGCTTTCACTCCCATTTCAACAATTTCCTTATTGGTTTTCGGCGAAAGTAAAACCTTAAAACCCAACTCTTCAAAAAAATTTTCCCAGAAATAAGGTCTTTTCCAATAAATTAAACTCTGAGGAATACCGATGGTCATAAGTCATTACCATTAGAACAAAGTTTTTTGATGAGAGACTATCTTTTTTTCTTCTGGTGTAGCGAAAATTTTTATTTTTCCGTAAACGCCGTCATACCCTGGTTCAATGTATAATTTACCCTCCCTCACTCTGTTTATTCCTTCAGTGATTTCAGGCAGAGTAGCTGTTTCTAATTCTGAAAGCTTAACGTCAATCAAGACATTAAATTCATTCCCAAATTTTTCAATTAGATTTTTATATTCTTCTTCAACCTGTTTGGCGCCTGAAAGTACGCCTAAAGCATCGGCAATTATTTCAGCCAAAGGCACCAAGCTTTTAAAGGGAATTGCGCCTGCGGGTTTGTCCGCTAAAGATTTATCAAAAGCAGGTCTATCCGCTAACTCTTCGACTCTGCTTAAAACGCCGATGGTTAAAGGCCTGCCGCAGTTTGGACAGATATTCCCGCTTTTTTTTGATTCCTGGGGAGATAAACTGATTCCGCAAAGACGATGACCGTCATAATGATATTTACCTTCTTCTGGAAAAAATTCAATAGTATATAAAAATTTTTGAGGATTTTTTGTCTTAATCGCCCCAATAATTGAGCCGTAGTCAAGCTCTGTATCAAAAACATTTGCCTCTCTCCCTATTTTCTTTGGCGAATGACTATCACTATTTGAAATCAAGGTAATTTTGTCTAAAGAAGACAATCGCCAATTCATTAAAGGATCACTGGAAAGACCGGTTTCTAAGGCGTAAATATATTTTGAATAATCTTCAAAACACTCTTCAATCGAATCGAAGCCGGATTTAGAACCGAAAATGGAAAACCACGGCGTCCAAGCATGGGCCGGCACCACCAGACAATTTTCGGAACTGTTCAAAACGATTTTTGCCAATTCTTTGGCATCCATGCCCAAAATAGGTCTGCCGTCAGCTCTTAAATTGCCAATCCAGCCCAGCTGAGTATTAATTTTTTCCACCGTTTCAAAAGAGGGAGCAAAAATTAAAATATGGATCTTCCTAACCTTTCCCTTTTTAGAATAAATACAGCTAATCTCGTTGGTTAATATAAAGCGGATTCCCTGATCCTGTTTTTCCAACTTGAAAAGGCCGGGCTCTGCCGGCTCTAATTTTTCTTTAAGAGATTTGAACCATTCTGGATGTGAAAAATCTCCCGTCCCCAGAACTTTAATTCCTTTAACCCTAGCCCATTTATCGAGATTTTCCAAATCCATGTCTCTCGAAGTCGCTCTGGAATATTTTGAGTGTAAATGGAAATCCGCAACAAACTTCATTTATCTCTTTGACTACTTAAATGCTTTCTGTTCCAGTAAACCAAAGCCAACAAAAATAATGAGAGTCAAAATCGTTGCGGTAATAGCTAGGAAATAAAACTGAGCCCCTATGGCAATGCCGATACTGGCGGCTACCCAAAGACCAGCAGCTGTGGTAAGACCTACTGTTCCAGAAGACTGACGGAAAATAACTCCTGCCGCGATAAAACCAATTCCCAAGGCCACTGCTTGAATTACCCTTGAAGGGTCAAAATCAATACTGGCCTCATCAAGAAAAAAATAAAATAATTTAAAAGAAATTAAGGTAAAAATACAGGAACCTAAGGTTACTAAGCTATAAGTTTGTAAACCTGCTTCTTTTTTCTTAAATTCCCTTTCCAGACCGAGCAAACCGCCCAAAATGGCAGCTAAAAATAGCTGAGTTATAATTTGTAAGCTTTCAGAAAAAACCATTCTTAAACTTTATAGACTTTATAGCCTTCCCGAACCTTTTGCGCTACTTTCAGCCCTGCAGAATCTCCTTTTTTGGCCTCTTTTATCTTTTGATGTTCTATCTCCATCGATTCAATCTGTTGGGTGAAATCAGTTTCCCCACCAACGATTCTGATTGTGTCGCCGACTTTAAGTTTATCTGAAAGCTCAATTACTGCCACCCCGATATTGCCAAAATAGTGACTAATCCTTCCTATTAACTTTCCTTCAATTTCTTCCGCCATAAATTATTAAAAAATTAACGGGCGAAGAGATAAATCTCTTCTTCCCCCTTGCTTCCGAAAATGGAAGCTCGGTAATTAAAAATTATTTTTCGACCTTTTCCAAGTAGTGAAAATTGGATTTTACTTCGTAAATGAAATCTGTCCAATTTCTACTACCTGGTTTTGTACTTAAAATTGTTTTTCTTTTCTTTTTTAATTTGAGCGATCAACTTTCTTACCAATTTTTTAGGGTCTCTTTCAAAGATAATTTTTTTCACTCCTCGATAGGGACCAGTGGCAATCTGTCTTATTTTGTCTGCTGTTCCACCTGTACCCTCTAAAACACCAATTGGTTTTTGAAGCTCAAAAGCGGTGACAAACTCATGTAAAGTTCCCATTCTGCCACAAATAATTATTACGCCATCGGCTGATTTTGTCATAATGATATTTCTTCCCGTATAATCAGCTCCGGTGTAAATTATTATATCAAAAGGAGTAAGAGGAAGCCTATAAGTTTTAAGATGAGCGGCTTCTGAGGTAGCTGGCGAAAAACCGATATTAAAACCGCCCGCATCTTTACACCCCAAAGCTGAAAAATAAGGAACACCAGTCGTCGCTCCGGTAACCAGGTTGCACTTTTGATGGGCGATTTCCCTACCAACTTCCTTCGCTAAATCTTCTATACTATCACAGCAATGATTAACTTGAGCTGCTCCGGAGACAACGATTTCATATTTTTCTTTCTTCGTTCCATCGTTAGGAGCTTTTATTTTTCTTTTTGCCATAATTTTAAGTTTAGCGACTTCATTCTAACATAATATTTTAAACTAAAAAAGAGCCTTTTAAGCTCTTTTTAAGTGAGGGGGAAATAGCTTCTGACAAACTCGATTCCTTACTCAAGTCCAGATGGACATAACCGGGCAGCTGCTAAAATCTCCTCTGTCAAAAACAATTTGTCCTTGGGCAAAAAACCCTCACCCCCTCGACTATTAGTTTAATGGAACAATCCCTGTTGTCAAGTAGACGGTTCTCTTTGAGTTATTTTTTATTCCCAATTTATCCACACCCGGTAGTGAATTTTTGACTAGTTTTTCAAGCAAAAAACTATTTTTGCGTAGCAAGTCAAAAATCTACTACCGGGCACAGCTGTGCCCCTACTCTGAATCGAACAGAGATCCCAACCTCCGGAGGGTTGTGCTTTATCCGTTAAGCTACAGGGGCGAGTTTTTTAGTTATCAGATAAATATTAGATCTCCTTCCTCTTTCATTTTTGGCCACACCTTTTTTTATTATATTTAGGCCCGCTTCTTTTACCAAAGAAACTAGTTCTTTTTTTGCGAAAAAATGATAATATCTTTCTGTTTTATTAGCCCAGGGAACAAAAGCATCTCCAAAGTCCAGTTTTGATTTACCTATCAGCTTTAAAAAAGAATATTTTAATAATAAAGGTAAAGTATCTTTTCGCCAAATATCCCAAACGGTTATGAATAAAAGACCGTCCACTTTTAATACTCTTTTAAGTTCAGCGATTGCTTTTTTTCTTAGCTCCTGGGAGGGAATAGTATGCAAGACCGCGATGGAAAAAACTTTATCGAAAGAATTGGCTGGAAATGGTAAATTTAAGTTGTCGGCAACTAAAAAACTATTTTGAGGATATCTATTTCGAGCGAGTCCAATTAATTTTTCCGACAAATCAACCCCTGTATAGTTTATCTTTTTATCTTTCAGAAGTTCTAAAAGTCTACCGTTGCCACAACCGACATCAAGCACTTTATCGCCATCTGCCACATATTCTCTAAAAATATTAAATTCAGCCCAAATATTCCAACGAGTTCTTGAGAAATCTTCGGCAATTAAATTATAATCATCCCTTGTTTTTTTTAATAAGTATCTGGTGTAGCTAGAATCCATGAATATCCTGAAAAATATAATCTTAGAATTATTAAGGAAAGGAGTTAAAACTCCCGATGATTTAGCTGTGGTAAAAAGAGAGATGGCAAAAAGACACTGCCTTCCTTGTCCGAATAATATCTCTCTACTAAAAACCTATCACGAGATGATTAAAAATAAAAGCATAAAGCCCTCGGAAATTATTAAAAATTTACTAATAACTCGGCCTGTCCGCTCTTTATCAGGTATTATCAATATTTCGCTTTTAACCAAACCTTATCCTTGTCCTGGGAAATGTCTTTACTGTCCAATCGAAAAAGGCATCCCAAAAAGTTACGTTTCGGGGGAACCAGCAGTGGAAAGAGCAAAAAAATTAAATTATGACCCTTACCTGCAGGTAAAAAGAAGAATAGAGATGTTGGAGACAGAAGGTCACCCGACAGACAAGATTGAATTAAGAATAGTTGGTGGAACATGGTCATACTACCCAAGACAATATCAAAACTGGTTTGTAAAAAGATGCTTTACAGCTTGTAACCAAGCTGAAATCCAAAATCAAAAATCCAAAATCCAAAATAAAACTTTGAAAAACGAACAAAAAATAAACGAAGGCGCTAAACATCGAGCAGTGGGGTTATCTATTGAGACAAGGCCTGATTTCATTACGCCAGAAGAAATAAAACATTTGAGAGAATTAGGAGTAACAATGGTCGAGTTGGGCGTCCAGTCAATCTATGATGATGTTCTGAAAAAGAATCTACGGGGACATGGCGTGGCGGAGACAATAACAGCAACGAAACTCTTGAAAGACGCTGGCTTTAAGGTTTTATATCAAACGATGCCCAATTTGCCTGGTTCTAATTTAAAGAGAGATGAAAAAATGTTTGAAGAACTATTTAAAAATCCCAATTTTCGGCCCGATTTATTAAAAATCTATCCTTGCGCTTTATTAAAAGAAGCTCCTTTATATCAAATATGGCAACAAGGAAAATATAAACCCTATAATCAATCGCAATTAATAAGTTTAATTAAAGAAATAAAAAAAATAATACCTTATTACGTTAGAATCCAAAGAATCAGCAGAGATATTCCTTCTTCTTCCATTATTGCTGGTCCTGCTAAAATTTCCAATTTGCGGCAGCTTCTACTGGAAAAAATGAAAAAAGAAAATTGGCACTGCAGATGTATTAGATGTAGAGAAGTAAGAGAAAAATACAACCCCAGAGAGAAACCCTATCTTTTTAGAGATAATTATGTGGCTTCAGGTGAAAAAGAAATATTTTTAAGTTTTGAAAATAAAAAAAGAACAAAGCTTTACAGTTTGCTACGTCTTAGAATTACATCGGAAAATAAAGCAATAATAAGAGAAATCCATACTTACGGCCTCCAACTCCCTATTAAGAAAATTAACCGAAGTGATGGAAGTTCAACTTCCATCATTTCGCCGCAACACAAAGGCCTTGGCAAAAAACTCATAAAAGAAGCTGAAAAAATAACCAAAAAAGAATTCAATCTAAAAAAAATCGCCGTGATTTCGGGCATCGGCGTAAAGCCTTATTTCCGCATTCTGGGCTATAAGCTAGAAAATACCTATATGGTTAAAAAAATTTAAACTCAGCAATAACCGGATAATGGTCAGAGGTTTTCTTGGTTATGTCATTTTTAATAACGGAATAATTTTTTAGTTTATTCTTTAAAGATTCAGAAATAAAAATATAATCTACTCTTATATTGGTTAGATGCGCCTCATCTGCCTTAATTTCTGTCGGGACTGTTGGTATTTGTTGTTTCTCGAAAATAATAGCTGTGTCTGAATAGCCAGTGGAAATAATTTTATTTATTACATCAAAACGGAATTTTCCGTTGGTTGTAAATTTATCTAACTGTGTTTCATTGAATCTTTTTATAATTTCCTCATTATAATTGTCGGCAGCCGACAACGAGTTCATATCTCCTATTAAAATTTTGTTTTGATACTGCTTTTGTTGCTCTAAAATTAAATCAACTTCCAATAGTCTTTGATCTTCCGTCTGCGGTGTTAAATGTACTCCCGCAATAGCTATTTCTCCAAATTCTGTTTCAACTACAGTAATAATCCCCGCATTTCTTAGCGGTTTAATTTCTTTTATTTCTTTAAAGGGGGATTTTGAGAAGACAGCCGTATGATAATCAAATTCTCCTGATAAGGATAATTTAAAATAAGGCAAACCGATTTCTTTGGAAAATTTATTTAATTTATCTTCTTTATCAAATCTATTTGCCTCATTTATAACTAAAAAATCTGGATTTTCTGTTTTTATTACTCTTAAAATCAAATCTAAACGTCCCTCTCCCCCATTTAAAATATTATAAGTCATTAATTTCATTGCCAGAATTTTTCCAAGTCTTTTTTACTGGTCCGGTATATCCTGCCTGCTGGTAGATTTCGTCTATATTTTTGAAATAATATCGCAAATCAGTATGGAATAAAGATCTAATTTCACAATATCCCGGATAATATTTATTTTTCAGTTTTTCGGCAAAATATTTAATAATTTTTTGCCTAATAGATTTCTTTTCTTCGGGAGTTTTATTGGCAAATTTTCTATTGTATTTTAATCCGGCTAATTTTACTATTTCTCTTATCCCCCCAGGAAAATATAGTTTTGGCAAACATCTAAATTTTCTTTGAATTTCTTTATAAGTTGGGAAGTGTCCTTTTTTGTTTTCCTCTTTTACAAAAGTTATTATTCTCTTTTTGAATTTTTCTTTGTCAAAATTTCTACTCATACGATAATTTGAGATTAATTCTGGATTTAATCCTAATTCTTTATAAATTTCTTTTGCCCCTCCAGGGAAATAGCTATCTGGATTTACCTGAAATTTCTTAAGAATTTCTTTCCTTGACACATATTTACCACTTTCCATTTTCTTTCTTACATATTTTAAAATCCTGTCATGGATTTCTCTATACATCTTTTCCTTTCCATAAGAAATAGATGAATTTCTTATCCATTCTAAGTCATTTAATTGTTTATACATTTTGAATTGAATAAGCAGTTTCCTTAGGTCTTTCCCAAAAAGAATTTTAATATTTTGAGGCAGGCTATGAAATGTTTTCCTGTCAGTACTAGTTATTAAATATCCAGAGTGTGAGTTAAAATTTCTAATATATCTTTTCAATTGTAAAATTTCATTTCTGATATAAGGTGAATTTTTAGCTTGTCCTATTTTACCGAACTTCTGAAAAGCTTTTATCTCTATAGGAATAAGCTGCTTTTTCTTATTCTCAACAATAATATCAGCTCCCATAGGTTTTGATGGACCGATGGAAATCTTTTTTATTTTATAACCTAATTTTGGGAATATTTTTTGTACTATATCTGCTAACTTCCTTTCTTTTTTATATCTTAAAAATGGATTTGGATCTCTTTTGTATTCAACTCCAGCTAGTTTATAGATCTTTTGAATATTTAAATTATAAGTTCTGAGATTGGTATGAAATTTATTTTCAATATTCAAACAGGTAGGATACTTTTTATATCTTTTGGAATTTATTCGGATATAATTTAATATTCTATTCAGTTTTTCTGTCTTCTGCTGAAGGTCTAAATAAGCCATAACTATTTGAAAGTCTTTTTTGTGCTTCTGATTTTTCTTTAAGATTCACTGCACTTTTGGTAATTCCTCTTTCCATAATATCTATAACCTGATCATAAACGCCCCTGTCAATCGGCATGGGAACGTTATCTTTACCACCAACTGAAAAAGAATATCTGGCTGGGTCTTCATAAGAGGGTTTAGCGCCGTAAATTATTTCTGATACCAAAGAAAGGGCTCTGATGGTTTTAGGCCCCATGCCTTTTAATGATAAAAGTTCTTCAAAATTCTTGGGGTCCTGTTCTCTGGCGGCGAATATCGTCTTTTGCAGCCTTTTCATATCAAATTTTTCCTCTACCACGGGATGCCAGTAAAATTCCTTATCGTAAAGCTCAATTTCAGTAAGGTTTTTTGCTCTTTTAGTTTGGATTAGACCTAAATCTTTTAGGAATTTTTTCGGTTCTTCTTTGACTAATTGGGTAGAGATTTCTTTGTTGTCCCTACTGGCTTTAGCCACTAAATTCAGAGGATTGACTTTAATCTGGGCGGCGATTCCCGAATGAGGCTCTTC
>Ga0172365_10002175_pt1 | contig 14335 bp, 11 predicted proteins | sample LakKivSesite48cm_FD_114535 | JGI IMG/M metagenome (GOLD analysis project Ga0172365, IMG submission 114535) | Sediment microbial communities from Lake Kivu, Rwanda - Sediment site 48cm | ecosystem: Environmental > Aquatic > Freshwater > Lake > Sediment | place: Rwanda: Western Province, Lake...
AACATATAACCTTTAGTGTCATTAAACGGTCTAATATACACTAGAGACAACCCATTAATAGCGGGGTGAATATTATCGTGATATGGAATAATTTCCACAAAGGCCTCTTGTATAACCTTTGCTTGTAAATATTCTAAATCTTTTTCTGTCTCAATCAGCCAAAACATAACCTTGATTTACTCCGTAAATATAAAAACTAAAGATTATGGCTCCAAGCTTAATAACCTCCTCCTCCACTAAAACCTCCACCTGTGGATATTGGTGGGGAAGGAGGGGTATAACTACTTGTAGTTTGAGTTTCCATCAAGAATGTTTGTTGGCTTATTGCTTTGGAGACAATAGTTTCATTTATTGGAAATAAAAGTCCGTGAGGTTCTTTAGTATGAGTAGCACCAACCATAGGACCTGTTTTATCATGAATGTGGTAAAATCCTATATAGTTTTGTCCATTAGCTGTTTTAAATTCACCACCAGCAGTATATAAATTAGATATATTTGGGAATTGATAAAATTTTAAATAACCACCTGTTTTTTGTATAAAAGCACTAAAACCTATTACTTTAAAATCAAACTCAGCTAATGCTACTATTTTTTTATTAATATTTTCTACTTCATTTTTAATACCAGATATTTCCCAAGGTATAGAAAATGTAGTGTAATATTGCCATAAATAAGCATTATTTTCTTCAATTAAATTATTAAAATCGGTTGAGTCAATTTCGATAAAAATATTATCATTTATTTTTTTAGAAAAATATCTTTGTGTTTCACCTAATTCATAATCTTGTTTTGTAGGTTTAGGATAATATGGAGTTGGCAATTTTTTATCTTCAGGATCAGCACCTAATAACCCAACATATTTTTGTAAATCTTTATTTGTGTCTTGATTTAAAGTTACTATAAGAGGACTTTCTATTGAAGATTGAATAACTAAAGGTATTAGTTCTTGGTTAGGTTTATCGTTAGGAGTTTTACCAGTAAAGAAAGTACCATTATATAATTTATAATAATACCCAGTATATTCTTCTCCAGTAATGGAAAGGGAAAATTCTCCACCACGAGTATATAAATTAGTTTCAATTCTATTTTTAGGATAATATGCCATTATTTTCCAGGTCTTCTAATTGAATTAATTGTTTGACTTTCAATCTTTGTTTTCCATTGATTATTAGATATAGTATGAGTTAAACCTTTAATTATAAAATCAACTACACCACCATTTAAAGAATCGGATGATCTATAACTATAAGGTAAAATTTCTTCTGTAATTGAAAATCTTTCATAATTTCGCATCCCTGAAAGTCCATCCATTTCTAATGATAAGTTAAATGGTATAAAAAATGGAGCTGGAGTATTATTAGCTTCTGCTGAGTTACCTACTTTGTATAAAGAAACATCTCGGTTAATAGATTTTAAAGCTTCAACATTTTGGGGCTCATAAGATAATTTTTCGTATAATGATTCAACAAAATTATTCATATTAAGTAAATTATCTCCAAAAATTACATTAGGGTCATTAAGGTTTCCAGTATCATTTAATGACTTAATTGATTGAGAATCTAATTTTGAAGGAATAATTCTATCTACTAATCCGGTATTTAATTTAGATAAAGCAGTAGCATTTTCTCCTACAATGTTTCCTGATGATTGGGCAGAAATAGTAGCCATAGCCGCCATATTTGGAGGTAATTGTACTTGAAAATCCACATTAGTTACAAAACTACCTTGATTAGGTTTAACACCATATACAAAAAATCTTCCTACTTCAGGTATTTTAGCACCACCAGTAGAAATATTTGATTGATTTACTGTTAAATTAATTCCATTTTCATCAACAATTTTTATTTCATTAGTTTCTCCATCATAGATAGTATTTAATTTATTTACGTTTCCTAAAGAATCGGAAATATAAGTACATAAAGTATTTAAAAAATTTAATAAAGTTACTTTACCATTACTATCTACATTTTGAGCCAAAACAGAAGAAACAAAATCAATGTTTACCATTATGTTCATTAATCTAGCAGCATCATTTTCACCTTCAATAAAGTAGTTTATTAAATTTGGTTGTTTTGGATTAGTTCCATTTAAAGATGACCAGTTTATATCTAAATCATACTCTTCTATTTTATTATCTTTAATTTTTTTAGTTTTAGAATATTTAATTTCTGTTGTCTTTTTTAGTCCCTTATATTGAGAAACATACTTTAAAGGAATAATACAGATTTTTGGGTCAGAAGAAATTTGAGTAGGAAAATATTTTAAAACATTAGTATTAACTTCGGTGTTTATAGTTAAATAGGGGTATCCGTTTGTTACAGACATTTTCATATCTGGGATTTGGAATTTTTTCTCTCCATCATATATAAGTAAATTATATGTTATCCAATCTAGCATATAACCTAGTCTTACGTAATATTGAGTTACATCGTAATTTTTTCTACCAATTTCAGCATCTTGAGCTACAGCTTTAAAATTTAATTTACAGAAATCAGGGTTTTTATTTTTATTAAGATCTTTTACATAATTATCTATTTGGAGAGCTAAACTACCTACAACATTTATACCTCCTGCTCCTGTAGCAAGAGTAACAACAGTTTGAACAAATTCATCGGTAAGTGTTGGGTTTAATTGTTTAAAATATCGAGTTAATGCTTGTTTTTGTATAGTATTTAAAACAATAGGTTCACTTATTTCACCCGTATCTTTATTTCCTGATTTTTTGATGTAATCTATCCAATTGTATAATTGTCTATTAAAAGTACTTTTATCTCGGTATTCAGCAGCAGAAGAAGGAAATGTTTGAAGTTTTTCTTTTAATAAAGCGATTTGTTGATTTAAGTCTTTAAGTCGTTTATTAGCTGCTTGTTCTCTAGCGTTAGCTGCTTTTAATTGAGAAGCCGCATTTTCTTTCTTTTCAGCTTGTTTATTGCCTTCTTTTTTTATTTTTTCGTATATTTCTTTTACTTTGTTTTTAATTGTAGAATAAGAAAAAGAATTTTCTGTTAAATTAGGTTTACTAGCAGCTCCAACATTTCCTCCACCTTCTATAACTCCTGTAGCACTACGTTGATTATATTCATTTAAACTAGAATTATATTGTAAAGCACCAGTATTAAGGGCTCCTGATAGAGTTCCAGCACCATAAAGATATTTAATTTTTGAAGAAAAGAAATCAAAGGTAATATCTTTTTCAGTTATTCCCTCTTTAGGATTTAATAATTTTTTAAAGAATTTTTGTACAGATGTTTGAAAAGGACCATTAGTAGATTCTACTTGAGTAAATAAATCATTAATTAAAGGATCAGATTTATCAAATTCTTTTTTATCTACATATTGTAAAAGTAAATTAGTATCAATTTTTGGATAAGAAATTTGTTTTTTAAACTTTAAAAGATCTTCTTTTTGAGTACCTGATATTCCTTCATCAGCGGCAACATCTGTTATTCCTTCTACTAAATTTCCTAAAGTTATAGATTCCCAATTTTGTGTTACAATATCATCATCTTCTATTGCTCCTGAGGTATCATATTCACCAAATTTGTTTAATTTATTTATAGCTGTTTTACTTAAAGCTGTAGTTAGGATTAGTTCATTAAATTTTTCAATAAAAGTATCTACAGCATCTGTTAATTCATCTACATTTTCAGGACTATCTTGTAATTCAGCAGCAGCATCACTAAAAGCATTCCTAGCATTTTCGGCTGCTAATTGAGCAGCTTCTACTTGTTTTTCTAAATCAACAATTTTTTTCTCTTCATCACTTAACAAATCAGAAGGTTTAGCACCTGTATTTCCAGCTACGGATGTATTAATTTTTAAAGCTTCAATAACATCACCTAAACCTACTAAATTTAAAGTAATATCATATGAACCATCATTATTAAATTTCCAACTAAAGTTTACTACTTTAGCTAACATAGCATCATAATTATAAAAATCAGTAGCTCGTTGAACTTTAATAGAATCTAAAATATCATTTTGATTAGCTCCTTTAGAAAAAAATTTTTCAAAAGGGGCTGTATAAAAAGTATCTCGAGACCTTAATTTTGGGTTAAAAAGATTTTCAGCAGTGTTAGTAGAATCAATATTATTATCAATGTAAATATTATGTCCCCATTCTAACAGCATTGTGTAACCGATTCTAAAATATAATAAATCAAATATTTGTAATTGTTCTACAGAATATACTTTACAGTTTACTGTTGCTTTTGCTAATGCTCCTCTATTATAAAAAGTTACATTAGCATCTATAATACCGGGCATGGGTCTATAACCTTGAGAACCTATACCACCCCAACCATAAGCTGAAGGAGAACTCAAATCAATTTCTTCATCTCCAAATCCACCAGGACTAAAATTAATATTTGTATCCGCATTAAATGCTCCTTCACCTACTCCATATTTTTGTTGAAAAGTTTTATTACTATTATTAATGGAAACTGTTCCTCCAAACAAAACGCATTGTTTAGCTAAATTATCTCCTGATAAAGTAAGCGGAAGTCCTCTATCTTTTAATGGTTTTGTATTTTCTTCAGTAGATACTTCTTGATTAATAGCTGCGGATGAAAAAAGGTTTGGGGGTGGTGTTGGTAAGGGTGTAAAAGTTGGCGTTTGTTTGGGAGGTAAAGTAGTAGCACCGGTATTAATAGATGAAGCTAATCTAACAAAAGCTGTTAAATTATTTTGATAAACTAAATGTTTATCTTGTTTAGGATTTACTCCTAAAAAAGTTTGTCTAGCTTCTATTTGTTTTGTAACTTCAACATCAAAAACCTCACCAGTAATATTACCTCTTTTACCCATTTTATAATGTGTTTAATCTATTATATAAAGATTTTATTTGCGAAACATTAGCAGGAATGCGAATTTCACTTCCTTCATTTATAAACAATGATGAAAATCCTACTTTATCAGGATTAGCACAAGCAATAATCCAATACAAATTTGTATCACCATAGAATTGTTGAGCCAATAAATCTAATCTATCACCTAAGGTTGTTATAACATAAGTATCATTTACTGATAAAGGGATTTCAGGATATTTTGTTGTTTGATAAACAGCTGTAGGAATCTTTGTTAAGGTTCCTTGACTTAATTTTAATGGTATGGAATTATAACGATTAGCCATTATGCTGTACTTCCTCCTGATGTATTAGTACTTTGTTGAGAAGCATTATTTTCTTTTAATACAGCCTCTCCATATCCTCCACCATCATTTGTATTACTATCTAATTTACCATAATTTATAAAAGGAGCATCTACATAACCTCCATATGTTGTACCATTTTGGGAAATATATTCAGGGTTTACTGTTTTAGGAGCAAAACTATGTATAGGTTTAAACTGGAAGCTTGATACTTCAATTAATTTAGGCATAATCCATCCAGCTGTATCAGCACTAGGATCACCTATTGCTGCTGAACCTGTTAAAAGATCTCCGGTTGTTGCGGTTCTTTTGATGTCCCATCCTGCTTCATTATTTATAGTATAAGTTAAAGATGTTAATACACCCGGAACACTTGTTACATAATCTCCAATAGTTAATTTAATTAAATTACCTCTCATAAATCCACCTGGTGAATAATCAGGAGCCATTAATGAAGCTAAGTAGTTAAGTTTACTATAAACTGATTGTTGTTCGTATTTTGATAGCACTGGTACTTTAAAGGTAAATGAAATATCTCGGTTAAACCCGTTATAGAAGTAAAAATTTTCACCTCTACCCATATATCTTTGAGTACCCCAATCAGCACCAAATGTATCTGTTAATCCATCTATATAAGATCTAAAGTGAATATAAGTGTTATTTCCACTACCATCATTATTAATAACAGTTAAATAAAAAGGAACCGTATCAGCAAAAACTGTTGATGGGTTTGCGGTTGTATTCCTATATAACTGAGAAGTAGTTATTTTATCAACTCGACTTTTTATATTAGTAGGGGATTGAAAATCTTTTGGTTTTTGTAAATATGTTTTTCCTTCTCCATATTTTTTATCACTTTCTCTAGGAATAGATAAATTAGGTTGACCATATAAATAACCTGCTCCTGAATTTACCCCTGAAGCTCCTCCTTTAGATAAAATAATATTAGCTAAATTTAAACCCGTTGGGGCTAAAGTTGTATTTATTAATGGAGAAGCGGGATTGTATATTATTCTCCAATTATTTCTATCAGGACCATATAATTGTATTTGTTCTGCTATATATAGACCTGCTTGTTTTGCTAAAAAAATAACTCCGTTTTCTGAGGTTAGAAAACGAGTCATTCTATTAATGTCACGAGGTAATTGAGTAGCTAAAGCTGCTCCTCCTCTAATTAATTGATCAACTCCTAAAGCAGGGACATCTTGAGCAGGATTTTCTGGGATTGGATTTTTTACCCAGTCTTGTTTGTTCCACCTTTGAAGGTAGTTACTGGTCCCACCCCCAAAAGAGTCCTTATCATATTTTAATGACTTTAGGTCAGTTTTTAAATCAATTAAACCCATTAATTACTTTGGACGGTTATCTAAATATTTTTGAGGTGTTTTAGCGTCTCTATCTAATTGAGAGGTTACTGGAGTTGGGTTGTCTAATTTAGAAACTCGGTTGTAGATTTGGGGTTGTTTTCCGTCTCTATCTAATTGAGAAGAAGCTACAGTAAGACTATCTAATTTAGATACTTTATTGTATATGGCAGGTTGTTTGCCATCTTTATCTAATTGAGAAGTAGCTGCTGTAGGATTATCTAATTTAGATACTTGATTGTATTTTTGGGGTGATTTACCTCCTAATCCTAATGCTGAAGTTGAGATTGAATTTAAAATAGCCATGGTTTTATTTTATTATAAATATTAAATTATTAAAGTTGAAATCCTCCTACAACTAAAGCTTCACCTACTTTTCTACTATCCATATACACACTACCTCCTTTTTGTACGGCAGCAATTAATTCGTCTATTTTAGTGTAAAATTCTTTTAAAGGAATTACAGCTTCAGGTCCTGCTTCACCTACTACAGCTTTAGTTCGTTTTCTAACAATACCTCCCACAGCCATTTCAGGAATATTATCTTCTCTACTTCTAACAGCACCTACTAAACCTGTTGGATCTAAAGCTTCTAAAGCACCTCCTACTCCTTCTCCAGATACTAAAGCAGATATTGCGGGTAATGCTACACTAGCTGCTAACCCTATAGGACCTAACATACCTAACATACCCCCCATTCCTCCTCCTTTTGAACCTATTCTTTTAACAGCTGATTGGAGATTTTTAAATAGTCCACTCATATGTTTCTTTAAACTAGCAAATAATTTTTTAGTTTGTGAACCAAATGCTTTTACGTTTTTATTTAAACTATTAGTAGCTTTTTTCATATCACTAGCTCCTTTTTTAATTGCTTGTGATTGCTGTCTTGAAGCTCTTTTAGTAGCGTTAGACATATCTTTAGCTGCTTTTTTATTTGCTGTAGATATCTCTTTTGCTGCTTTTTTAGTCATATTAGCATTATCTTTAGTAGCTTTTTGTGTTGCTTTGGCATTATTTTTAGCCATTTTACTAACTTGCTTAGTAAGATGATCTTCAATCTCTTTATTTTCTTGTTTTGCTGCTAAATTTTCAGTAACAATAGTGTAAGAAGGGTTACTTTTTGAACCTATATCTTCTTTTATAAGACCTGTATTTTGTCCTATACTTTTAGCAGCCATAGCACCTATTTTTCCTACAGCTCCTCCTAATAATTTCATAGCACCACCAGCTGCTTGTCCTCCAAACAGCAAACCACCGGTAGCTAAAAATGGATGATCTTTAAAAAATTGAATAAGTTTATCTAAAGCTTCTGTTACTTGTTTAGCCATTTTTTCAGCATTCTCAGGTAACTTATTTATAAAGTTTTGTACTCCTGGATCTTTTAGTAATGCTTCTAATTTTTTACCAAACCATTCAGCAAATACTGCTTTAACTTTTATAGCAGCTTCTCTAATTTTTTCAATAGTAGGATATAAAGCTTTAAAATATGATATGGAAGCTTCTTGTTTTCTTCTTTCAATATTTTCTTCTTTTTCAGCTAATGTAATTCCAGATTGCATAGCTGCTAATCCATCTTGTTGTTCATCTACTAAATTACCATTAACTGCTAAGTTTGCTTTTTGGTCTTTTAACATTTTAGCTAAATCTGTTCTACTTAATCCAACTGCTTTAGCATAAGCTTCTTGTTGAATAACATTCATTTTATTAAATTGTTCAATAGAACCTGCGTTTTTAGCTATTTCAGCTTGTAAAGTAGCAACATCACCATTTAAAGCTGCTTCTCTTGCTTTTTCAAGATTTAATTCTTTACCAGTTAAAAGTTCAGCTTCCATTTCTGCGGATAAGCTATCTTCAATATTTAATAAACTATTAGCTATATCTTCGGCTTTTGCTAATTCTAAACCATATTTTCTAGCATCAGCTACAATTTTAACTAATTCTTTTTCTTGACCTTGATATCTTAATTTAACTACATCTGATACTTTTGCTACATCACCTAATAATACTTTTTGACTAGTTGCTAACTTATTATTTTTAATAGCAGCTAATGCTGTATCGGCCATATTTTTAACAACAACACCTGAGTCTTTTCCAGATAATTTAGCAAAAGTATGAAATTCCGCTAAATTTTCAGCTGACATTCCAGCATATGTGTTTAATTGAATAAATGTTTTAAGGGTGTTTTGGCTTAATTTTTCAGTTCCACCCATAGCACCATATAAAGCTTCAGCAGAAGCTACAGATTGTGCTTGAGTTGGACCCATTCCTCTAACATTAGCAGCTAATTTAGCAGCAGCACCTTGTGCTAAACCTAAATTTCTAGCTAATCCAACGTTTTCTTCGGATATTTTTTTAGCTGCTTCTTTACCCTCTTCAAATCCTTCTTTTACATTATCTACTAATTTTTTAACAGCAGCAATAGCTAAAGCAATCATTGCTAAAGGACCTAAAGCAGTTTGAATTACTGATCCCAATCCTTTAAAAGCTATACCTAACTTACCTACATAGTTTATATTTTTTGTACCACCATCGGAAAGTTCGTATCGGAATTTTTTAGCTTGTTCATTAAATTTTTGTAAACCTAAAACATTAGTAGCACCTTTAAGTCCTATAGCAGCGAAACCGTTTTCAATTTTATCAACTGTTGTAGTTAACCGTTTTTGAACTTGTTCTTGTTCTTTTAAATATGTTACAGATTCAGCTAAAGCTTTTTTACCCGCTTGAATAGCTTCATATTGAGCAGTATATTTGTCTTTTGACTCTTCAACAGCTTGAATATTTTCTCTAGCATTAGCTACTATATCTATAGCTAAATTATACTCGTCTTTAGCTCTTTGTTGTTTCTTTTTATCACTTTGTTGTAAAGAATCTTCATAAGCTTGTCTTTTTTTAGATAAATCATCTATTGCTGATTTTTCTTTTTTAATTGCTTCTTCTTTTTGTTTATTATATTCTCCAGCAGCTTTTACTAAATCAATACCTTCATCAGCAGCTTGAGAAGTTAATGAAACTAATTGTTTAGCTAAATCGTTTTGAAGTTTAGAAGCTTTATTTAAATCCTGTTGGACTTTTCGTATGTCATCATAACTAGTAGCTATACTTTGTTGAAAGTTGTTAATGTCTTTGGCTAACTTAAGACTAGTTTTATCAACTTCGTTTTTTTGTTTTTCTATTCTAAGAGCATCAGCTAAATTATCAACAATCTCAGAAGTAATTTTCTGTTGTTGACCCAAAATATCATTATTCTCTTTCTCAATTCGATTTCGAGTTTCTGCTATTTTAAGATCTTGTTTGGATTGTCTTTCGTCTGCCATTATAAAATAAAGCTATATATTATAAATATTTAAAATTATAACTTTTATTACCTTCTTACATTTTGACGATAAGATTGAGCTGCTGCTAAAGGATTATTAAAATCAATTTCAGTAGAAGAATCTCCACTTGATTCTGGTTTGTTTACTTCTTCGTAATAATCGGATATTTGTTTAAAAGTAAATTTTCTTAACCAAATAGGCATATTATAGACGACTTCAAAATCGTAACCGCCTTTTCCATAAAACAAGATTTCATGTATCTGTTTAAACAGATGAAATCTATACTCAGATGTCAGGCCAAAAAAAGTTAAGATTAATAGGAATACGAACGTCCTCCTCAACGCCGTCTTCAGTAGTATGAGTAAATATCATATTAACATCAGGTTGAATAGATTTAATATATTCCCTTAATGCTCTAGAATCAGCAGCTAACATGTAATTATCTACAAAATCACGAATTGTCTTTTTATCCTCATCTCCATTTACAGATAAAATCATATGTTTTAAACGTGTTGTAGTATCAGGAGAAGCATTTTTATTAATTTTTTGAATTCCTTTAATTTCACCTTCAATTGCTTTTTCATCTTTACCATTTAATAATTTAAAGGTAATTTCATTACCTGATTTAGGTAAAGTATATCTAAAAGCATTAGTACCTGAGGATATAAGGGTTTCTTCTTTTAATTCAATATTATCTAATTCACTCAAGTCAATATTATATTCTGTACCTTCGTAGGTAAAGTTATAATCAGCACCATAACCTAAAACACGAGCAGCAACCATAATAGCATTTTTATCACCTACTAATAATTCATCATAATCACATTTAGTAACTATTAATGATTGAAGTAATTTATCAATTACAATACCTTGTTTAATGTAATTTTGGTTTGTTAAAATGTCTTCTTCTTTAGCTGTCATATACTTCATTTCAACAACTCCAGAATGAAGGGGACTTGATTTAGGATATAATAATCCGTTAGAAGGCAATTTTACTTGTTCAGAAGGAAACTTAAATTTTGATTCTTCTTGTACAACTTTAGTTTCGTTATTTTCCATAATTTATTTTTTATAACTTTATTATCATATATAAATATATGAGAAAAAAAGAAGCTCGCAAAAAATGCGAGCTCTTTTATGATTTTCTTTTTTAATTAGAAGTTTAACACACAGTAATCCATACCTACAGTCATTGTAAGGTTAATTGCTGCGTCTGCTGTATCCCAGTTATAATCACCAAAGTTAGCTTCTTTAATAAAGGCACCTTTAATTACCCATTCAGAAACAATATCACCAACAGGACCTAAGATATCAATTGTTAAATCTTTTTTATACATATCGGAATAACCATCACGGCCAGTTACTGATTCGTGGTGCATACGTACCCATTCCATTACTGCTAATGCTCCTGAAGGAGTAATAGGATCAAATAATGTCATCTGAATATCACCCCAAGTAGTTCTACCTTTAACTTTACGATAAACGTTAATATGGTTTAATACAATTTCAGGTTGACTTAAAGTAACAGCGTTAACCCCCTTAATCAAATATGAAGGAATACCGTCTATGTATAGAATAAATCTATTAGGGGTTTTGGGTTCAAAGGCGGTGAAAAAAATTTCGTTTGGATTTAAGATTGCCATTTTATTCTATTTTATTATAAATATTCTGTCTTTAAAAAATTATCCGGGAAAAGTAGCTCCTGTAGGTAAGATATTGAAATCCAAGTAAATGAATTCTGCAGTCTTAGTAGGTTGGAGATAAATTTGACCAATTAATTCGTTTCTATCAATTACGTCTGCTGTGTTATTTGAATCATCCATGATTACTTTATAAGCATACAAACCTTGTTGTTGTTGAACTGATTCCAAATATGGGTTAACTTGGTTCAAGAATTGAGTACGAGTTGCGATAGTATTCTGTTCGAATACCAATGTATTAGCAATTTCACTAATTCTAGATTTTAAAGCAATTAACAAACGACGAACATTTACTCGGTCAAGAGCAGATGCTTTAGTTTGTAATGTCTTTTGACCATATACTACAACACCTTGACCAGGGAAAGTAGCGATTGGGTTAACTTTATTTTGGTAAAGTGTATTTCTATCGTTATTAGTTAATTTCTTTTCAGCACTAATAGCATTAATAACTCCACCACGATTTAAACCTGCGGGTGCAAACCAAGGAGCAGCTATTGTATCGTTATTAGCATAAACTGCTGGAATCATAGTTGAAGCTGGGACCCAAGTAAATTCACCGGTAATAGGATCAACTGTTTGAATCCAAGGCCAATAAGTAGCAGCGTATGAAGTATCAACTGTGTTTGCTGTACTTGTTACCGCTGTAACATTACTACTATATAATGCCATATCAATTACAGCGATTGCATCTCCTCTGTTTGTAGTGTTGTTTATTAATGTATTTAATGCATTTTTACCATTTCCACTACCATATGTCAAACCAGGAACAGCAATTACATTATAAGCGTATTCATCTTGGTTTGCCATTATATCAATACCACCAGTATAGTTAGTAATAGATAAACCTTGAACATTAGTATCAGTTATGTCATTGTAATACTTATCTGCTCCACCATACACTAAACTACCTGTTCCATTTCCAAAAAATCCTACTTGGGCTAAAGGAATAGAAGCAGTATATTGATCTTTAGCATTACCATTATTATCAAAATAATAAGGAGTTTTTGATGAAACACTAGCTATTGTAATATAATTACTCTTATTAGGATAGTTACCATAAATACTAGCATATTCAAATTTACTTGTTGAACCTGTTTCTGGTGTGAAAATTTGGTTACCAATTATTTTTTCAAGGTAGTTTGGAGCGGTTGGATCTAATGATAAGTTAGTCCAAGTTTCTAATACAATTTTATTATTTGTATTATCATCACCCCTTCTTACTAATAAAGTAAATGTACCAGAAGCTGTATTAGGAGATACGATTTCGTATCTTAAATTATCAGGAGTACCATTAGCTAATGAACCACTTGCATCTGTACTACCTGAACTGTTTTGGTTTTCACCATAACTTAAAGGAATAAGTTTAAATGAAGATGAAGTATTTGCTGCTGTGGTTGAACCAAATTGTACACCATTAACTACTCCTTGTACGTTTGCGGCTACTTGACTACCGGTAGCTGAGAAGCAAGATGCTGTAGTGAATGAACCACTAACTACTCTAGTTACCCATAAGCTAGTACCACCATTTAAAAAATAGTTGTAAGCTGCGGTTGATGTGAAATAAGTGTATTGAGTAGAACCGCTTAAGAACGCGCCACCAAAGCAAGTCAAATATTCTGTAAAGCTAGTAATTCTTTTTGGAACATAAGGAATACCTTTAACTGTAGGACCAACAATAGCTGCACCTACAGAAGCGGGAGTTTGGGCGGTAACTGTTAAGTCGTTTTCTCTTGCTAATACGCCTGGAGATAAAAGTGTTTCTGCCATGTTTGTTTAATTTATTCTATTATAAATATGTTAAAATTGTTCAAAAGTTAAATATAAAAAAAACAATTAAGCAAAAACCTTTACAATAATAAATATACAATCTTTTTTAAATATACATTATAATATAATGAAAATCAGTACTAGCATTTTGAGTTTCAAAAGTTAAAATGTTACCTATTAATCCAACTATACCTACAGCTGTTGATGCAGGAGTACTACCAGAAACAGTAGCAGTAACAAAAGCTGTTTGTCCTAAAGTTTTACCAGTTAATTCTGTAATTTGTATAGATGCTGTTGGGGGTACTGAAGTTCCTGTTTTATCAGCACCCGCAATAAAATTGAATAAAGATCCAGGAACTTTAACACTACCACTAGGATAAGAAACCCCAGAAACAATTAATGTTTGTGATGATATACTTGATGATTGAGCTAAAAGTACAAATGAAGCAGTTGATGAAAATGAAGCACTTACAGCATTTAAAACAAAAGAAGCTGTTTGAGCATTTTGAACAAATGAAGCTGTTAAAGCATTATTAGCCCATGAAGCTGTACCTAATAAACTACCTGTAATAGAGGTTATATTTGCTGTACTACCAGTTAATGTAGATCCAGTTAAATTTAATGAACCCGAAATTGTAATATCATATGCTTCTTGTCCTGTAAGAGCATCAACTGATTGAGATACATGCCAAGACTCAATAATATAGTTTTGAGCTATTTCATCTGAACCTGTTGTAAATATTTGTTTTAATATTAATGCCATTGTTTTATTGATAAATATTCAAAAGTTTATCAATTGACACAATTACTTGCTCAGGTTTTATAGTTTTTGTACACTCAAAATGTCTTGGTGTATCTTTATGTTCAGGACACCATTCCCAATCACCAGGGTTTAACCAATGTTTATTAAAACATCCGGTACATACATTAGGATCATAATTGAATACGCGTTCACAATCTAAAAATTCAGTATAAGGTTCACTAAATCCTGAAATCATTACTACGGGTGTTCCTATTGACCATGCTAACCAAGATAATCCA
>Ga0172365_10002178_pt1 | contig 14325 bp, 15 predicted proteins | sample LakKivSesite48cm_FD_114535 | JGI IMG/M metagenome (GOLD analysis project Ga0172365, IMG submission 114535) | Sediment microbial communities from Lake Kivu, Rwanda - Sediment site 48cm | ecosystem: Environmental > Aquatic > Freshwater > Lake > Sediment | place: Rwanda: Western Province, Lake...
GAAAAGCTTCATCTAGGAAATAAAATGGTTGTTGAGATGGTAAAGTATTTTCAGGAACAGGGTGGCGAGGCTAACGTCTTAGTTGCAGACTTGGAGGCTTTAGCAACTAGAGATATACCCCTCGAGGAAGCTGAGAAAAGGGCAATGAATTTTCATATTCCTGCTTACATAGCTTTAGGCTTGGATCCAAAAAAGACTAATTTTTACTTTCAATCAAAAAACAAGGTTGTAAGAGATCTTGCTTATGAATTTTCAAACAAGTTAACTCTAAATGAGTTTAGAGCGATTTATGGGGACTTGAATGCAGGTAAGATAATGTCAGTGCTTACACAGATAGGCGACATTCTCTATCCTCAAGTTAAAAAACCAAAACCGGTTGTTGTGCCGGTCGGACCCGATCAGTCTCCTCATTTGCGTGCTTGCAGGGACGTTGTTAGAAGATATAAGAAATATAATTTTATCCTACCATCTGCAACCTATCATAAATATACACCAAGTCTCGACGGCAGCATGAAAATGAGTAAAAGCACCCCTAACAGCTATATATCAATACCTGAAGACCCAGAAGAAGTGGCAAAGAAAATGCTTATTACAAAGACTGGCGGTCAAAAGACAATTGAAGAACAGAAAAAGCTTGGTGGGATGCCAGAGGAATGCGTTGTTTTCGAGTTGTTCAAGCAACATTTGATAGAGGATGATAACGAATTAAACGAAATCTATGGAAAGTGCAAACAAGGCAAGGTAATGTGCGGCGAATGTAAAAAGAAAGCAGCTGAGTTAATGAAAAAGTTCATGGAAGATTTTAACAAGAAATTCAAGAAAGCTAAAGAAGAAATGAATAAAGTAAATATTATGAAATTTTAGAAGTGAGTCTATGTACAGATTAACAGAAGAGGGCAAAAATTATCTAAAAAACAACCTACCTGAAAAGCAACTGCTTAAATTCATAGAAAATCAAAAGCCATTAGAAGAGGTTGTTAAATTTCCTAATTCACAGATTGCGATAGGGTGGGCAAGGAAAAATGACTGGATAAAGATTGAGAATAACATTGTTTCTATAACTGAAGAAGGAAAGAAAGCTCAAAAAGAGAAGACTATCGTAGAAAAATCCTTAGAAGAGATAGATAGGAAAGGTGGAACCGAGCAGGAAATTTTAAAGGTTCTAATAAGTAGGAACTTGGTTGAAGAATTTAAGGAAGTAAAGGAAAAGAAACCATCCTTCTGGCAAAGAATTAAAAAAATGTTCTCGAGAAAAAAGGTTGAAGTGAAAGTTGGTGAAGAAGAAATATCTCAACTGAACCCAGAATTAATAAAAACTGGTGAATGGAAATCTAAGCCTTTTAGAAGATACGATGTTAATGCCCCTGCTCCAAATAATTACGCTGGAAAAAAACAACCCTACATACAATTCATAGAGGATATAAGGGAAAGATTAATTGGTTTAGGCTTTCAAGAAATGAAAGGCCCTTTGGTTGAAACATATTTCTGGAATTGTGACGCGCTTTTCATGCCACAAGACCATGCTGCCCGTAGTATTCATGATGTTTTGATTCTTAAGAATCCTGAAAGAGGAAGGTTACCTGATGAGAATCTCGTTGCTAAGGTTAAGGCCACTCATGAAGGTGGTTGGATAACAGAAAGTCTTGGATGGGGAGGAAGCTGGAGCAAGGAAAACGCTGAAAAATTGATTATGCGCTCCCAAGGAACTGCAGTCTCAGCAAGAACCATGTTTGAAAATAAGGATAACCCAGCTAAATATTTTTTGATAGACAGAGCCTTCAGGGCAGATGTTATCGACGCCAAACATTTGATGGAGTTCGACCATTGCGAAGGAATAGTTGTAGGCGAGAACCTGACCTTCAGTCATCTGCTAGGTTTCTTGAAAGAGATTGCAGAAGCTATTGGAGCAAAGGAAGTTAAATTCAAACCCTCTTACTTCCCGTTCACAGAACCTTCCGTTGAAATGTATGTTAACTATCCAAAGTTTGGTTGGGTTGAAGTTGGTGGAGCAGGAATGATGAGACCAGAGGTCATGAAACCATTAGGCATAGAAAAATCGCAAGTGCTTGCTTGGGGACTAGGAATAGGAAGGCTTGCAATGCTCAAGCTTGGGATAGATGACATAAGAATGCTTTATTCGAATGATTTGGAATGGTTAAGAAGCAAAGCTTTGGTGAAGTAAATGAAAAACTTGATTAAAGGCGTGGAAAAATATGTTTATGATAATTCTCCATATTCAGATAAAGCATATAATGCCCACATAGAAGCCGTAAGAATGTACGCCTTAAAATTGGCGTCAAAATTAAATGCTGACAAGACTATTGTAGAGGTAGCGGCATTACTTCATGACACAGGCAAAATAAAAGATCAAGAAAACCATCATATAGAAAGTGCTAAGATTGCAAGAAAATTATTAGAAAATTATGGTTGTGATAAAAAGTTTATTGAAGACGTTATTCATTGTATTTTAGTACATAGAGCATCTAAGAAAGATAAAGCGAAAACAATTGAAGCCCAAATAATAAAAGATGCTGATGGTATAGCCTTTCTAGATATTTATGCGGGTACATGGTTAACATTTTTTTATTTTATGTGAAAGGTGAAAAAATTAAGCATTGAAGATGGAGTAAATCAAACCAAACTGAAGATTCAGAGAATGTATGATAAAATAAAAACAAGTTACGGAAGAAAACTAGCAAAACATAATTATGATGAACTTATGAAAATTTTATCATTCTTGAGTGATTGAAATGGTTGTAATAGAAATTGATAAAAAAGATTTGCTGAATTTAGTAGGAAAGGAACTATCGGATAAAGAGATAGAGGAAGTTTTGTTCTTGATAAAATGTGAATCAAAGATTGTTGATGATAAAATAGAATGTGAACTAACACCAGACAGACCAGACATGTTATCAGTAGAGGGTTTAGCCAGGGAAATTAAAGGATTTCTAAGTATAGAGACTGGACTACGAAAATATGATGTTACAGATTCGAATTTTGCTTTGAAAAAAGAAAAGGCAGAAGTAAGACCCTTTATTGTCTGTGGAATTATGCTTGATGTAAAATTAACTGATGAACTAGTTAGAAGCTTGATGCAGATACAAGAGAAACTTCATGCAACCATAGGGAGGGATAGGAAGAAGGTTGCCATTGGCGTTCATGATTTTGATAAAATAAAACCGCCATTTAGCTACAAGGATGTGAACGATGAAAAGTTTGTGCCGTTGAATGAAACAAGAGAGATGAATATAAAGCAGATTCTTGAAGAACATCCCAAAGGCAAGGATTATGCTCATCTGGTGAAGGATGGAAAATACCCAATGCTTTATGATAGTGAGGGCGTGCTAAGTTTTCCGCCTATTATAAACTCGGAGAGGACAAAGGTAACTGATAAAACAAAGAACCTTTTCATTGATGTAACAGGAACAGATGAGAGAGCAGTAAATCAAGCTCTAAACATACTAGTCTGTAACGTAGCAGAGAGGGGTGGAAAAATCTTAACTGTAAAGATAGGGAATAAGAAAACTCCTGACTTAGAACCTTACAAGATTTCTTTGGATGTTGAAGCTGTAGATAAAATCTTAGGTCTGGGCTTGAACGAAGGTAATATAGAAGAAATTCTTAAGAGAATGAGATACGATGTTAGAAAGATGAAGGGTGGAAAAATGGAGATAAGCGCTCCGCCCTACAGATGCGATATAATCCATACAATTGATATAATAGAGGACGTTGCCATCGGTTATGGTTACAACAATATTCAACCACTGCTTCCTAAGATAGCAACTATAGGCAAACAATCTGACTTGGAAAAGCTCTCTAAAAATATAAGGGAACTAATGAGCGGATTTGGAATGCAGGAAATCCTTAATTTTGTATTAACCAACGAGGAAAACGAATTTAAGAAAATGAATGTTGATGGGAAGGGCGTAGAAATACTTAATCCAGTCTCTAGCGAGTTCTCAATATGCAGAACGTGGCTCTTGCCTAGCCTTTTGAAAACCTTAACGTCTAACAAACATGTAGAGTATCCGCAGAAGATATTCGAAGTAGGAGATTGTATACATATAACTGAGAAGGAAGAAACTAGAACAAAGACTGTTAGAAAGTTGGCAGGTGTTATTTCAAATTACGAGACTAACTTAACTGAGCTAAAGTCATTGGTAGAGAGCGTTCTGAAGAATCTAGGTTATAATTATACCATAAAAGAGTTCAGCCATCCAAGTTTTATAGAATCTAGATGCGGAGAGATAGTGGTTGATAACAGACGAATAGGATTTTTCGGTGAGGTTCACCCTCAAGTTCTGGAGAATTGGAAGTTGGAGAATCCTGTAATAGCATTTGAGATTGAGGTTGGTTAAATGGACACATTATTTCATTTTATATTTCCAATAATTGCTGCTATGGCAGCAAAGGTTCACGTCAATCATGAATTAAGAAATATTATAATAGTTGGAATTTTGGCTGTTCTAATAGATGCAGACCACTTTATTGGTGTTGAAAGGGCTACATTTCACAATATTTTCATTACGGTGTTACTTCCAGTAATCATTATAATTTTAGCTTTTAGCCTCAGAACTAGTTATAGCTTCAAAGGATTCTCCATACTATTACTAATATTTCTCTCAAGCCATACTTTTCTTGATTTGTTTTCTGGACCTCCTGGAGTTGCTTTGTTTTACCCGATAAGTAACACGTACTATTCTATAGAGTTTGGGATAACTATACCCATGACAACTAGATTTGCTCCATCTGAAGTAGAAGGTTACGTAATCTCTTCTCTAGGTCTGGGCATACTCCTTTATCTCGTAATAATAATTCTACCTTGTTTATTCTTGGATGATATAATAGAAATCATGGAAAAGAAACATGAAAGTTTTAGAAAAGCTTTGAAGTCTTTAGGTCATCCAAAAAAATAATCTTTCTATCCAGCTTTTAGCTTTGGTTGAAGCGAAGGGTTCTCCTATTATTCTAGCAGCTAATTTTTGAAACTCTAATGACGCCCTGCTGTGCGGTTTGTGATGAACAACTGGAACTCTCTTTGCTATTGACTTTGGAACCGATAGATCTTCTGGTATAATAGATATAATCGGAACCTCTAGCATAGTCTTTATCTCGCTTATAGACAGCTCATGCTTCAGTCCTCTAACTCTGTTAACAACAGCTCCTAGAACTCTAGTCCCATTCTCCTCTGCTACTTTTATCGCCTTTAGAGCATCGGTAACAGCTGGTAATTCTGGATTCGTTACAATTATCAACTCATCTGCAACGCTCATTGCCGCTATTGCCTCTCTGCCTAGGCCAGCCGCAGCATCAACTATCACTATGTCAGCCTTGCCTAGCAACTTTAAAATAACAGATTGAAATCTTTCAAGACTTATATCCTTTAACGATTCAGCAGATAGGGAAGCAGGTATGATCTTCAGCCCAGATTCGTGATGGTATATTGCTGATTCTATCGGCATCTTACTACTCAATACATCATGTAGAGTGATTGGATAGAAGGGAATTCCTAGATGTAGACTAAGATTAGGTGTGGTTACATTTCCATCAAGAATTATGACATTTTTTCCTCTTTTGACAAGAGAAGCTCCGAGATTAGAGACTAGGGTGGTTTTACCAACGCCACCCTTGCCTGATACAACAGAAATAATCCTAGTCATAATATCAAATACTTTGTCGAGAATAGATAAAAAGTTTGCTTTTAAGCTTAAATCTGAATTTTTATATAGTCTTATTATGCCTACGACAGATAAAATCATAAAAGAATTAAAATCTTATTCTAATCCTAAAAACGTAGAGGGTATGGAACGTTTTGGAATAAATCCGAAAAATACTTTGGGTGTATCTATACCAATCATAAGAAAAATGGGTAAAGAAATAGAAAAAAATCATTATCTTGCTCAGCAGCTCTGGTCTTCTGGCATTCATGAAGCAAGAATACTTGCAGGTTTGATTGATGATTCAAAACTTGTTAATGAAGAACAAATGGAAAATTGGGTTAAAGATTTTGATTCTTGGGACATCTGTGATCAGGTTTGCTCCAATCTTTTTGATAAAACGCCTTACGCATACAAAAAGGCGTTAGAATGGAGCAAGAGAAAGGAGGAATTTGTGAAGAGAGCTGGTTTCGTATTGATGGCTTGCCTAGCTGTTCATGATAAGAAAGCGAAAGATACTGAACTATTGAAATTTTTACCAATAATAAAAAAAGAGGCAACAGATGAAAGGAACTTTGTTAGGAAAGCTGTTAATTGGGCTTTACGTCAGATTGGAAAGCGTAATAAAAACTTACAGAAAGAAGCCATAAGAACTGCAAAAGAAATTCTAAATATAGAATCAAAGAGCGCAAAATGGATAGCTTCTGATGCGATAAGAGAACTTGAAAGCAAGAAAATTAAATAATTAAACAAGTTGGATTTTCTATTTTTTCTTCATTTTCTTAAGATTTTCTCTCAAATCAGGATGTCCCGGCTCAAGAAAATCCATTTTCTTACAGGTATCTATAGAATCGCAATTACTACAGTTCTCAAAATTCTTCTCTCTTGCACACATTCTAACCGGGCACATTGGAGGTCCGCCATTGTTTTGACATCCTGGACAAGCAGCGTACTTGACAAGCCAAGCTAAACCCTTGTTCAACTCGTCAAAACCGAACTTTTCATTGTCAGCAACAGGAACAAGTTGATACCACTGAGAAATTCCATAGTTTTCAACTCTTTTTTCCAAAGTTTCTGCGTTTTTTGAAATGGTTCTATTTCCAAGTTCGCATTTGTTGCAATCAATCCCACAAAAACCTATGTTTTTATTCATACTTACAATTAAGTTTCTAACTTATAAAAGTCAATATGATATAGACGTTGTTGGGGGTTATTTTCATATAGCCTAATGAAAATTAGATTGCCCTGGATGGGATTCGGACCCACGACCTCCTGATTTCTTCATCTTAAATCAGAACTTCTAAGTTCGGTTTAGAAGTTTCACCCTTACGACAGGCGCTCTATCCAAACTGAGCTACCAGGGCATAATGATTTTATTAATTAACATACCTTATAAATTTATACTGATGGCATGAATCGAGAAGAATCATTAAAGCTTTTGAAGGAGCACATCTCAAAGGAGAATTTGCTAAAACATATGTATGCAGTAGAAGCTATAATGAAGGAGACTGCAGAATTTCTGAATGAGGATCAAGAGAAATGGAGGATGGTGGGATTGCTGCATGATATCGATTTTGAAAAGTGTCCAGAGCCTCAAAAACACTGCACACTAGCACCTGATATATTGAAAGACGTTTTAGATGAAGAGATGATAAAAGCTATAAAGACTCACAACTTTGACAACCTTAATTTGGAGCCTGAAACTAAGATGGAGATAGGATTAATAGCAGCCGACGCCATCTCTGGCCTGCTAATCGCAGCTGCATTGATGATGCCATCTAAAAAAATAGCAGACGTAAAGGTTGAAACTATCTCAAAGAAATTTAAACAAAAAGATTTTGCTAGAAACTGTAATAGGGATTTGATTCTGTTCTGCGAACAGATAGGAATACCTAGGGAAAAATTCTTTGAACTGTCCCTAAGAGCGCTTCAGAAAATATCAAATGAGTTAGGTTTATAATATACTAAATAGGTTTTATTTTTATGAAGAAGAGTATATAAGAAAAATGGAAAAAAAGATGGGAGAAAGCTAAGATATTCAAGGCAAAAGAAGGAAAGGGCAAGAAGTATTATGTTCTTGAGATGTATCCATATCCATCAGCTGTTGCAACGCATGTAGGTCATTCTAGGAACTACATGATTGGAGATAGCTTTGTAAGATTCATGAGGATGCTCGGCTATAACGTCCTATATCCAATGGGTTGGGACGCTTTCGGTCAGCCGTCCGAGAACGCTGCTATAGCAATGGGTATACATCCACTGAAAAGTGTAGAAGAAAGTATAAAGACATCTAAAGACCAGTTTAACGCAATATCATTGAGCTATGATTGGTCAAGAGAAATAAACACCTGCGACCCTGAATATTATAAATGGAATCAATGGTTATTCTTGAAACTTTTTGAGAGTGGTTTGGTTTACAAGAAGTTTGCTCCTGGGAACTGGTGTCCATTCTGTAAGACTATTCTATCTAACGAGGACGCAGCAGGAGGTAAGTGTTGGAGATGCGAGTCTGAAGTTACACAAAAAGAGATAGACCAATGGTTCTTCAAAATCACAGAATATGCTGACAGACTTCTAGAGGATTTAGAGAAGATAGAATGGTCTGATAGATTGAAAACCATGCAAAGGAATTGGATTGGAAAAAGCTATGGTGTTGATTTAATATTCAAAATCAAGAACAGCAACTTAGAGTTAAGAACTTTTACAACCAGGCCAGATACTTATTTTGGTATAACATTCATTGTAATAGCTCCTGAGCATTCTATGGTAAAAGATTTGATTAAGGACGCTAAAAACAAAAAGGAGATAGAAAAGTTCATAGAGGATTCAAAAAAACTTTCAGAACTTCAGAGGACGATGCTGACCAAGGAGAAGAAGGGGATATTCACAGGAAAATGTGCTATCAACCCGATAACAAAAGAGGAGATCCCTATATGGATTGCAAATTATGTTGTAGCAACTTATGGGACAGGAGTTGTTATAGGAGTTCCTACTCAGGATCAAAGAGACTTTGAGTTTGCCAAAGAGTATAAATTAAGATTGAAGAATGTCATCAACCCTCCTGGAAAGGAACTGAAAGAGGAAGAAATGACAGAGGCTTTTGTAGAAGAAGGCATAATGACAAATTCAGAGCAGTTCAACGGAATGAAAAGCAGTGATGCGATAAATGCTATGGCTGATTTTCTTGTTAAAAAAGGTTATGCAAAAAAAGTTGTTAACTACAAGATAAGAGATTGGTGCATATCAAGACAAAAATATTGGGGAACACCCATTCCAATCATATATTGTGAAAAATGTGGAATTGTTCCAGTACCAGAAAAAGATCTACCTGTGATTCTTCCGTTAAAGGTTAAGTTCGGTAAGAAAGGCGCACCTCCTTTGGCTACCAATAAGAAGTTTGTTAACACAAAATGCCCAAAATGTAAAGGGCTAGCGAAAAGAGAGACCGATACCATGACAACTTTTGTTGACTCTGCTTGGTATTTTCTAAGGTATACGTCTCCTCATTACAAAAAAGGACCATTTGATAAGGAAAAGGTAAAATACTGGCTTCCTGTTGACCAGTATATAGGCGGAGCTGAGCATGCTGTTGGTCATTTGATGTATTCAAGGTTCATAACTAAATTCCTAAAGGATAAAGGCTACTTAGATTTTAATGAACCTTTCTTAAGATTGTTAAATCAAGGAATGGTAAAGAAAGGTGGAGTAAAGATGAGCAAGTCAAAAGGGAATGTTGTCGACCCTAGAGATGTTATAAAGAAACATGGTGTTGATGCACTTAGGACTTACTTGCTTTTTATAGCAGAACCTACTAAGGATGTGGAATGGTCTGACAAGGAAATGACTGGTGTAAGCAACTTTCTTAAAAAAATAATAAATATGAAAGACAAGATGAAAAAAGCTAAAGGTGACAGATATATAGAGAGTGTAACTCAAAGAAAAATAGAAGCTGTAACAAATGCCATGAAAAAATTGCAACAGAACGTAGCCATACTAGAGCTCATTGACTTTACTAATAAGCTTTCAAAACATCCTTCTCTAGATTCGTACAAAATACTCTTGAAAATGTTAACTCCATTTGCCCCACACACAACAGAAGAACTGTGGGAATCGCTCGGAGAAAAGAAAATGATATCTATACAAAAATGGCCCGAACCCGACGAATCTAAAATAAGTCTTAAGGAAGAAGCAGGAGAGGATTACATAAACAGCATTATAAAAGATGTTGAGGAAATCAAAAAACTTTCAGGAATAGAAAAGCCAAGAAAGATAACAATATTTGTAGCACCTCCTTGGAAACATGAAGTCTATGATTCTATAATAGAAGGAATAGAATTAAAGGATTTAATCAAAAATTACAAGGGCAACGAGAAGGAAGTAGCTAACTATTATGCTAAACTGCAGAAGAAAAAACCGCTTGAGGAAAAATTCCTGAAAGGTCATGAACTAAAGCATTTAGAGTTATCAAAAGATTTTCTTGAAAAGGAATTAAAGACCAAGATAGAGATAATACCAGCTGAAAAATCTAACCATCCAAAAGCGATGATAGCTGAACCAGAAAAACCCGGTATACTTGTTGAGTAAACCAGTTTTAAAGCCTTTAAATTTAACCACTTAATAGTGATATCTTTTTAAGTTTTCTTTCTTTAGTAATTTTATAGGTAAATATCATGAAACTAAAATTCATAGAACCAAGCGATATTGAAGATGTGGTCACTATAGAAAACAAATCTTTCCCAGAAGGAGTTAGAGAGAGTAGAGAGGATTTGTTAAAAACTATGAAAGATGAGAAGCATATAGGCATACTAGCATTAAGCGACTCTGGTAGTCCCATAGGTTATGTTGTTGGGTCCCCTGCTAAGAATTATGATTATCTAGAACATCCTGAAAAGAAAAACGACAAAATGATATATTGCCAATCGATAGCCGTGGTTGAAGGTGAAAGGAACAAAGGTATTGGAACCAATTTATACGCGACATTTCTTTTGGAAGCTTTCAAGAATGGATTTGAAAAGGAATGCGAACATGCATATGATGGTATAATTGGCTTTAGAAAGAAGTTTAATCCAGTTGTAATTAGAAACGAAAAAGAATTCTATGACAATGGTGAGGACGCCTTACTGATGGAAAACAATTTGAAAAGAATGATATCAAGAGAGTGAAATATTATGGAAATTATTTATGATAGAGAAAGAGATGAATTTTTAGAAAGAATGAGAAAGACTTATGTAAAGCGTACGCTCTTCCAACTTTCAGATTTAGAAAATGTAAGGTCTACTATAGAAGGCATTGCAAAATCAGAAGAGAAGAATGATATAAGCGCAATAGAATGGTATAAAAATTGTCCGGTTGTATTAAATAATGTTGAATATGATGCTGCGCTGATTAAAGTAGGGCATGCCTTTGATATAGCACCTAACAAAGAAGAAGATGAAAAAGTTCTAAAAGCTTTGAAAGAAAATCATGGAGACAAGATTGGAAAAAGATTTGGGATAAAGATAGATGTAATTGCACCTTTCATTCGTAAAAATTTCTTACGCTACTCCCTTAAGTAGTAAATTAAAATTATAAATAGATATAGAATAAAATTCTCATGAAAAAATTTCTAATTGCAGTTGGAATTACTATAATCCTATATCTTGTTTGGAATTATATTGAAAGTTATAAACAAGTTTCTGAGGTAATAGATGGTGATACCTTCAGAATAGGCAGTCAATCTATTAGACTTATAGGAATAGATGCTCCAGAGATAGGAGAACCTTGTTCTTTAGAGGCTAAGGAAAAGCTAGGAGAGATTTTATTAGGAAATGAAGTTAGACTTGAGAAGGACATTATAGAAAAAGATGAATATGGAAGGTTGTTGAGGTATGTTTATGCTGATAATTTGTTTGTAAACGCTGAGATGATTAGACTTGGTTTAGCCAGAGTTGAAGAGATTAAACCAAATACTAAATATTCTGAATTATTTTTAGATGAAGAAAACAAAGCTAGGAAAGCCAAGAGATGCGTTTGGAAAAATTAATTATATGAAATGTGATGCTTCCCAAAATTCCTCAAACTTGTTCTTATAATCAGTCTTACAGTTTAAGAACCAGATTCCTTTTTCAGTCTCGTCAACCGTCATTCCATGCTTCTGGTCAACTACAATCATGTATGGTGAAGCCCTTCCTAATTTCATCTCAATTCCAATCTTTCTCAAGTTTGCGAGCATTGTTGGATGTAACTCTGTAGCGATTATTCTTATTTTAACACCGCGTTGTATAGCTCTTTTGATTGACTCTAACAAAACAATATCATCATAGAATTTGTCTGTTGTTATCAATATCTCTTCGTTTGCCAAGTCAAACAACATTGAGGCCTTGTTAATAAAATCTCCTTCATATTGCTCATACGCTTTCTCTCCTTGCCAGATTGCTTTTCCCCTAAGCTCTAGAAAGTCATTATAAGTCGTCTCCAAATTTCCAAACAAATCCCTTAATCTCAAATAATCCTTGCTCACATAACTCATCATTCTGGGGAAAGGATTAACAGACCTTGTTAACCAGAAAACCTTATTTTTATCCTGACCACTCTCTACCAAACCTTTCTTTTGAAGAGAATAAAGATATTTGTAGGCATTTGTAACAGAGATACCAGCCTCCTTTGCTATAAGATTCGCATCTATCTTTATGATGTCTCTATTAGTAAGCATGAGCATTGCTCTTACTATTCTTATTTCCAAGTCGTCAAACTGCTTGCTGTCTTTTAGCAAAGAACAAAATTCGTTTATTTCCATAGATATTTTATCTCAGCGTAGGTATAAATGCCTTTTGGTTATAAACTAGAATATAATTTAAATTCTTTACTCGCGTATGTTTTTCTATGAGTGTCATAATCAATGGTCTGGCAAAAGCTTTGAAGGCAAAAGGATTCGTTCCAGAGGATAGAATATATGTCGTAGGCACGGAAACTGTAGATATCTCAGGCAAAAAGATAGATTCTTTTAGAGATGGACATTTTAATCTAAGTGAGAAAAGCATAGATGATTATTCTTCAAGATGTTCCTTACTGGCCGTCACCTTTGACACTGCCGGAATTTTCGTACCAGAGAAAAGTAAGAATTCCAAAGAGGAACCAAAAGAACAAAATATAAAAGTGAAATTCGTTTACTCCAGAGACCAGCATGACCCTCGTATGTGGAGGCTTACTAAGACTGTAGCAAATGGAATGTCATATCACCCTCCCGTAAAGAACCAGTCAGATGTAAGTGCAATATCTATAAACGGCAACAAGATAACATATCACATAAAAACTGAAAAAGGAATTAAATCTGAAGTTCTCGACATATCTATTTAAATAATATTGTTCTAATTAATTGGCATGCAAATCAACGACTTTATAATAGTTAACTATTCAGGCAAGATAAAAGAAAATAATCTAGAAATTGATAAAGGCGATAATTTACCACTAATAGTTGGAGTAAATTATACCTTAAAGGGAATAGACAAAGCCTTGCTTGTAATGCAAGTAGGAGACAAGAAAACAATAGAGGTCTTGCCGGAGGATGGCTTTGGAAATAGGGATGAAAGATTGATTAGACTAGTTCCTTTGTCTGAATTTAAAAAACATGATACTGATCCTATTCCTGGAATGGTTGTTGAAGCAGACAACATGAGAGGAAGAGTTCTGTCTGTTTCAGGCGGAAGGGTAAAGGTTGATTTTAATCATCCTTTGTCAGGAAAGACTTTGATATATGATTTAGAAATAAAGCAAAAGCTAGAAGATATCGAAAGCAAGGTGAAAGCATTGGTAAAAATGTATACTAATATGGATGAAAAGATTAATATTGCAACATTTGAAAAGGATATTGAGATTGAACTTCCTCCTTTGATAAATTCTCTTTACAAAAAGAAGATTGCTGACGATGTAATGAAATTTTTGGGGTTTGAAAAAGTGAAATTTGTAGAAATTTTTGAAAAGCATAAAGCAGAACCCAAGTCACAGTGATTATATTTACATTTATAAGATTTCAATTAATTTTTTATATGTCTTTTCTCAAAAATAATCAGGAGGTTTATGTTATGGCAGTAAGATCTATTGAAGGCACAGGGAAAATTTCTGATACTGATGAAGACTTGAGAAAAATTTTAGAAACTAGAAAAGCGGAAATCAAAGTTATGGGAGTAGGCGGCGCAGGAAATAACACTATTTCTAGAATGATGCAAGTAGGTGTAATAGGTGCGCAGATTATAGCAGCCAATACAGATGCACAGGATTTGCTTTATACAGATGCAGACAAAAAAGTTTTGCTTGGAAGAGATTTGACACGTGGTCTAGGTGCAGGAGCTGACCCAAATGTAGGAATGGAATCCGCAAGAGAAAGCAGAGAGGATATTAAAGACGCTTTAAAGGGCGGAGATATGGTTTTCATAACCTGCGGTCTAGGTGGTGGAACAGGAACAGGAGCATCACCCGTAATAGCAGATATAGCAAAGAAGATGGGACTGCTAACAGTTGGTATAGTCACATTACCATTCACGATGGAAGGTAAACAAAGAATGGATAATGCAAGAAAAGGTTTGGATGAATTACAAAAAATTGTTGACACTTTAATAGTAATACCAAACGATAAACTTTTAGAAGTGGTTCCTGACGTTTCAATCGTTTCAGCCTTTAAGATATGCGATGA
>Ga0172365_10002179_pt1 | contig 14318 bp, 10 predicted proteins | sample LakKivSesite48cm_FD_114535 | JGI IMG/M metagenome (GOLD analysis project Ga0172365, IMG submission 114535) | Sediment microbial communities from Lake Kivu, Rwanda - Sediment site 48cm | ecosystem: Environmental > Aquatic > Freshwater > Lake > Sediment | place: Rwanda: Western Province, Lake...
GCGCTGTGAAGAAACCAGGTTTTCAGGAAAAAACCTGGTTTCTGAGCACGACACACAGGAGCAGGCCCTCTCGCACGCGCACGCGGGCGCGCCCGGCGATCAACACGTTGCTGACGCCGCGCGCCGGGCCGAAGCGCAGGGGATCCTCGCACAGCGGCCACTCTAACCCTACGGCCGTCACGCCCAGTGCGTCGCCGCCCAGCGGGATGAGGGAGACGATGTCGCCGGGCTGGCCCTCGATGAGCGCCTCGCGCCCGCCGTGGATGAAAAAGGCCGTCTGGGAGCCCTCGACGAGTCGCACGTCGAGCTCCTTCAATTCAGGCAAGGCCAGCAGCAGCAGGTTGGCGACGGTTTGGTCGAGCCGCCCGCCGAGCGCTGCCAGGACGAGCACCTGCGTCGCACCCGCGCGCACGGCGTGATAGAGCGCCAGTTCCAGGTCGGTCTCGTCCTTGTGGGAAGAAAAGCGGATGAGGCGCACGCCGGCCGCCTCCACAAACGCTTGCTCGTCGGGCGAGAGCGAGTCCAGGTCGCCGATGACGACGTGGGGGACCAGGCCAGCCGCCAGCGCGTGGCGGGTTCCCCCATCGGCGGCAATGATGAGGTCATCGGGGCGCAACAGGTCGCGGACCCACTGTATATCGGAGCACTGTCCATTGGCGAAGATAACTGCGCGCATTGGCAAATAGCAAATGGCAAATAGCAAATAGCAAAAAATATAGCCGCCCCGGCCAGCGGGGCGGCTACGTCACAGGCACTCAGACGGTCTCCCTCCGCTGGCATTACCCAGATCAGGTTCCAAGGGTCGGTGCCGGTGGTCGCGGATGTTGGCCATCCGAACGACCGGAGCACCCTCTCAGCCTGGCTGCCCAAGCTCCCCTGAAGGTATGGCTTTAGCGCACGTTCCAGAAGTGCAAGAGAATTATACTACACTTTCGCAGATTTGGCAAATATTCTATTCAGGCACGGGCGCAGTGGGGCTGACGCGGCGGAGCTTGGCGATCAACCGTTTGCGCTCAGCGGGGTTGGTTGCCCGCGCCAGCCGTCCGCGCAGAAACTGCACCTTTCGCCTGCGGGTTTGCTTGCGGATTCGATCTCGATCTTTGTTTGTTCGCATACCGCCTCCTTATGGGATTAGACCTGACAGGTTTCTGAAAACCTGTCAGGTCTGCCAGCACTATAGCGCAATCGCCCTAATTCTATCATGGTGCCGTCACTCTGGCAAATCGCAAGAGCGATTTCCCGAACCAGGGGAACATCTCCGCCTTGACACCAGGCTGAACTGCAATATAATCTCAACCGTATTTCAGGAGGTTGTGATGATCACTCTTATTTCGGCAGCAGATTTTCACCGTAAAGCAGGTGCCCTGCTGGCGCGTATCCGCTACCAGGGCGAACGCTTCATCATCAAGCGGCGAGGCCAACCCGTGGCTGTGCTCTTGGGGATCGAAGAGTACCAGCGTCTGGAAACGCTGGCAGCCCGTCAGCGAACCGAAGAACGAGCCTCCCACTTTGCCGCCTTCGAATCCGCGCTGGAGAAAGCGCCCGCACCGGAAGCAGACCCGGCCGAACTGAGCGACGAGACGATCCAGGCTGAGGTGGACGCCGTCCGCGAGGTCCGCCATGCCCAGAGCCGTCGTTGACACCAGTCTGTTGGTGCGCATGGTGACGGGCACGCCAGGCGCTTCCCCCTTATACCGCCTGTGGCGAGCAGGGCACTTTGATCTACTGATCTCCCCCCACTTGTTGGATGAACTGGCGGAAGTATTGGAGCGACCCCATCTACAACGTTATCTGCGACCTGGCGCGGCCCACACTTTCCTGACCTTGCTCCGTGCTGAGGCGACAGTTATCGCTCCCGCTCTTCACATCAATTTGTGTCGTGACCCCAAAGACGATGCACTGCTGGAAGTTGCTGCCAGCGGCCAGGCAGATTATCTCGTCTCAGGTGACCAAGACCTGACTGATGACTCGCATCTGAAGAGAACGATGAAGGCCGAATATGGCGTCAACGTCGTCACGTCATCCGAGTTGTTGGCTGCCCTTGAAGAGCGGAGCACTACCCGCTGACTCCTCGAGACTACGGATACACCCGCTTCAGCATGCGCGGGAAGGGGATTGTCTCGCGCAGGTGGTCCAGGCCACAGATCCAGGTCACGGTGCGCTCGACGCCCAGCCCGAAGCCGGAGTGTGGGGCTGAACCGTATCGCCGCAGGTCAATGTACCACTCGAACGCTTCGCGCGGCAGGCCCCACTCCTTGAGCCGCTCGAGCAGCAGGTCGAGGTCGGAGATGCGCTCCGAGCCGCCGATGATCTCCCCATACCCTTCCGGGGCCAGGAGGTCGGCGCTTTTGGAGACCTCGGGGCGGCCCGGCCAGGGCTCCATGTAGAAGGCCTTGGCGCGCGTCGGATAGCCATAGACGAAGACGGGTTTCTCGAAGCGTTTGGTCAACTCCGTCTCGTGCGGCGAGCCCAGGTCGCTTCCCCACTCGATCCGCAACTGCTCCTTGAGCTCCTCGTCCTCCACCTGCTCCCGAATCTCCGCCAGCATCTCCAGTGCCCGGTCGTAGGAGATGCGCGGGAAGGGAGGCACTACCTTCTCCAGGTGGCTCGTGTCCCGCCCCAGGAGCGCCAATTCCTGCGCCCGCTCGCGCAGGCAGGTCTGGACGATGGTGGAGACGAATTGCTCGCCGATCTCCATCATAAGGTCGAGGTCGCAAAAGGTGGCCTCCGGCTCGACCATCCAGAACTCGGTCAGGTGGCGGCGGGTCTTGGACTTTTCGGCGCGGAAGGTGGGGCCGAAGCAGTACACGCGGCCGAAGGCGTAGATGTCCGCCTCGTTGTAGAGTTGCCCCGACTGGGCCAGATAGGCCTTTTCGCCAAAGTAGTCGGTCTCGAACAGGGTGGTCGTGCCCTCGCAGGCGGCCGGGGTGAGGATGGGCGTGTCCATGTTGACAAAGCCGTGGCCGTCGAGCCAATCGCGGATGGCGCGGACGACGGCGGCGCGCACGCGCAGGATGGCCCACTGGCGCTGCGAGCGGATCCACAGGTGGCGGTTGTCCATCAGAAACTCGACGCCGTGCTCTTTGGGCTGAATGGGATAGTCCTGGGCCACCTGGAGCGCGAGCAGGTCGGTGACGCCCACTTCGTAGCCGCCGGGGAGACCGGGGGCGCGGGGATCCTGGCGGACGGTGCCGCTGACGACGAGCGACGATTCCTGGGTCAGGCTGCGGGCAGCCTCAAACACTTCTGGACTGACGTCCTTGCCGAAGACGACGCACTGGACGAAGCCGGTGCCGTCGCGCACCTGGAGAAACTGGAGCTTCCCCTTGTCGGTGCGGTTGTAGAGCCAGCCGTGGAGCGTGACGACCTCTCCCACGTGCTGGGCGATGTCCTGGATGCGGATTGGTTCAGGCATGGCGGATTCTCTCCCTCATGGTGCTTGGGGGGAGATTGTACCTGCAAATCGGCAAATCGGCAAATCGGCAAATCGGCGAGTCGGCGAGTCAGCGAATCAGCGAATCGCGAATGGCGAATGGCGAAGCGCGGAGGGGTCAGGGGGAGCGGGGGATGAGGCCGAGTTCGTAGCCAACGGCGACGGCAGCGGCCCGGTTGGGGACGTTGAGTTTGCCCAGGATGTTGCCGACGTGGTTCTTGGCGGTGCTTTCGGCGATGCCCAGTTTCTTGGCGATTTCTCTGTCCGTCTTGCCCCCAGCCAGCAACGCCAGGACCTCGCGCTCGCGCTCGGTGAGTTCCTCAACCGGAGGGGTAGGAGACGGGGTCGGGGGCGGCGCGAGTGGAGGCGAGGGCGGCAAGGCGTAGACGCTGCGGATCTCTTCGATCAACTGCCGCTTGGGAACCTCCTTGGTCAAGGCAGCCAGCGCACCTGCATTTCTGGCCGGCTCAATGAGGTGTGGATAGATCGTAATGGCAATGATTTTCGTCTCTGGCACTTCCCTGGCAAGCCGCCTGATCGCCTCAATGCCCGCTCGCTCGTCGTCGAACCACATGAGGTCCAGGATCAGGATGTCGGGGCACAATTCGCGCACTTTCCGAATGGTCTCGTGCAGTGTAGCGCCCTCGCCCACGATCTCCATATCCGCCTCTGCCGCCAGGATACGCGCCAGTCCTTCGCGGGCAATGTCGGTATCGTCTGCGATCACGATTCTCATGGTTCCCTCCATATCCTCTTCTCCTCTATCTCTAAACTGGTTTTCTCTGTAGCAGAGTAATAGCCGCACAAATTGTCGTGCCCTGTCCAGGCACCGAGTCAATGGTGAGCCCGCCGCCTATATCGTGCAGTATATCGCGGAGCCGGCGCAGGCCCCACTTGTGCGGGAGAGCCAGCACCGCATCCACGTCAAACCCCACGCCATTGTCCCTCACACAGAGTCTGACCTGCCCCTCGGCTCGCTCCAACTGTACTTCGATCTTCACGTTCGGATCGTCAACCACACCGCAGTGCTTGACCGCGTTGATCATCGCTTCTTGCCCGACCCGGTAGAGTATCCCCTCGACGTCCGTCGGCAAGCGCTCCTCGAAATCGCCGTGTACCACGATGTGTCCGTGCCCGATCAACTCTGCCCGGCTCTTCAACGCAACCAACAGCCCCTTCTGCTCCAGAGTGGGATCCCGCAGGTCCTCGAGCATGTAGCGCAAGTCGGTATAGGCACGGGTGAGCGCAGCCTGCAGTCTCGTCATGGCAACGGACGCTGCTGCGAGATCATTGCGTTCTATCTCGTCGGAGAGAATCTCCGCTTCCCATCGCACTCCAGTGGCGAGTATGTTCATTGCTTCGTGAAGGTCAGTCTCTAGCCGCTTTCTCTCCGCCCGAACGGCGTCCTGGCGAGCTTTCTCCAGGCCTCTGACTCGCTCGATCTCGGCCACGGCATTGGTCGCCAGTGTCTCAAGCAACACCTGATCGAACTCCGAGAAGCCATCCCGGCTCTCTGCATCCCGCGCAACCAGGACGACCGCGAGGCATCCGTCAGGCGCACACATAGGCACAGCCAGGATACTATGATCACGCTGCGGGTCGAAATCCCAACCCAACTTTGTCCAAATCTCCTCACGCCAAGATGGATGTCGCAGAATCTCATCTCCTACCAGCCGGATTGGCTGGCGCGTCTCCGCCACATGCGCAACCAGCCCACATCCGGGACCGATGTTGATCGTGGTGCCAATAGCAGAACCACCACAACGTGTTGGTACCACTGTAGCAACGAGCTTCAATGCGCCTCTATTCTCATCAGTGACGAGGAACAAGGCGCAATCACGTGCCGACAGAAACCTACGGCCAGCTTCAACGATGAACTCATACAGTCCGTCCAGGTTGTTATGTTGAGCCAGGCTGCTCGTTACAGTGGAAAAGCAATCCCACAACCGGGTTTCCTGGCGTTTCCTATCCGTGATGTCCGTAAAGACAGCCAATACACCCGTGAACAGACCTTCCTCAACAAGGGGCTTGGCACTGACGATGACGGGCACGCGCCGGCCCTCTCTGGTCAACAGCACCGTCTCGTACCGGCTGGCGATGCCAAAGGGCCGCTTGGCAGTCTCCCTTTCGATCTTCGGCACCTCCTCAGGAGCTGCGATGACTGTGGAGCGCTGGCCTATCAATTCCTCATAGGCATAGCCCAGCAGTTCCGCTGTCATGCGGTTGACAAAGGTAATGTGCGCACTTGCATCCTCGAGGAGGATACCTTCCTCCATGCTCTGCACGATGTTTTCGTTGAATGTCCGCAGCCTGCTGGTTTCCTCGTACAGCCGTGCATTCTCAATCGCGATAGCCGCGGCCGCAGCCAGCGGCTCGATCAACGTCAGATCTGTTGATTTGAAGCGACCGACTTCTGTGTCCACAACCTGGAGCACGCCGATCACGTCCTGCTTGACCCGCATGGGGACGCTGAGGATGGACCGCAACACCAGTCCAGTCCGCTCGTCCACCCCTGTGAAATGGCGCTCGTCGGCCTGTGCATCCGGCACGACGATGCTCTCACCGTGGCGAGCCACCCACCCGGCAATCCCTTCTCCTGATGCCAGCCGCCAGCCGCGCACCGTCTCCATTTGTGGACCAGTGGCTTGCCAGCAAACCAGTTCACCTGTTTCAGAATCAATTAGCCAGATCGAAGAGGCGACCACATTCAACAGACGGCGCACTTCTTCCAGCACGGCGACAAGCACCTGGTCCAGATCGAGAATGGAGCCGAATGCCTGACCGGCACGGTTGAGCAGTTCCAGTTCGCGGTTGCGCTGCCGCAATGCCTCTTCAGCTCGCTTGCGCTCAGCCAATTCTTGCTGGAGCGCTTCGTACAGGCGGGAGTTCTGGATGGCTGTAGCGGCTACGCTGGCCAGAATCTCCAGAGCCTGAACAGTGTCAAGGGAAGGAAGCCGCCGGTCGCCAGGGTCATCTACGGAGATGTAACCCAACAGTTGACGCTCCTGGGTCTGGATTGGCACGATCAACATATCCTCAGAGTGCCACTCGCCCAACTTACGCTCGCCCAGGTCAGGAGCAAACGTGTATTGATCAAGGCCAAGTATCTCAGGACAGTGGTCATGCCTGATGAAATAGGATCGGCTGATACGGAACTCGTCTCGAAGCAAAAGCGCAACTATGCCAAGCGGAATACGTATAGCTTCTAACTTGCGCTTGCCCTCTGGAGGTACCCCTGCCATCGCCCTCACCACGATCTCACCATTTGCTTCATCTACCAGATTCACAACGGCCATCTGGAAGCCACTACAGCGACACGTCTCTGCAGCGATAGTTTCCAATAACGTATCAAGCGGCTGATTCAGGCCAAATGCACGGCCGGCCTCCAGGATGTCCGAGATTTGTTGCCTGCGCCGTGTGTGAGTACCATAGAGTTCGGCATTAGCGAGGGCCGTGGCTCCTTGTGCAGCGAGCATGGTAAGGAAACGCTCGTCCCGCTCGTCGAATGCTTCCCTTCTGCCACTATGGACACTGATGGCACCTATGTTCTTATCACCTACGTACATGGGCGCGACGAGAAGCGACTTGAACGAGGTAAAAGACGGGCGCAGTTGAACGAATCGGCTATCCTCATTCACATCGGGTACATTAAGCGTCCGGCGGTCCTGAATGGCGTGGCCAGCAATCCCTACCCCAACCTTCATCGGCGTCCGCCCCAAGGTAGTGAGGACCAGATGAGAAGATCCCAACGGTACAAGTATCTGGCTGTCCTCGCTCTCCAGGAGATGAACGACCGCCGCATCCGACGCTGGAACCCCGGCCTTGGCCGCGTCGGCAAGCAGTTGGGCCAACTCTTTCCGGTCAAAGACTTGTATCAGTGCAGTAGCCGCCCCTAAAAGTGCACTCTCTTCGCGGAGCCGGGGGAAAAAGCGCACAAAGAGGTAGAGCACGACGGTCAGCAACCCCAGGATGACATCCTGGCCCACCATCGCTGCCAGGTCCAGTGACGCTACCCCGCCTTGAGCAAAAGTCACCAATAATATAGCAGCACAGACTTCCAGGTAGATCACCAGGGTCGGAATGGGACGGCCGAAATACCCCAGCGTGGCGAGTATCGGCATGGCAAAGAAGAACCACAGATAATTCGAAGCGGTTGACGGCGCCACTAACGCCAGGACCGTAATCATGGCCAGGTTGAAGTGAATGCGAAACAGACGAAAGAACGCGGCGTCGTACAACCGCCTGGCGGCCTTACCCAGAATCTCGAGAGCAAACAAGTAGAGCGTGTAGCAAGCGAGCCACGAGAGCACAATTGATCCTGCTGGCGTTGCTCTGGCCGGGAGCCAAACCACTGCAAACACAAAGCCTGAGAGGAGGAAACCCCAGTTGCGCACAATCAGGCGCACGACCGGGTGGATCCGGCGGTCAGCCTCCCCCTTCTCACCTACCAGTGTCTCCAGGGCTCTGTTTGCACCTACAGGACTTGCTTCGCTCATCATCGTCCTCCCTCCCCGACGTACATTGTACATCATTTCGCGATGCCTGTCATCAGTGAGAACGCTTCATTTCAAACCCCTCGAACGTACATAGATCCGCCAGATATGTAGGGAAAACGGTGGACATCGCAATCTGGACAACAAAAGTATTACCAGAGAGAATCATATTCCTTATTCAAAATGACCCTTTCGCCTGATGACAAAGAGGCTCAGCATGGAGTAGAATATGATCGAAATACGACGAGGCAACCGCGATGCTCTGGTATACAGAACGCGCAGAGGGGGTGAACGACATGATCAAGGGTCTGGGGACAGCGTTCATCGGGCCGATCCTCGTATTGGCCATTCTGGGCACTCTCCTGGGAGCCTCACTTGGCGACACCGAGTTATTCAACCCGGCCACCAGTGCGACCCAGGCAAAGATTATGGATGCCCAGTCGCAACTGGCAATCGCACAACGCCAGGCTGAGATCGTTGCTGAACAGGAGGCAGCCAAACTCGAACTCGAGCATCAAGCTGCAATCAACGCCGAGGAACAGTCACTTCTGCAACGCGGACACGAACTGGCACTACAACAGCAGCAACAGGCCTTTGACCGGGGAATGGCCTGGATGGAAATACAACAGCCCATACTCCTGGGAGTGGGGGTGGGCGCGATCCTCGTCGTCACCATCGCCGTGGCCTACTATCTCTACGCCTGTGGGCAGGCCAGGCTGTTACAGGCACAACGCGCCGAAAGGTATCACCAGGCGGCATCGCCCGAGAGAGGCCAGTCCATCCGGCCACCTGTCGGCGTCGTGCCGGGGAAGCCAACAGCACCACAGGACAGACGGGCGATACCCTTATACCAGGACCAGCCGGGCGGGAATGGACGGGGGCCACGTGTCCATTCATACGTTCAAAGATGAATTGATGACCTGTTCCCAATCCGGCATGGGGACGGCCGCAGCCTGCACCTGGGCAATCAACATTCACTACCAGGCAAGGCACGACGGCGCAGGGGGACACTTCTCCCACATCCCGGCGGAACCGGTTTCTGCGATGCTGGATATAGCCAAGTCAGTGTGAAATCCTGCCGAGAGATGAAAGGGCACTGCGCAGCGGGGCCGGCACCAGCGGCGCCAGCATCTCCCGCTCCTCGGGCGTGAGCGCGCGGAGGAGGATCAGGACGATGGGGTAGACGGCCAGGGCGGCCAGGAGCGCCAGCGGGCGGCTGTAGAGGGCCACCGCCCAGGCCGTCGCCCCCATCGCCAGCCCGGCCAGCGCCACCCGGCCCAGCAGCCGCCCCCACCCCAGCGGCCCGATCTGGCGACGCAGGTCGGCGTAGAACAAGAATACGAGCAACAACTCCCCGGCCACCAGGATCCACGCGGAGGCGACGTAGCTGAACGTGCGCACGAAGAGCAGGTTGGCCACGACGGTGAAGAGCACGCGCGCAGCGGAAGCCAGAAGCACGTAACGCTGGCGGTTGAGCGCGATGAGCACGTAATTCGTCAGGCTGTTGATCCAACCGCAGACGATGGACCAGATCAGCAGTTGCAGGGCTACCGCGCCGTGGGGCAGGAACTTGCCACCGCTGAGCAGCCCCACCAGTGTCGTCGCCAATAGTGTGACGAGTACAGCCACCGGCAGCGTGATCATCGTCAGCAGTTTGACGGACAGGCGATAGGAGCGCTGTAGCCCAGCGCGGTCCTGGGCGGCCTGGCGCGACATGACCGGGAAGACAGCCAGCGTGAAGAATTGCGGAACGATGTTGAGCGCGTCCACCCACTTGCGCGCGGCGTCGTACCAACCCAGCGCAGCGTCGCCCTGAAAGTTCTGGAGGAGCAGGGCATTGACGCCGGGGAAGAGCGCCTGCAGAAGCAGCGAGGCCATCAGCGGCCAGCTTTCAACCAGCATCGCGCGCTGCAAAGTCCACACGGCCCGCACCCGCGCGCGCGGAAGTCCAGGCCAGATCAGTCGCCGCGCCAGTATGGCCAGGAACGCCAGCGTTGCCACGTTCGTCAGGATGGAGGCGCCCGCCAGCCCCACGATCCCCATCCCGCTCACCAGCACCAACACCCCCAGTGTAACTCTGACGATGGTGGTCGCGGTCTGGATGGCGGCAGGGTACTCGTGTTTCTCGCAGGCGCGGAAGAGCGCCGACAGGCCGTTGGCGACGCTCCCCGGCAGCAGGCCCACGTACAGCAGCACGACCGCCCACACCGTCTCGGCCGCCAGCGGCTCGCCCAACGCCTGCCGCCCGGCCAGGAAGCCGGCCAGCACCGGCGTCACCGCCAGGAAGAGCAACAGGCGCAAGGCCGTCGTGTTGACAAATACCTGCCGCGCCCGGGCTCGATCACGGGCTGCCTCGCGCATCAAGACCATGTCCAGGCCGAAGTTGGTGACGATGTCGAACCAACCAAAGATGACCGTGGCGGCGGCATAGCGGCCGTTCCCCACCGGCCCCAGGATGCGGGCCATCAGCGCGGCGAAGGCCATGTCTATGATGGCCCGGTTGAACAGGTTGAGGACGATGGGGGCAATAGAGTTCTTGGCCACCCGGCGGACGGCGCTGGCATCGTCCTCTTCGCGGTAGAAGAAGCGCCACAGGTAGAAGCCGGTCAGGAAGAGCACGACCATGCCGGCGATGAAGGTGATGAAGGCGCCGATCTTGACGCTATCGGGGCTGTACTTGAAGCGCACCGTCCAGGCGCCGGACGACAACAGCACGCCGCGGAAGTTGCCGTCCACACGATAGAGCGTGACTTCCTGCTCGTCCTCTTCACCGGCCCCCTGCGGCCGCACGAACGCCTTCCAGCCGGGAAAGTAGGAGTCGGCCAGCACGAGCCAACTGGGCTCGGCAATCGCCGCGTCTACGACCACCTGGTTGATCGTGTGACTGGATACCGGTTGCTGGATGCTGGTTGCGGGTTGCGGGCCACCGATTGCCGACCATTCGCCCCCTACTCCCTGCTCCCTGCTCCCTACTCCCTGTTCCCTGATCCCTGATCCCTGATCACCACCACTATCCACTATCACGTACTGATGCACGTCATATTTCTGGACGGCGGCGGAAAAGTTGTCAGTTTGCACGGTCGCCGAGAGTGGGAGGGTGAAGGCGCGCGGCATTGCGCCCAGGTTCTCGTACACGCGCACCGCCGCGTCCTGGTAGACCAACCGGTATTTGGCAGGATTGGGGATCTCTACCTCGGTGATGACGTATTTGACGTTGAGCAAATCGGTGAGCGGGCTGTCCAGGCTCGACCATTGTCTGAAAGAGGCGATGCGGTTGTACTGGAGCTCGTCCTGCGCCTCGATGAGGCCCAGGTAGTCGGCGTACTGGCGGGAGAAGAGGGAATCGTACCCGGCCACCGCCTGCAGGTCATAGAACATCCCCACGTTGGGGTTCATAGTCTTGGTGGTGCCGGGCGGCGTGAAGGTGGCGTAGCGCCAGAGCGAGGTATCTTGCCGCAGGAACTCGACCACCGGCGGGACGTAATTCAGCAGCGCCGGGTCCACGGCCGGGTGGAAGCCTGCGCCGAAAGTGAGAAAGTCCAGCACGAGCAGTCCCACTGCCAGGAACTCCCACACCGGCCGGCGGACCTCACCCCACCCCCCCCGGCCCCCCCTCCCCTCTCCCCTCAGGAGAGAAGGGAGAGGGGGCAGGGTGATCGGGCAGCGGCTCACGCGCAGGACGATGCCGGTTCCCGCCAACAACAGCCCGAAGATCGCAATCCACCTGAACTCGTACGAGTAGAACGCGCGATGGTCAGGGAAGGCATCAGGGGCCTTGGCCAGCGACTGGAACGCCTGCGCTACCAGCGGTTCAATCTGCGCGAAGAAGGCCCGGCTGAGGAGCAGACTGGCCAACGTGGCCAACCCACCCCAAAAGGCCAGACTGGCGAGCAGGGTTACGAGAGAAGGAGAGGAGTTGAGTAGGAGAATGGAGAATGGAGAATGGAGAATGGCGAATGGCTTCCCACTTCTCGTCTCCTTGTCTCCTTGTCTCCTTGTCCCCTTGTCCCCTTGTCTCCTTGTCTCCTTGTCCCCTTGTCCCCTTGTCTCCTTGTCCCTCTCTCTCCCCTGCTCCCCTGCTTCCCTGCTCCTCCGCACTGCTTCGACGCCAAACCCGGCCAGGATGGCGACGGAGAGCGTGAGGGGAAAGATCCAGCGGAAAGGTGAGTGGGATTGCTTGAGCAACGGCAGCGCGTATACGAGCGCGTACAGCGGCGTGCCAAAGATGCAACCCAGCGAGAAAATGCTGAGCAGCGTAAAGAACGGCATATGGGGATGACGCAACCAACCCACGAATGGCGAATGGCGAATGGCGAATGGCGAATGGCGATCTGCGATTTGCAATTTGCAATTTGCAATTTGCTGATTCGCAGACAGAACCGCGATGAACGCCAGGAACAACGGCAACAGCCCCAGATATGCCCCACCTTCGACATAGTTCTTGATGCCCCAGTCAATGTACTGCCCGTCGGAGAAGGTCAGCGCGGGAGCCCAGCGCCAGGCAAAAAGGTCAAAGTAGCCGTGATGGGCCGGGTTGCCGAAAAAGTTCGGCACGCCAAAGGCAATCAGCCTGCGCCAGGGATAGGCCCAGCCCAGGACCTGTTGGAGGCTGGCGGCTGCTTCGCCGCCGCGGAAACTCGTGGCCACTACCTCAACCAGCGGCACGAACTGCACCGCCCCCAGGGCCAACCCCAGCGCCAGCATCAACACCAGCCAAAGCACAGGGCGCAAGGTTCCCCTTACCCTGCCCTTTTTTCCCCCATTCACTCCTCTACTCACCGCTGCGGAAAGGAGCCGCCATCCCGCATACACCCCCGTCACCAGCAGGGCAAAATACATGTTCTCCCCATGCCCCGCCAACACCAGGCAACCCAGACCCAATGCGCCCAGGAGCGCCCAGGGCAGCGTCGCCGGCCGCCGGCCGAGCGCCGGGCGCTGCTGCACGACCAACTCGATCATCGCCAGGATGAACGGCAGCCACGAGGCGCCCGCAATGACCATCGGGTGGACGACCGACACGACCATGAAGCCGCTGAACTGGAAAGTGATGCCGGCGACCAGCCCGCCCAGGCGGCGGATTGCCAGCACGCGGGCGAAGAGGTACGTAAAGAGGCCGGCCAGGCCCAATTGCAGCCAGGCGAAAACTCCATACGCCCGCCACAGCGGGAGAACGTAGAAGACCAGGCTCAGGGGATAGAGCGCCGAGTGTTGCCCATTGGCCAGAAAAGGGTGACCGGCGAAGACGAAGGGGTCCCAGAGCGGCAGTTCCCGGTTGCGAAGCGCCTCGACGAGGAAATGCTTCCAGGCGTAATTCTCCAGGATCAGGTCAGCCAGCAGGTGGTTGTGGGGATATGAGATTCCGAATGCGGCGGCGGCGGCCCGGTAAGGCTCGAACGAGAAGAGGACGTCGGCTGGCAACAGTGTCTTCGACCCCAGCGCCACCGGCGCAAACAGCAGAAGGGGCAACAGGAGCAGCAGAATGAGAATGCCCAGGTCAGGTAATAACTTGCGGATCATACGACCAATCGGTCAGCCGGCCGCAGGTGGCGGTGGCGAAAGCGCACCTCTAACACCCGTAACGCCGCCTCGACCTTGACCGGCATCGTCATCTTGGAATGGCCCACACGCCGGTCCTCGAAGTAGATGGGAATTTCGAACACGCGGTAGCCCAGGCGCTCGGCCACGTAGGCCATCTCGACCTGGAAGACGTAGCCCTGCGAACGGACGCGGCTCAGGTCAACGCCCTGCAGCGTCTCGCGCCGCCAACACTTGAAGCCCGCAGTGACGTCTCTCACTTTGCAGCCCAGGAGCAAGCGCGTGTAGACACTGTTGGCCCACCGGGAGAGCAGCCAGCGTCCCCAGCCCCAACGTTCGTCGGTCTTGCCACCATGGACGTAGCGCGAGCCCACGACCACGTCGTAATCCCGTATGTGCTCCAGAAATTGGGGGATATAAGCGGGGGAGTGGGAAAAGTCGCAATCCATCTGGACGACGAAAGCGGCGCCGTGCTCCAGCGCCCAGCGGAAGCCGTCTACATAAGCACGTCCCAGGCCGCGCGGGCCTGTGCGATGGCGCACGTGCAACCGGCTCGGATACTGAGCAGCCAGCTCGTCGGCGATGCGGCCGGTGCCGTCGGGCGATGCATCGTCCACGATCAGGACATCGAGGCCGGGCAAGCCCAGACCCAACAGCGCTGCGGCCATCGGGCCGACGTTTTCGGCTTCATTGTAGGTAGGAATGACGACAGTCAGTTTTATCGGGGATTCCCCGGCTGAAGCCGGGCCTCCTGTCCATTGTGTGCCGGGCGCCAGTCTGCACGCCGGGCGTCTATGGATTTGCTTCCTGGCTGAAGCCGGGCCTCCTGTCCATTGTGTGCCGGGCGCCAGTCTGCA
>Ga0172365_10002183_pt1 | contig 14310 bp, 22 predicted proteins | sample LakKivSesite48cm_FD_114535 | JGI IMG/M metagenome (GOLD analysis project Ga0172365, IMG submission 114535) | Sediment microbial communities from Lake Kivu, Rwanda - Sediment site 48cm | ecosystem: Environmental > Aquatic > Freshwater > Lake > Sediment | place: Rwanda: Western Province, Lake...
TCACTGCTTGGTTTTCACTCCCTTAAATCTGTATCATTTAATTTAGATAGGTACTTCTATCTGTTAGTTTTGATTATATTTTGCTAATTTTCTATAAATTTTTTGTAACTGTTAGATTCCCACTGGTCTTCTTTCTGAATGTGATCCTTCTGCCACTCGTAAAACATCTTCTGAGCCATTTTCAGGTCATATGGTGTTTTTACAAAATACATATGTACCGAGCTTTCCGGTGACACGAATTGATAAAGCTTGCTAACCATGTTATCTCCTTCTGTTATACTAAATGTAGATCTTTGAATATATCTCCGAGGTCAAAACATGCTATCGCTGTTTCCTGTCCATCCAGGTCTGGTTCACGGAACACAGAAAAATGCTTACCTGCTGCGATAAGCTTTTCGTTCCAGGCTCTGAGAGCCAGTAAGTTACTGACTCCCAGAAACACAATCGTCTGATTGCCCCAAACTCTGAAAAGGTCTGATTGCTCTAAAGCATACTGAGCAACCGCATGAGTACCCTGGACGCAGCGGTATGTCTCTGACAGGTCCTTACGGACGAGGACATACATTCGCGGTGTCCGCGTATTCATTTTGGATCTCCTGAATGAGTTTGAGATTAGGTTTGTTATCATCTCTTGTATGCTTTTCAATTTCATCGTAACTCCTACCCCTCATTAGACAGTAAGCAATATGCTTATGTCTGGTTGTCCATGATGTACGTCTAATCTCATAATCCAGGTCTGTTATTCTCCAAGTCCCTCTGTTTTCCTGAGGTCTGTGAGACTTAAGTTCTCTAATCGTTACTGCTAACGCTTTCAGTTCATTCTTCAATTCACTTAACGGTTTCATTTCAATCTCCTTAAATTTGATTGTTGTTGTTTTCTTACGGGAACATAGAAAGGCAACAACTTTTAAGGAGGCTTGAAAACCTACGGAAAATTAAGAACCTACAGCATACTCACTCCTTTGTTTAACCTTCTCATTATATTTTTAGCTGTTCCGCTATTTTCACGTCCTGGTCTAACCCAAGCGATGTCTACATTAGAATGTAGAGTCATACAAATGTCTCTATTTTCATCTGTTCTAAATCCACCTATACAGGGCCAACCACCAATATTATTTCTTGGTTTCTTAAACATATGATAGACACTAACATCTATCGCGTCGAGTACTTTTTTTCTCTCAGCTAAATATTCCTGAGCCATCGTGTCAGTACCTTTAGCATCCCCTACTACAAAATAATAGTTACCTGCATTTAGAGCATTCTCTATCATAGGTACATAGTACTCTTCAAACTCTTTTTTAGTAAGGTCTAAATGACCGCTTATGTAATTTGCATTCATGTTGTTTCCTTATGGTCGGGGTGAGAGGATTTGAACCTCCGATCTCTTGCTCCCGAAGCAAGCGCTTTACCAAGCTAAGCTACACCCCGAAATCTATTCAGTATCTATTCACGTTTTCTCAATTTTTCTCGATTTTTCTCAAATTTCGGCAAATTTTGTCATAAGTATCTATTCACAAATCTATCCATCAATCCGTTCTTGTCTCAACAAAAAAGTTGAAATTAGCTACCTCCGGGCTGCAGCTATAATCACACATGGAAGGTATCGGAGGCGCACCCTTACACTCGCTCTGACAAAGCTCCCATGCTTCTTTAACACTATGGGTCAAATCACAAGTTATATGACCGTCTCTGTATAGATAGGTACATGTGGCGAATCCTTTAGGACCTACTCTTAGCTCTACCTTAGACCTATGACAAGGCCAAGTTATAGGTGTATGATATATACCCTCTGTAGCTTTTTTGTCCAAAAGGATTCCAAATACTTTTTCCTCTACCATAGGAAATCTATTTTTAGATATATAATAGCTATCCTGTACAACAGTTTTGGTATAATAGTCTAATATCTGTTCCTCAGTGAACTTGTCAGCTGTCCCTCTTGGTGGCATAAGTTGTATGTCTACTATATAAGGATAGAACTGTTTTATATGCTCAAGGAAACTTGGGAGTTCTTTATAGTTTGAAGGCATCACCATGTGATTGATGAACCATCGAACTTCTGAAGGAAATGTACCAGTGAAGCATTCAGGAATCTTATCTATGAAATCCCAGGAAACATTGATAGAATCTATCCCAGCTTTCACTAACTTTTCCGTGTAGGCATCATCGAACTTTCCATTAGTAGACATATCTATTCTCAATCCGTGATCTCTACAGTATTGCACAATGCCTATGAAATCCGGGTGCATTGTTGGCTCACCACCCGTAAAGTGAACGTGCTTCAATCCTAATGCACAGGCTTCCTCAATGATCCTGAGGATGTCAGAAGTGTCCATGTCTTCAAAAGTGAAATTCACTTTATTACATTTAGGACAATTCATGTTGCACCTATCTGTAACTTGTACTGTGAGTTCTTTAAGAGTAATCTCACCCTTTATAAGGGTTTCATATTTACCTTGTGCATCCCACCAGTAACCGTTTGTTATTTTACGTATGTCGAGCATTTTGTACCCCTTTATATTAAAGAATCTTGAATCCTAATCGGAGTGGGCAGATTTGAACTGCCGATCCCTTGCACCCCAAGCAAGTGCCTTAGCCAGACTGGGCCACACCCCGTTATATTAAATCCTTTACTAATCTCTTCTTAAAATCCCAACATACATCAATAATACTCTTTTTCCAAGGGGGTCCTTTTCTTTTACTCCAAGGATCATCAGCATATACAGTTTTATCTTCATATGCTGGATCTAAACTAAGCTCAAAAATCCATACCCTTAGAAAAAGTCTCTCATTACCAAACAGAATGCGAATATGAAAAGGATTACAAACACAGAAACTTATATATGATTCCTGTGTCTTGTTAAACGCTATCCCTATCGTATATTTGGTTTTTATGAGTTTCATAATTTTCCAAAATTGGTCGGGCTGAGAGGATTCGAACCTCCGACAGCTTGGTCCCAAACCAAGTGCGCTACCAGACTGCGCTACAGCCCGAAATATTAAAGAGTAAACCGAACCATGCCCACATTCACCACCATCTTTTCATTTAATGGTTACGATTACCTGCCACCCCCGAGTAACCAGGAGTGGTTGAGCGATTGCTGGCTGGGTCTTGGCTCTTCGTCAGGTCCAGTTTACTCTTTATTAGTTCCTCTTTTTTCTTTCTTGTATACTTCTTAACTTGTCGCTCTCTCTTAAGAGCTTGACTATATGTTCCTACTTCTTCTACGTACATAAGAACTACAGGAGTACCTAACATTATCATACATTTGGCACCTTTACCTGTATTATGCTTTTGAATACGCTTTGGGACATCATTTGATATCCCTATGTAGTAGGCTCCTTTAGAGCACTGTACTATGTACATAGACCAAATGCTTTTCTTCATGTCTTGATATAACCTCATAGGGAGAAAGATACAATCTCCCTATTCTATAATCTGCGTATCCTTCAGGTCGATTACCTTTAAAACTTTTTGGTCCTTTAGGAGGATTCTTCAGATTAGTTACAGTTCTTCTTTGGTCATATAAGGTAATCTGGTAATCACCTATTGGATTCCAAATATCATAGTAACCTATCTCAGCTCTTACTATGTTCCAATGTGCCCAAAATATCTGTTCTTTAACATATTCGATGTATGGGCCATGATCCCCATACACGATTCTTGTATATCCTTGAGCTAATGGTAATCTGCCGTCTCTTGTAGAGAACAACATAGTTGGATTACCGTCTTCCTTCAAATCAGTAAGAGATTCTAATTCCTCTTTATCCTTTACGCGATTAGGATAGATAGCTGTGGAGCAAAAAGATTCCCCGGTCATCTCTTCATAATAAGTCATAAGGGGAGTACTCCAGAGGCTATCAGCTTTTCTAATTTACCCATATCTACTTTAGGAGACCCCCAAGGGTCATCGGCAAACCAAATTTGTTTCATACTACGATATATTTCTAATAAATCCTAAACTTTCAATAGTTTCTCTATAATGTCTCAATCGTGCTTCCATTCTAAGGGCTTTTTTTCTAGTAAGACGTATAAGAGTATATAATTCTTTTTTCCGTGAATTTTCAAGATTTCTATCAAGAATTGCTTCAGCTCTTAACGTCAAATAACAAACAGGGGCATTAGTTGGGATAGCCTCAGTAATTAATCTTTTTGTTTTTTTATGGATATAAGGTTCCATTATATTTCCTGCTATATTAAATTTTCTCCGACAAATATACTATAGCATCCCTAACTGTTTTTATATTTTCAGCATCCTCATCTGGTATCTCAATGTTGAAGGCATCTTCGAAGGCCATGAAGGCCATTGTTAGCTCTACAACATCCAGGGAATCAGCTCCTAAGTCTTCTGCTATACAACTATTGAGTTGTACATCTTTACTTCTTTTTCCTAATTTTTCTTCTATTATCTTACAAACTTTATCTGCAATTTTAAAGTCTATGCATTTTGAGGCCATTTCTTTTCGAGCTTCAAGACTTTTTTTGTAAGCACTAACTATCTTGGATAGTTTTGTAATATTTTCTTTCACAAGTCCATAATTTGTGTTATTAACCTCATCCATCGTTTCTGTTATAGCTTCATCCATTGCTACAAAGAAATCTCTTTCTGTCATACAATTACTCCAAAATATGTAGGTGTTTGCGTAGCTGTCATTCGTATCCCTGAGGGATATATACTATCATAGGATAGAGTAGATTTAGGTAATGAAAGATTTTTCATTACCTGTAGGACTCTTTTATCTTCTTCTTCCTGTATCTGCATAGATAGTATCTGATTAGAGGCTTCCATCATCTTTTGCGCATACAAGAACCAGTCCCTCCAAGGATCATCTGCTTCCCATTTGGAGGTTGAAGTGGTCTGAGTTAAAGTGAGGTCTTCCAACATAAAGATAATATACTTTATGGAGATATGGATTTAAAGAGAAAGATGGCAACGGAGGAGGGATTTGAACCCACAACATACGACTTCAAAGGCCGCTTTTCTACCGATTGAAATACTCCGTTGTACAATTTAAAGTAAATACTGGGGAGGAGGGATTCGAACCCCCGATCACTTGATTAACAGTCAAGGGCTGTGCCAACTCAGCTACTCCCCAAAATAAAAATGGTGGCGACTGCATGCCTGCATTCACGATAGTTACCACAGTTTGATGATTGTACACTTGTCTCCCTGAAACGTAACCTATGAGCTATTCTTCCGTAATGGGGAAGTGCCCCATCGTGTCGCCACTGAAGATTGGTCTAGATGGAGGGATTTGAACCCACGACCCTCTGCTCCCAAAGCAGATGCTCTAGCCAGACTGAGCTACATCTAGAAAATATGGCTGGATCGCCAGGACTCGAACCTGGAGTTGGGCTTTCGCCACGCCAGAGTAACAATCTGGTCCCATGCCAATTAGGGGACGATCCAATAAACGTGCTTCGTTCAGCTGCTAAATGTAAAAGAACAAAAAGAAAAAGCCCCAGCGATCCTTCTCGGTTCGCTGAGGCTCTTTTCAGAGATTCTGGCTGTCACCTAATGCAAAACAACCACCTTCAGCGAAACCTTATTAGGTTGCTGTGGATTAGGGTTCGGGTTGTTTTGATTGATAACAACGAACATGATTTTCACGTCCTTTTAATTGTGTCTGTCCTTAATATACCACTTTGAGAAAAGAAGATCAAGGAAAATTATTTTGTTTCTTTATACTTGATTACTTTCATCATAGTTCCATCTGCGGTTTAACCAGAATCTCCCTTAATACTTACTAAAAGATATAAGGGATTATATATTGAAAGATTATTAAGCTGCGGATTCTATCGCAGTTTTGAGTTTGAGGGGGGGACCTGAGAGAATAGATTCTACTACCTCACATCGTTCCTTGTACCCTGTAAATGCTACGGCTTTCCCTTGAGTGTGGGCATTCAAAGTAATAGCCATAGCATTCTCGGGGGCACATCCTGTAGCCTTCATGACTAGCGCTACCACAGCATCGAAAGGATGTACGTCATCATTGAACAAAATGACGTTGTAGGGGTTTCCAAGGATATTGGTCACCTTACTTAAATCTTTTGTAACCGTTGATTCCATACTCAAACCTTATCCATTGTAACTTCTGGTTTGTCCTCTGGAATCTTCGCAGCTTTTTTCTCTTCTGCTTCTTCCATCTTCCTCACCAGGAAATCATAAGTCACCTTGAGGGCGACAACCGCTACGGCAACAATTGCAATCTTCTTCCACATACTTCCTCCTTATTCAAAGTGAATACGTTTTATGGCCTCAACAAATGTGCTTGATACATCAATGGTTTGAATAAACTCATCTATATAGTCTATTTCAGGTCTCCAAATCGTATTTGTAACATGTATCTTAGTTATAGGAGACTTTTTCATATCTCCTATAGCATCTTTTGTTAGCACCCCGTGGATAGCACAGGCATGAATTTCCCGTGCGCCGTTTATTTTAAGGACTTCTGCGGCCTTTATCATGGACTTACCTGAAGCTATTTCATCATCAAGAATAATACATGTCCTATCTTTAACATTTCCAACCAGACTTGTAATCTGAGGATTCTCCGTGTCATCCACACGAATCTTACTCATATATGCTACAGGCAGCTGACACATCTCAGCATACTCTGTTACCATCTTAGAGCTACCCGAGTCCGGGGCTACTAATGTAGTCTCGTTGAACGGTACCTTCTCCTTAAGGTATTTATAGATTATTTCTCTGGGCACAAGATGATCTGTAGGAATCCTGAAGAATCCCTGAGTCTGTGGAGAGTGCAAATGCATGAACATAGCACGGTCGGCACCTGCAGTCTGAAGAAGGTCCGCCAAAAGACGTGCAGTGATAGAAGTCCTGGACTCTCCCCGTTTGTCGGACCTACAGTACGGATAATAGGGGAGGATTACTGTGATGCGTCCAGCACTTGCGTGTTTGAGCGTATCAATCATTATGAGCAGTTCCATTATCCGCTTATTCTGATTTGGGTAATTTGGCTGTATGATGAAAATATCATCCCCACGGACAGACTCTTCTACTTTGAATTTGATATTGTCATTAGAAAATGTCAGAGAAGTTGTCTTCAGTCCGGGACGGTAAGATTTCTCTCCTATCTTCCAGATAAGTTTCTTGGCTATCTGTGCTTCAATCAATTTATATAGTGGGAGTTGTTCACTCCCGGTCATGATGCGAAGTCTCATACATATCCCCTATCAATGAAATTCAGTTTTCTCACCGTTACGATTTAAGTACTGGTCGAATACATATTTAAGTACCACTCGACCTATCTTTTGATGATGTCTCTCTTTTACAGGGCGTATAACTACCCCTTCCATCATATTCCCTGCACCAGGAACTGTAGATTTGGCTGTAGCGTATTTCATAACTTCATCCATAGAAAATGGACCTCTATAAAGGATTGGTACCATTTCTATACCAAATTCCTTACAAAGTCTCTCATAGTCTTCGTAATCTAAGTACTTATTCCTTACAGAGATATCAAAAGATCTGTGAGACCTTAATCCCTTTTTGTATCCGTAAGAAAATCCCTTTTGTACTCCATCCCCATATAGTTCTCCAAACAAAATAGCGGGATCAGTTTCTCCTATTTTCTTTAGCAGTTCCTTCATGTTTTCAGAGAACACATACCAGTGCTCATTGGTGAGATTCTCTCTCAGTCTCATCCCATGAGAACCTGCCATGAAGGTTCCCTCTATATAGGCGTGTCGGCTGTTCTTTCCGTGAATCTTTTCAGTTATGACAACCTCTTCTCCAGGAATAAGTATATCTGGGAAGTTCCGATAGTTCTCTATATCCGTGTATTTATAAAACAGAGAATGTGAAGTTTCCGCATCTATACAATTCAACTCAAGAGGAGGTTCCCACTTCTGAATGTCGTAGAAGCTGGCAACGTCCTCTTCCTCTGTAAAATTGGGTACAGGGGCAGTATTCTGTCGAAGGCTCAACCATTCATCCATATGAGCTTGAGCGTCTTTAATAGGCCACAAAAGGCCATAGGAAGGCTCTCCACGAAGTTTAGCAGCTTGAACCCTTCCCTTAGACAGATATCTAGTGACCCCTATGATGTCAGAAAGGGTCTGCGGTAGTATGCAGTCAATGGGGAAATAGACGCATAGGTCTCCTGGTAGAAGAGACCCTTTGCGAACTACCAGTTGCCAACCTTTAACCTCAATGAGTTCTAAAGAGGTCGTTTCCGAGTCCGGGTGCCGCTTCACTTCCGCTACTTGCAACACTCGTACTATTAGGCTGCTCATTTATCACCTCAGTTGGTTTTTCTTCAGGTTTGATTTCATTTTTCTTTTCGTCATCAATATGCTTCTGTATATTGACCAGAACATCTTCAACTTCATAGACTATATTTTGAAACTTTGGAGTTCTTTTCAACTCAGCACTTCTACCATAGGGCAAATCCACGGTCATTTTCTGTACGATTTTCCCCGGATTAGCTCTCATGAAAAAGATTTCATCTCCAAGATATACGGCTTCTGAAATGTCGTGCGTAACGAATATAATTGTTGTGTGTATTTTGGACCAAATTTCACACAATAAATCTTGCATCTTCAAACGGGTGTTCACATCCAGTGCTCCAAAAGGCTCATCCATGAGGAGAATTTCAGGAGCCGCAACCAGACTACGAGCAATGGCTACGCGCTGAAGCTGACCACCGGATAGAGTAGGGTATTTGGCATATTTATTTTCGTGCCCGTCCAAACCTACCAGCTTAATCATCTCCATAGCTTTTTCATGGCGCTTTTTCTTGGACACCCCTTTGAACTGAAGACCCAGGGCTACATTGTCGAGCACGCTAAGCCAGGGAAATGAACTATACTGTTGGAATACCATACCTACTTTGATATTCTTTTCTATAGGCTTTCCATTGATGAAGACTTCTCCAGAAGTAGGCTTTTGCAGTCCTGAGATATATCGTAGAAGAGTGGATTTACCACATCCACTAACTCCAAGAATGACTATGAATTTACCATTCTCAGAAGTATCCTCTATCAACATGTTGAGGTCTTGTATAACGTAGTTACTATTACCGTTATACTTTTGAGATATACCCTTTAGTTCTATAACATCAGGGGCGTTTGTATTTGTAAAAAGGACATTGTTATCGAACATGTTATACCTCTTCATTACTTGGATAAATAATAGGATACGTCTTTAAAGCGTTCAAAGCCATAAGTATAGAATCTATAGACTCACCAACATCTATAACTTGTTTGTATGTAACAATGAAGTTACTATTTTTACCTTCAATAATATGATCTATCTTATCTATAGGAATAAGTATTCTTTTGTTGTCTTTCGTACATACAAGCATACCATTATTTGCACACATATTATACTCCATCAAATGTATTTGTAGGGGAACAGTTTCTTATCTAGCCACATGAAAAGCCTGTCCTGTATGAACCCAATCAAAACGATAAGAATAAGAACTGCAAATACCTTGTCGATACGGCTCTGACGAGCGGCGGTATAGGCTAATGCTCCGATACCCCCGGACCTATTTACGAGTTCTGCAACGATAATGTATGTCCAGGAGATTGCTACAAGCACTCGTATATCATCTGAAATTTTGGCAAATACAGAGGGAAAGAAGACATTGAGAATCATCTGCCATCTACTGGCACCAAGTGTTTTAGCAGTCTGTTGATGAACAGACTCGACTTCATCTATCCTTTGAACGACCACTGGAAGCATGTAGACTATGATACCGAAAGCCAGGAACTGGACTTTCATGTTAGTATCAATACCGAACCATGCAATGAAAACACCTACCACAGCAGTAAGAGGAATGAACCTGGAAGCACTGATGTATCGACTAAAGAGACTACGAAAGAAAGGGAACAATCCAATAGGGAATCCTATTAGGATAGCTATAATTATGGCTTCTATATAGCCGAGGATATTCAATTTTATAGAGAACAGAGTATTATAAAAGATACTGTCTTTGATATACAATTCTTTGAAAGAGTAGATCACCTTCCAAGGAGAAGGAAGTAGAGACTCTGGTATGAGCTTGAGAGACGTAATAGCACTCCATATACCTAAGAGGACTACGAAACCTGCTAGTTCGATAGCAAGCATCGTTTTTTTCGGGAGTGTTCCACGAATTTCGAACAAATTATCAAGGTTCTTCATGATAGGTACTCTCCAATAGTTAAGATAAAGTGCCCCCAGGCATTTCTGCTTGAGGGCACTTCCAAGAAGGGACTTACTCCCCAATCAGCTCAAATGCTGTGTTACGGTTCTGTGCGCGTCCTTCTTCAGTGTCATTGGAAGCAACGGGTTTGTCCGGGCCATTACCAACAACAATGAATCTGTTTTTGTCGAAACCCCATCGGCTGATGAGATAGTCAACAACGGACTTTGCACGATTCATGGAAAGCTTCTTGTTCATTGAGTAGTCACCAGTGTTGTCAGTATTACCTTCAACACGGATGCGACACTTTGCAAAGCTTTTTGCGATGTCCGCGAATTCCTTATCAATCTTGTAACGACACTCATCGCAGAGAGCGTAGGCACCCGTTTCAAAATTGATGGTAACACGCTTTGTTGCAAAAGCTTCCTTCTTCACAATGGCCGCTGTGGGCTTGGTGAAAGTAGCTGCAGCTTCTGCAGCCTGTTCGGGTCCTGTGAAATTCAGAATGCTCTTGAGAATCATGGTGCTGGACACAGAGCGCCATGAGGGAACCATAGACTGGTCGGGCAAAGATTCCTTGAACACCAAGGAAATTTGCGGGATAGCTGTTGCGGTTTTCTCGTAAAGGTCTTCACCCTTGATACCATTGTAGTCGCCGTTGAGGTTGAAGAACTGAACGTTGTCTCCATAGGTACAGAGACGAGCATTCAGAAGGTTCATGACTTCTTCAGGCTGATTAAATACGGTAGACATGAGCTTCTGAGCAGCAGCGCGGGAGGCATCAGAACCGTTGATTTCAGCAGCGGCCTTGAACCAACCCTCGGCAAACTTTTTCAGGTCATCCTGTCGGGCCAAAAGAACTGAGTTTTTGACGTAGAAGATGTCAGCAATGGTGTTGGACGCATCCTTCGTGCTCCGCAGGATTTTTGACCCTGCCACACTTTTGACGCAATCCTGGTCATCCGGTGACCATACAACAGCTGCGTCCACCTTCCCAGCCTTGAAGTAGGAGGCGGCATCCAGTGCCGTAGGTGCTTTGATGACTTCGATATCACTGTACTTCAGACCGCCTGCAGAGAGCACCCACAAGAGAAGTGTCTGGGATGGGGTACCGAAAGCGACTGCAATGCGTTTGCCTTTGAGGTCTTGGACGTTGTTGATGCCGGGGGCAACCACGATGACATCACCACCACGGGACCAGTCGATTTGCATGAAGACTTTCGGTTCCAGATTCACAATGTTCGGGAAGAAAGTGGACAATACATCAGCGGTATTGCAGACCACATCGTATTGATCGGCTTTCCAGCCATCGAGAATGTTCTGGAAATCGTCATTGATGCTGAATTCCACTTCCACCCCGTCCTGTGTGAAACGAGATGCTGAAGAGGGCTTCAGACCACCATTGTAGTACACGCCAGGGGCGAATCCTACCCAGGTATTCAGGCATACCCGGAGTGCCTTGGACTTGCTACCGCCAAACAGCCCTTTGGGTGGAGTCGCTGAAGCCGCCTTTGGAGCGGGTTTCGGAATCCAACCTTGTTTGTTGGCGAACTGGTAACCGAAGAAGCCCCCGCCGATTACAACGGCGATAATGAGAATCTTCGCAAACGGAGTCAGTTGAGGAGCCTTGCCAGCCATAAATAAACCTCCTTGAGAGATTGTGATTGGTTATTTGAACAATGTGTTATACTGATTTACGTGATCTGTATAGCTTCCAGCCTTTGCCTCTGTATCAAGATCCACGACTTCTTTATCATCATTGGCTTTATTGATGAGGTTGGTCTTGTCATCTCCAAGAATGAAAGAGTCTGCATTCTTCTCCCATTCCTCAAGCATCTTGAGACCCTTCTCTTCAAATACACCATTCTGTAGGTCAATACCTTCCATGAAGCTCTTTGAGACTTCCATGAACCTTTCCATCTCACCGATCTTGTTACCAAGGTCAGTTGCCATGAATTCCAGAGCTTGCTCGAACATGGCTCTTTGGTCGGCATTACCGTTGACCACACTCATTGCGGACTTTATAGCCTTGTGGCTCTGTCGTATGACATTCCACTCAACTTCCTTCTGCTTTACCTGGTCCTCAGTATCTTCATAGAGGATACCACAGTTTTCGTACATCTTGCTCAGCACCCGATAGATGACTTCCATCTTCGTATAGAGCTTCTTGTACGTTACATTGGAATCCTGCATACGACCAGCTTTTCGGGTCTTAAGCACCATGACGTTCTTCTGACCGCCCTTTTGTGCCCGTGCCGCCATATCAAGGTTGTCTTTGATTTCTCGTTCGTTTGCCTCAATAATCCCCTGGAGCTTCCGCATCTGACCCTTCAGCAGTCCAATCTGTTCATTCATGTTCTGCAGATTGTCATATAGCTGTCGAAGATAGGTTTTCAGAATAGAGATAGGGTCAAGTTCAATAACCATCCCCGTCATCTTCCGAATGACTGTCTTGTAGAGATACGAGACGGTGGTTCGGAATTTTGGGTCCATAGCCAGAACTACAATACCTGCAATAACTCCAAGGAGGAAAAGCAGATGAAGAGTGTTCTGTGCCAGGGTAAGAAGAAACGGGAGTGCTTTCGCAAAAGCGTAGACACCACCGACGGCAAGTAGAGCGGCGACGACTGCGCCTACCTTACCTTCTGGCTTTTGCCAAAATGATTTGAGATTCTGAGCGTTAATCGGGTCCATTCCTGCCTCCTACTTTGTTCCCTGTGTGGGTAGATATGTTTTGATTTTTTCAATGTCTGCTGTAATTTTCTCTCTGAAAACTTTCAACATACTGCTGAAGTTGACAGCTGTACGATCTATCTTTGCCTTGTTATCACTGATTTCAGTTGAGAGCTTGGTCTTACTTTGCTGTAGACCATTGATCTGACTGGTGAGTGCCTGTATCTGACTCGCTATCTTTGCTATCTCACCATCAATACCACTAAGCTCAGTTTCTTTGCTTGTTACATTGTCCCTCAACTGCTGAGCCGCTGCATCCGAAAACTTCTTTTCTTCATCATCAAGTACTTTCAGATATCCCTTAGCGCTATCTATCAAAGTACCCGCTGTAACGCCCATAACGGCTGCTGTTCCACCTACAACCTGGAACCGAACGTTCTCTGCCGGAATAGCTGCTTTCTGTGCTTCTACCGCATTGATGAACTTCAGATAATCGAATCCTGGAGCACTTGCGCTCTCCATTGCTGTAGCCAAGTGAATTCGAATGCTCTCACTATCCCTGTCACTCACTTCGAGAGGAATAGAAGGAGCAGCTGAAACCTGAGCGGATGATACTGTCTTGATAGGCTCAGCTACTGGAGGAGCTTTTTCCTCATCCCCGCCTGTCACAAACAGTCCTTTTATACTGAAAGCCATAAGTACCTCCTTTTGGATTGTCGGAATAATATACTTTTTTTGAAATTCGTTATCAAATCTTTTTGTTCTCATCTGTGGGCATGGTTAAGTCGAGCATGTCCAGGATACGAGAAAGAGATTCTTTTTCCTTCTCTTTTTCTTTTGTAGTCTTCATATCAAATGCGGGAGGGACTATGACAGGAAAAGTAAAAGTTTCTTTTTGGTCATTAGAGCCAAACATTTCAGCAAGAGCTTCTCTTCCACGTATGATTGTTGGATGCTGATTGGCTTTTTTGATTTCAGAAAGAAGTTCTTCTTTTGTGACAGTACCTTTTCTGAGAAGTATCTTCTGTATTGCATAATTAGTAGCCATTACCGAAGTAACTCTTCGGATTGTGGCTTCCATGAATTTCAAAAGAACATCACTTTCAGAACGAGAGAGCATAAGTACCTCCATTGATCTCGTAATATACTATCTTGAAAAAGCTTGTACAAGAAAAAAGAGTGCTATTCGAATATCTTGTATAGATGCTGAGTTGCTGTAGCTATATGCTTTGGAAGCTCTGTATCTTTTATAGGGGTAATAGTGTATAACCGTTCCTTGAAAACTATGAAAAACTAAACATAGCTTCATAAGGTTTGTAACGGGCACCGTACAGCCCCGTAAGAAATCGAGTCAATATGTTTCTGGCTGCTATTACATCGGCGTTGCCTGTGTGACCACAACTCAGGCACCGGAACACTTGTCCTACTCGATTCCCCCTATCGACATGACCACAGCAAGGGCATGTTTGGCTGGTATAAAAAGGA
>Ga0172365_10002185_pt1 | contig 14304 bp, 10 predicted proteins | sample LakKivSesite48cm_FD_114535 | JGI IMG/M metagenome (GOLD analysis project Ga0172365, IMG submission 114535) | Sediment microbial communities from Lake Kivu, Rwanda - Sediment site 48cm | ecosystem: Environmental > Aquatic > Freshwater > Lake > Sediment | place: Rwanda: Western Province, Lake...
ATCCCGCTTTTGGAGGCCGCTGCCCCCAGCGTTTTCTCTCTTGTTTTCAGCATGTACAGTTTCCTGACTTGACGATCTTGAACCATCCGGGTCTCCTTCCAAAAGAACCCGAATAGTGTACCCCAGAGACGGCAATTTTAATTGTCGTCAGCCGGGAATAATGATTATCGCTGATCACACCTTAGGGGAACGACGCCGCCCCCCCCTCAAACTCCCCCGCGGTGTCGCGTCTTCCGATGATTACGATAAAGCCAAGCTATTTGTGAAACGCGCCACTATAGGAAATATGATATAATCGGCGCAGTGAAAGTAACGGCCAGAAGCGGCTTTTTTGGTACATGAAGGACGGGGAGAAGTTTGACCTCGGCAATCCATCCCACGTAGACATGTATGTCCAACAGGTCCTTTCGCGCGGAGGAGTTGAGGACGTCAAGGAGATGCTAAGAATCCTTTCGTCAGAATCTTTTCTCGGGTCTTTCAAACGGATCAAAAGATATCTGCCGAAGGAAGTCAGAAGGTTATGGGAGGATGGACTTGGAAGTGCTGGCGGAGATTCAGAAGAAAATTCTCGGGCATCTTAAGGATATCCCTGAACTCGAGGCCTTTTATCTAACCGGAGGCACAGCTCTGTCTAAGTTCTATCTTAGCCATCGAAAAAGCGACGACCTGGACTTTTTTACCCCGATCGAGGAACTTCTGCAGCCAATCAGCCTGAAAATCGAAGCGGCTTTAATAAAAACAGGAGCGGATGTAGAGCGCAAGCGGGGGTTCCGTTCGTTTGTCGAATTGAACGTGAGCGTTCCCTCGGAATCGACGATTATTCATCTCGCTCTCGATTCTCCTTTCCGGCTTGATCCAACGATCGTGGCCGATGAATTCCCCGGCTTAAGAATTGACAGCCTCAGGGATTTGGCCGCCAATAAACTTCTTGCCCTCTTCGGTCGGGCCACGCTGAGAGATTTTGTCGACGTCTTTTTTCTGGCCAAAGAAAAATTTGCCAAAAACGACCTGATCCTGATGGCCAATAAGAAAGATCCCGGATTTGATCTCTATTGGCTGGGGACCGCTTTCGAACGCATCCACGAGTTTTCTGCGGACTCTTCGGAAATGCTCCTGCTTGTAAAGCCCTGCTCGATGGAGTCGTTAGCGGCCTTTTTCGATGGCTGGAGGAAAGAAATCTTCCTGGAGATTACAAAGAAGTAATCCACTTCCATATGACAATTCTGGCGCTCGTGGCTATAATTGAACCGTGACAGTCCCGGGAGGCCAGGTTGGGCAGCTTTAGGCCGCGGCCGCCCCGGCATGATTGCGGACTATTCGTGGGCCCCCACGAGGCGCTTTTTCATCGAAAGCGTCGCTGCCTTTAACCCGATCGACTAACGCTCTTCTCCGCACTCTAAACATAAGAAATTCATTTTCTGTCGGGCCGGCTGATGGTGCATTTTAGTTCTCATGTTCCTATCCAACCGTCGTCAGGAAATATAAATGCCGATAAAAGCATGTCAAGGGCAATGACCGGTCTTGGCTCGCAGTGGCGTGAATTAATAAGAGCTGCGGGAAGAGGAGGCCCATTTTTCAGAAGAAATCGTCTGACTTACGCGATCTTCGATGATCGCGGCCGCCGAAAGATTGGGAAGAAGGGATTTTTCAGTATAGCGGTAAGTCAGGCCTGTAAGCAGTCGCGGAATCAATGTCTTGGTGAAATAGCCTTCGCTCAGCATAACCGGCACGATCAGGACATCGCCTTCCGTCATGGCCGCGGATACCATATCGGCAAGCGGCGGATCGCCCATAGCCACAAAGGCATGGCGCGCGTCTTTCAAGCCCATAGCGGTTTTTACCTGGGAAGCCAGAGAAGTGAACATCTCATCCCATTTTTCCTTATATTCCGGTGCATCCCATCCATGTCCGGCTAACACGGCAATTTCATTTTCCGGCGACTTGCTGATCTCTCCAAGATGTTCCGCCAGAATCGCGGCGGCCGCCGGATGATCGTCAATAGCCGACGCCAGCACGATTTTGGCCCTGCTCTGAATCGGGATCAGTGCTGCTTCCTCGGTGGATTCTCTGGCCCGAGGCGCGCTGCTTGGATCGGTTTCCGGCAGCGTGTCTCGCAGCCCCAGTACATAGCGGATTTCCTCGATATGGTTGGAATAAGTGCAGACGAACAAAGGAACTGCAATGATCCGGTTCACGCCCTTATTTTCCAGAACAGAAACTGCCGATGGAATGTCCTGCTCATGGTATTCCAGAAAACCCAATACCACCGGATAAGGCAGATTGACTTTTTTCACGGCGTTAATAACATCTTCATTCCACTGCGCTTCATCGGAACCGTGGGCGATGACCAATACGCCGATAGTCTCGGGAATAACAGGCAAAGGTACTGCCAGATTATCGGGAGACGCGGATCGGAAAGCCAGGCGCTGGCAGAAACTATCTTTGACAGTCCAGCCATAGGTTTCACCAATTTCGTCCCGGACGATGTTCAGGCTTTCTGTGGCAATGCTCACCTTATGACCATCTTCATTCAATTCGCTGAATCCGGCAAAAACCAGCATGAAAATCAGAAGCATAAAAATGGCGAGACGCTTCCTGTCAATGTGAATTCCGGAATTAAGATAAATCATGTTTCTCACGATAATTTCCTTTCTTTCAAAACGTGCATAGAACCGTCACATGCTGAGCCGAATGTCGTCTCATTACCGGGCATTTCGCCGGTTGTCTTTCGCTCGTCAATAGCTTTTTCCCACCCGTTTGAATCAGTCAGGCTGTTGATGTGGACCGCACTGCAATAATGCATTTCAACCCTTATTTTACCATCCAATCATCTTCGGGAAATATAAATGCCGATAAAAGCGTGTCGAGAGTAATCGCCAATCTCTTGCCCCTGGGTCAAAGTGCGTTCAAGAATTCGTGCGAGGCGAGATAAGCCGGAGGAAATCTGGCGGCGATAAACGGTCTTGACTTGCCCCGAAAAAAATAATAATTAAGTCATATAAAATATCTGAAATATCTTACATGGCTCTGCCATCAGGAGGTTCTTATGATGGCTATCTCCGGTTTGATCCGAAAATCGTCTAAGATGTCAATAAAATAGGGTTTGAACGTGATTTTTATTCCGGTCGGCAGAGAAAATCCACGGGATTGAATGCATATGAAGGCATGTCCTTGAATTTCAAGCCGGGAACATACATTAAATTCTGTCCGGGAGTTCAGGCCATGTCTTTTTCCACATTAATAAATGTCTGGTCCAGAAGGAGGTGAATCGGGGCATTTCTTGACTGTCAGCTTTTTTGCCTGAGCGTGAATCGGTTTATTTACTTTCCACTTTGCGATTCACCGTGATGTCTTCCCTTGGCAGGAAGGAATTTGGTATAAGGAGAGATAATATGGCTGGCGCTATAAAAAACACAGTTGTTTTTCTTATCGCGGGATTAGTCCTCGCGGGCTTTCATTGCCGGCAAAATTCCTTTCATTCAGGAGACCTGACAGGACAAAAAGGGACGCCCTGGCCTACCCTAACGGTCCGAACGGCATCTGAATACGACGTGTCTCAACCTCTTGCTCAGCCCGGGTTCGTACCTGCCGGCTGCCGTGCTGCTCGAAAAGGATCATTTTGCGGCATGGCTGATATGCAAACTGTAAAGCCTCCAGTCCATGAATCGAATATCCTCCCTTTGGCATCGGCTTCCGTGGAGCAGACAGAGCAGGGAACCAAACCCCCACCGGAAATCGTGGCCAGTTTCGACGGGCTGGGCGAGAGCTTCGAAGGGCCTCAAGGCAGGGCATGGTATCGTAATCCTTCAGATAATTCCCTGGCCGTCGGGCCGGACCATATCGTTCAGACCGTGAACACCCGAATGGCGGTCTTTACCAAAAAAGGAAAGCGATTCAATAAGACCGGGGAGATTCTTTACGGGCCGGTTCCGACGAACAATGTCTTCCGGGGATTCGGGGCTGCCGGAAAGATCAATAACGGTGATGCTGTGGTCCGTTACGACCAGCTTGCCGACCGCTGGTTGATCGTCATGCCGATTTTCCGGCGGCTTCCTCCCCGGACAATCGAACCTCCGGTGCCAAAGTCGGGCGAGCCAGCTCATCTCAGCCTTCCGGGTGTGGAAGGACAGCCTGGCCCGGCTCTCATGCTCTTTCAGCCTCCGCGTCCGGCCCCAGAAGAAATGGATCCAGCCTCTCCGCCGGCTCGTGCTCCCTGGAAAAAGCGGGCTCCTGAAAATCCCGGTGGTTCCTTCGCCATGTGCTACGCCGTCAGCACGAGCTCCGATCCCCTTGGCTCCTATTTCCGCTACGAATTCGTCCGGCCGCTGTTTCCGGACTACCCGCGTCCAGCCGTCTGGCCGGACGGCTATTACGTGCCGACCAGTACCGGCGATAACGTCATCCAGAAGCACGCCTATGTGGTCGAGCGGGAAAAGATGCTCAAAGGCGAACCGGCCAGGGAGCTCGGTTTTATTCTCGACGGCGTGAACTTCCTGAACAATGCTGATCTGGACGGGAAACAGCTTCCTCCGGCCGGGGCCCCGAATATCATGATGGCCACAGGCGGGGCCCAGATGAAGGGGATCACGGAGGATGACGGGATTTATGTCTGGACATTCCACGTCGACTGGGACGATCCGTCCCGGACAAAGCTGGACGGTTCGGTTAAGATTCCGGTTGCCCCTTATCGCTACCTGGGAGGCGGCCAGTTGACCAATGCCGTTCCCCAGCCTGGAACAGACCGGTGTCTTGATGCCCAAGGGGATAAGATCATGCCTCGCTTGGTTTACCGGCGGATAGGCAGCCGCGAGTCGATCGTCGCCGTCCATTCGGTGAGCACAGCTGCGGGCGGCGGGGGAGTGCGCTGGTACGAATTCCGGATGGATAAAAACCGTCATGTCAGGCTTTATCAGCAGGGAACCTACGCACCTGACCGGTTCTTTCGCTGGATGGCCAGCCCGGCCATGGATGGGCTTGGGAATATCGGCATCGGGTACTCGTTCGGCGGGACGCCGCAGTTCGCCGGCCAGCGCTTTGCCGGCCGGCTGGCGGATGATCCCCCGGGTATCCTCACCATGCGCGAGGCCGTCCTTGTGGAAGGAGAGACTGCCCAGACGAACACCATGCGCTGGATGGATTATTCCCAGACCGCAGTCGACCCGAGCGACGACCGGACGATCTGGTATGTCGGCGACTACCTCAAAAAGGGCGCTGCGACCTATTCGACCCGAATCGGAGCTTTCCGGCTGGGCCGTAGAAAGTGAGACCGTCAAAAAATATCTACCATAATTTTTATGGAGGAAGAATCATGAAAAACAAATGGCTGGCGGGATTATTGGTGATCCTGATGATCTGGATTTTTTGCCCTGGACACCTTTCGGCTCAGGGCAGCCGTGCGGACTACGAAAGGGCGAGCAGCCTCAGGGAGAAAATCCAATTTTTAGCCCTCAACGTTGTGGACAGGGCGGGCTGGATTGAAAAGACCAGCCGCTTCTGGTACCGAAAGACGGTTAAGGGAGGCTATGAATTCGACATCATGGACGCCCAGAGCCTGGCCAAGAAGCCGGCCTTTGACCATCAGAAGCTTGCGGCTTCCTTTTCCGCCGCTTCTGGAGAGGATTGCTCGCCGCTGAACCTGCCTTTCATGGACCTGACTTTCGTCAATAAGGAGAAGGCGATTGAGGTTGTGGCCGGCGGGTACAGGTGGAGATGCGATCTCACTGATTATTCATGTCAAAAAATCGGTCCGGCTTTTCGGAGACCGGGAGGATCTCCGTTTGGTCCGCGTCCTGCTCCGCCGCAGGAGCTTAAAACATCTCCCGACGGGAAGTGGGAAGCCTTTATTAAGAACTTCAACGTCTGGCTGCGCTCCCGGGAGAACAAGGAAGAATTTGCCCTGAGCTATGACGGGTCAGAGGGCAACTACTTTCAACTGCAGTCTATCAGATGGGCGCCGGATTCAAAAAAGCTGGCCGCCTACCGGATCCGTCCGGGATACAGGCGCATCGTCCACTATGTAGAGTCTTCTCCAACCGATCAGCTCCAGCCGAAGCACCGCGAGCTGGAATACAACAAGCCCGGCGATGTCCTGGATGTCGCCCAGCCCGTGCTTTTCAATCTTGAGACGAAAAAGCAGGTGAATGTCGACACCTCTCTTTTTCCGAATCCCTTCAGCATCTCGCCTCCGGACTGGCGGAAGGACAGCCGGGGCTTTACCTTTGAGTATAACCAGCGCGGCCACCAGGTCTATCGTATCATCGAGGTCGACGCGGCTGCAGGAATACCTCGGGCCATTATCAGCGAAGAACCGGAGACTTTTTTTTCCTATCGCTACAATAAATTCCGCTACGACGTTGGGGACGGAAACGAGATCATCTGGTTGTCCGAACGGGATGGCTGGGGCCACCTCTATCTCTATGACGGGGCGTCCGGTACGGTCAAGAACCAGATCACCCGAGGAAATTGGGTTGTCCGGGGCGTGGAAAAAGTCGATGAGCAGGCCCGCCAGATCTGGTTTCAAGCCAGCGGCATACATCCGGGCCAGGACCCCTACCTCATCCATTATTACAGGATCAATTTCGACGGCTCAGGCCTGACTGCCCTGACCGAGGGGAATGGGAGCCACTCGGTCATTTTTTCGACGGACATGAAATATTATGTAGACATCTGGTCCCGGGTCGATCTTCCTCCTGTCGCCGAGCTTCGTCTCACGGAGGGCAGGAAATTTGTCCGGGAGGTCGAGCGGGCCGATATACAGCCTCTCCTTGAGGCCGGCTGGCGTGCGCCGGAGGTATTCGTCGCCAAAGGCCGGGACGGAAAAACCGATATCTGGGGAATCATCATCAGGCCCATGGACTTTGATCCGGGGAAAAAATACCCCATCATCGAATACATATACGCCGGACCGCACGGCTCGTTCGTGCCGAAATCCTTCAGCGCCTATCATTCAATGCAGTCCCTGGCGGAGCTGGGGTTTATCGTCGTCCAGATGGACGGTATGGGGACTAACAACCGGTCCAAAGCCTTCCATGATGTCTGCTGGAAGAACATCGGCGATGCTGGTTTTCCGGACCGGATCCTGTGGCACAAGGCGGCCGCAGCCAAATATCCCTATTATGACATCAGCCGGGTTGGTATCTACGGCGGCTCGGCAGGGGGGCAGAACTCGACCGGAGCCCTGTTATTACACCCCGAGTTCTACAAGGTGGCCGTTTCATTCGCGGGATGTCATGACAACCGAATGGATAAGATTTGGTGGAACGAGCAGTGGATGGGGTGGCCGATAGGGCCCGAGTACTCGGCCTCGTCCAACGTGGACAATGCCTACCGGCTCCAGGGCAAGCTTCTCCTAATCGTCGGCGAGCTCGACACGAATGTCGATCCTGCGTCGACCATGCAAGTGGTCAATGCTCTTATCAAGGCCGGCAAATACTTCGACCTGTTAATCATGCCTGGTCTTGACCACGGTGCCGGAAGGCGAGAAAATGCCGAATACGGGGACAGGAAGCGGAACGACTTTTTCGTTCGCCACCTGATCGGCGTCGAGCCGCCGGACTGGAACAAAGCCGAAGCTAAAAAATAAAAAGCGGCGGCCAAACCCAGCACGAACAATCTAAACGGCTATTTCTGATCGTTTACCGGGCAAGCCTCCGGGGATTAATGCCGGTTTTTCTTTATGAGGTCCGGGTGGTTCTCCTTGAAATTGTAGAAGACATCGAGAGGAATCCTATGGCTGGAAGGATAGACGCGGGAGAGGAGATCGTAGAGCTTCGGGTCGTATGCGCGCAGATCCAGAGGGCTGTAGACGACCTTATCTCCGTCTTCGTACTCATAGTTGGACCAGAACCAGAACTGGGTTCCTTCCGCGAAATATTCTGCCGAATTGGTTGAGGCGTATTGACCTTTCCAGAGGCCGATAGCCATGGCGTCGGCATAGGTCTGATCGAACAATTCGGCGAGTTCAGGATCGCACGCCCTTATGCCTCTGTGCATGGCATGGGCGAACTCATGGATCAGGATATGTTCGCCGAAATAGCGTGTTCCGGGTATGCCCAGCAGGTTTTCCTCACCGCATGTCGTGTAGACTCCGCCCAGTCCCCTGGCCCGCATGTTCCAGTATTCTTGATCGGTCATTTTTTGGATCCTATCGTATTCTGCGATTTCCCTGGCTGTCAGGCGCCTGTCTCCTAAGGCCGGCTTTTTCAGGTTTTTGTATTCCGGAATATCCGACATCTGCTGGGCATGGCCGATGATCCCCACTTTCTGGCCGGATCGAATCAGTGTTCGCCGGATATCCGGCCTCTCCGAAAGCATGTGGATGATGATATCCCGGGCAATGAGAAGGGCCGTATCGGAAACGGCTGCTGAAGCGATCACAGGAATACCCATGGCGTCAGCGTATTTTTCGTAGAAGGGGTCCAGCATAAGCTTGCCGGGAGGTTTTGAGATCAGTTCCTCGTTGATGATTTTGGCCAGGGCGTTTTCCCTTGGATCCCGGGATTCCTGGGCCGGCTGGCCAGAGGTCGCAAGCAAAACCGTGATCACGACGACCGGAAGAATAAATTTGGAATGTTCCATGAATAATCTCCTTTTATTCTTATAACAAACGAATAACCTTATTCCCGTAACTTCATCCCTGAAGTAGTCTTATGGGCTGAGCAACCGATGAACGAGATCAAATCTATATCTTCTCATTCCGGGGCGAATGGCTGGTCGATGGCCGGGCTCGGCTGGGAGAAATATTTCGGGCCGTCCGGTGTGATATGGAAACAGTCTTCCAAACGGATACCGAACTCGCCCGGAATGACCAGCATTGGTTCGTTGCTGAAACACATGCCGGCTTCCATGGGGCGTTTGTTTCCTTTGACCAGGTTGATCCATTCATGTCCGTCCAGGCCGATTCCGTGCCCTGTACGGTGCGGACAGCCGGGAAGCTTGTAGCCTCCGGGAAAACCGTGATCGGCGTAAACCTGACGGGCGGCAGCATCCACATCTTCGCAGGGAATGCCCAGCCCGGCTTTGGCAAAGGCGGCGCTCTGGGCTTTTTTCATCAAATTCCAGGCTTCCTTCTGTTTGGGTGTGGGCTCTCCGAAGACGATGGTCCGGCTGATGTCGGAGCGGTAGCCGTCCACGCTGCATCCGCCGTCCATGAGAATGACGTCGCCTTCCTTGACCTCGATCCGTTTGGTGCTCCCATGGGGATTGGCCGAAGCCTCGGCGATCTGGGCCCCGAGACTGCCGGATGCGCCAAGAGCCGCGTGGGCCTGCGAAGCAATAGCTCTTATGTCGTCATTCGTCATGCCCTTCTCGATTTTAGCGACGGTCACCTTGTAAGCCGCGATGGTGATATCGGATGCTTTTTGCATGAGCGCGATCTCGGCCGGGGATTTGATCACCCGGCATTCGACGGTCACGGGATCTGCGCTGATATAGTCAAGGTAGGGCGCTTCTTTCCGGATTCCGTCGAACAGAAAGAAGCGAACCCGTTCTTCCATTCCGATCTTCCCGTCGCGGATGCCAAGATCCCGCAGCGCCTCGGCCACTCGCTTGTAAGGGCTCTCGTCTTCTTCCCATAGACGAATGTCTTTCCCAAAGCGGATCTGCTCGTGCGCCCGGCTTTCCTCGAATGCGGGACAGACCCAGATGATATCTCCTTTTGCGGATATGACGGCACCGAACATGCGTTCGCTCGTTCCCCATCGAACCCCGGTGAAATAGAACAGGCTTGTCCCTGCTTCGAGATAGATGGCTTTGATCCCGGAGGAAACCATGAGCCCCTGCGCTTTCTCTATCCGGGCCCTCCGTTCCTCATCCGTGATGGGAACCACGTCGCCGGTCATCGGTTTGATGGGCTCTGGCAGTCCGGCTTTTGTGGACTTCTGATCGGCCGGGGGGCGACATGCGCCGGCGAACAAAGCCGTTCCTACCGCCCCTGACGAAAGCTTCAGGAATTCCCTTCGTTCAATATTCATCCAATTCTCCTTTGTCCGTTAACTGAAAGAAAATTCTTGTCGATATGATATATTAAATATCAGCTCATTTCCATCGGAATTATTTTTGGGCTTTTCATCGCCCGGATGATCAGTCCGGCCGCAGGGCTGGATAGTCCGTCAAGCCGACGGTTCCTGGGTCAAGAAGTTGGCCGGGGTCCCGACAATCAACCTGGCCGGCCGCGTCGAACAGTGCCTAATCCTCGCAAGGCAGCTTGAACCTGGCCCGGACCATGGGATAATTCAGGGAATGGCGTCCCGACTCGAAGGTGAAATAAGGCTCATTTTCGGCCTGGGTATTTAATTATTTTAATATAGTATAGCATATTAATTAAGATTATTAATAAGTACATTGATATTATCAATAAATTGGCCATAAAATATAAAATTATTTAATCTCATCCTGGGCCTTTGTCCGCGAATGAGACAGCGTAAACGAAATATAGAAGCTGCGAGAATGAGCGTTTCCCCTTTTCGAGAGAAGTCATTTGCCAGCCCGGGTAAAGGAACGTGCAAATATTCCCCATGAGCTAAGGTCTGGAGGAAGAAATAAGTGAATTAGGTATGACGTCCCCCCTATGATATCTTATGAGCGGCGAGAGATGAGGTCTGGCGTGAGAAAGAAAAAGCCGCGGGTCGCGGTGGCCATGAGCGGCGGCGTCGATTCGTCGGTGGCGGCGGCGCTTCTCGTCGAAGCCGGCTATGAAGTCATCGGCCTCGTCATGCGTCTCCATGACGGAGCTTCCCCGGTAGTGGCCGCGGCCGGAGAGGCGGCCGCTCGTCTCGGCATTCCGCTTCACGTCGCCGATTTCCGGCGATCCTTCGAGCGAGCGGTCGTAGACGCTTTTTGCCGGGAGTATGCCGCCGGCCGGACGCCCAACCCTTGCGTTCTCTGCAATCTTGAAATGAAGTTCGGTTTACTTAGGCGGAAAGCCCGTTCCCTGGGGGCACGTTTCTTCGCCACCGGCCATTATGCCCGGACCTGGCGTGATTCGGATGGCCGCGCACATCTCAAAAAGGCGGCCGACAGAGACAAGGACCAGTCCTATTTCCTTTACATGCTGGGGCAGAAGGAGCTCGATGGCACGCTTTTTCCTTTAGGGGCGATCAGCAAAGCGAAAGTCCGCAAGAAAGCCCGCCTGCTCGGCCTTCCTCAGCCGGTAAGGCAGGAAAGCCAGGAAATATGTTTCATTCCCGGCGGAGATTACGCCCGTTTCCTGAAGCCGCGGATCCCGGCTGCCTTCAAGCCAGGGATGGTCATCGACCAATCCGGCAACCGCCTGGGCCGGCATCGGGGGATTGCCCGTTACACGGTCGGCCAGAGAAAAGGACTGGGCATCTCCGCCGCCCGGCCGCTTTATGTGCTGTCTCTGGACGCCGTGAGAAACGCCGTCGTCGTCGGCCGCAGCGAAGAGCTGACGGCACGTTCGCTTGTCGCCCGCGATGTCAGATGGGTCTCAGACCAGCCGCCCGGGCCGCGGTTCGGATGCCGGGCGAGGATCAGATACAGGCATGCGGAGGCGCCGGCCGTAGTCGCGGCTTCCGGACCGGCCGCCTGGACGGTCGAATTCCGGGAACCTCAAAGGGCCATAGCGCCGGGCCAATCGGTCGTGTTTTACCGCGGTTTGGAGGTCCTGGGCGGCGGGATAATCGATCAAGTTTGCGGTTGAATCTCCGGAAGACGATCAGAAACCCGTTCGGACTCAGCCGAAAAAGACCTTGGCCACTGAGTAAAATTCGGCATCAACCGTTTTCGGCTCTTTCAGAGCTTCAGCGAGCGGTACGGATATTATCTTGTTGCCGCGCAGCCCGACCATGCAGCCAAATTTCTCTTCCTTGATCAGGTCGATGGCGGCCACGCCGAATCTAGTGGCCAGGATGCGGTCGAAAGCCGTCGGGCTTCCGCCCCGCTGGATGTAGCCCAGTACGGTGACTCTGGTCTCTATGCCTGTTATTTTCTCTATCTCCTGGGCGATGATGCTGCCTATGCCCCCGAGCCGGACATGGCCGAAATCGTCGGTTTTCTCCGATTGGGTGATGAGCGTCCCGTCCTTGGGTTGAGCCCCTTCGGCGACGACGACGATGCTGAAATACTTGCCCCGCTCGCGCCGCTTGAGGATCTGGGAGGCGACGTCGTTTATATCGAAAGGAAATTCCGGGATGAGTATTATATCGGCTCCGCCGGCGATCCCGCCCTCCAGGGCGATCCAGCCCGCATGACGGCCCATGACCTCGACCACCATGACCCGGTGATGGGCCTCGGCCGTCGAATGCAAGCGGTCCAGGGCTTCGGTGACGATGGAAATAGCCGTATCGAAACCGAACGTATAATCGGTGCCGGCCAGATCGTTGTCGATCGTCTTGGGCACACCCACGCAACGCAGGCCTTTCTCGTAAAGCTTCAGGGCCACGCCGAGAGTGTCTTCGCCGCCCACGGCTATGACCGCGTTGAGCTCGAATTTCTCGACCTGGGCGAAGATCTTGCCGACGCCGTCGGTGACCTTGAAAGGATTAGTCCGTGAGCTGCCCAGGATCGTCCCGCCCCGGGGAAGAATGCCCGAAATCGAATCCATGTCCAGAGGGATTATCTTGCCCTCTATTAGCCCCATCCAGCCGTTCTTTATCCCCAAGATGTCGTAATTGTAACTCGTGATGCCTTTACGGGTAACTGCCCTGATGACGGCATTCAAGCCGGGGCAATCTCCGCCGCCCGTCAGAATTCCGACTCTCATAATATACTCCTGTGTAGGAAACCGGAAATGCCGACTTCATCCGGCCCGGGCCCGCTTTTGTCCCGGCCGTTTTCATATCGGCTGAAAATTATACTATCCGGTCATGTCCAATTCAAGTGATCGAATCGCGCCATCTAAAATCTTACCGAAGGCTAATATGTCTTGCCATTTAAAAATCTTACCATGATATTAGTGCTGGATTGAGCGGCAGAATCTGGTAAACTCATAGTCCGGAAGGAGATGACGATGCCCGACAGGCCGGATAGATTCCGCTGCTGGATTTATTTCCCGATCGTCCTGGCCCTGAGCTGGGGTGCCTGGCTTCTGGCCATTGCTACCGGGCAGGGAATGGACGTCCTGGCCGTCAAGATTCTTCTCCTTGTCGGCCTGTTCGGTCCACCGGGAGCGGCCCTTATCCTCATGTACTCCCGGAAAGATGTTGAAATTCACTGGGACTACTGGCGAAGGCTCGTCGACCCGGCTCCGATCACCCGGTGGGGTTGGCGGCTGATATTCTTTCTGCCTCCGTTAGTTGCCTTCCTGGCCGTTTTGGGATCGGCCGCTTTCGGTTCTTCATTCGATAGCCCTCGCTTGAATCCCCAGTTGAGCGCTCATTTCCCGTCCATCCTGTTTTTCCTGCTTTATGCTTTTTTCGTCGGGCCTCTGCCGGAGGAAATGGGCTGGCGCGGTTACTGGCTCGACAGGTGGGAGAGATATATTGGCGGTTTTAAAGCCAGTTTGTTCATCGGCTTGGCCTGGGCGGTCTGGTATATTCCTCTTTTCCTGGTCAAGGGATACCCCCTTTACGCCCACCGGAGCGATTGGCTGTTCCTCGGAGTATTTTTCGGCGCCGTCATACCCAAGTCCTTCATCCTCACTTACATTTATTTCAAAAATAGAAGAAGCACTCTGGCGGCCGTGCTCTTCCATTTCATGATCAATTTCACCGGTACCGTGGTCGAAATAGATCGTCTTTCGGAAGTCATCCAGCTCGGCCTTTACCTTGCGGCCGCTGTTGTCCTGATCTTCGCCGGTAAGGATGTATTCTTCAGGCGCGGCCCGAGTGATGACGCTCAAGGGCATCAGGGAATTCCGGCGGGGGCTTGAGGACCGGCGATTTGACTCCCGCCAGGGAAAAACCAGGCTGGCCGCGATCATCAACTGCGCCTTTCCCGAAAACGTCCATCTGGAGGCATCGGTATACATCATGGAAAGCTTCGCCGGAATGGCTGGCTTCTCCTGGGCCTGGGCTCTTTGCCTGGCCCAGGGCGAGGCGATCGGCGGTAAGCCTCTGGAAAGGGCCGCCGAAGTACATCGCGCCTGCCGACCACCTCAGGAGGCATATGATTTTTGGAGCCGGTCAGGCAAGATAAACCGGAAGTTTTGATTTTGCTAACAACCGGAAGTTTTTATGTTGCGTTGACAACATGCCATTTCTTTGTTTAAGCCAAGTCAATATGCCCCCTAATTGCCAAGCGAAAATGTCCCCTTGGACCGGGGCAGGAGTTGTTTCCAAGTATATCTGAAGGATGTGATTGAGATGACGGGATTCGCCTTTCTGGTGGGGTCGGCGGATGCGGATA
>Ga0172365_10002186_pt1 | contig 14304 bp, 10 predicted proteins | sample LakKivSesite48cm_FD_114535 | JGI IMG/M metagenome (GOLD analysis project Ga0172365, IMG submission 114535) | Sediment microbial communities from Lake Kivu, Rwanda - Sediment site 48cm | ecosystem: Environmental > Aquatic > Freshwater > Lake > Sediment | place: Rwanda: Western Province, Lake...
GATTTCCCTGAGTTCCGCCAGCAGGTGCGAGCCGAAATGCTCCCCCTTGCAGGCGGATCACACGAGCTTCTTGAATATGTCGGACTGCATAAGTAATTTCTCAATGACCATCAGTGGCAGGGCGAAAAGACCAAACACATTTTCTGGACATGAGCGAAATCAATAATCCACAAAAGCCCACCTGATCGCCATTCGTTCGGTTTCCTCCCGCATTTCATCCTCTGCCTCTTGACATGTGCTAGCTTTGTCGTATTATCTGCTATAAGGCTAGCATTATATGCGATTGATGTCGCACGTTCTGCTGCCGAGGAGGACTGCGTGTCCATCACCGAGGCGGAGTGGAAGGCAATGAAGGTCGTCTGGGAGCATTATCCGGCAAGCGCACGCGATGTCCACGAAGTGCTCGAGGAGGAGACGGGCTGGGCGTACTCGACCGTCAGGACCATCCTGAACCGTCTCGTGGAAAAGGGCGTGCTGGCCGTGCGACGACGGGCCAACACGAACCTCTATCATCCGCTCGTATCGCGTCGCGGAGCCCTCCGGCGAGAACTGCAATCCGTGCTGAACCGCGCGTTCGACAGCTCGACGGAAGCGCTCATGCGCCTGTTGCTCGATGAATCCGAACTCTCCGAGGCGGACAGGGACGCGCTGCGCGAACGAATCAACCGCAACCACGATCCATCGTCTGCACGGTGAGCGCGCAGTTTGCGGCCTCACCTGCACACCGATGGCGACACAAGCACAGGAGGAGGAAGCCATGAAACGGCTCCACACGAGTCTCACGGTCGCGGCGGTCGTGCTGACCGCGTTCGCGACAGAAGGAATCGCAGACACAAACGTCTCCGGCACGATCACCACGACCACGTGGACCAAGGCCAACAGCCCATATCACGTCACTGCGGCGTGCACCGTCGCGACGGGCAACACGCTCACATCGTGCCGGGCGTGGATGTGCTGTTCGACGCGGACGTGCCGTTCGTCGTCGAGGGCGCACTGCACGCCGTCGGCACGGAAACCGATTCCATCCGCTTCATCAAGGGCGCCGCAGACCAATGGAGCGGCATTCGCCTCTCCGGCGGCGATTCGAGCAGCATCGCGTACGCCCGCATCAGCCACGGGCACGCCGAGAACGGCGGCGGCATCTATGTCGGTGGCACGAACACGAGGCTCGGAGTCAGCAACAGCATCATCAGCGGGAACACGGCCGAGTGGGGCGGCGGCGTCGGTGTCTACTACGGCAGTGCCACGGTAACACTCACCAACTGCACCGTCTCCGGCGACGAATCCGCCGCCGTCTCTGGTGGGCTCAGCGTTGACGGCGGAGCTACGGCGACCCTAATCGGTAGCATTCTCTGGGGTAATTCACCTGCTGAAATCGAGATCAAAGAGTCAGGCGGCGGCACGGTTACGGCGACGTATTCCGACATTCAGGGCGACACGGTCTGGGCGGGCGAGGGCAACATCAGCGCCGACCCGATGTTCGCCGATACGCTCAACGGCGACTACCGCCTCGCGTGGGGTTCCTCCTGCATCGACACAGGGGACCCGGCAAGCCCGCACGACCCCGACGGCACAAGAGCGGATATGGGGCGTACTACTTCCCGCACACCGTGGCGGTAAGTGACCCCGTAAAGCCGCTCGCGTTCAGCCTTTCCCCCAACGCCCCGAACCTGTTCAACCCGACGACCATTCGCTTCGGCCTGCCGGAGGCAGGACCCGTGCGGCTGGTGGTGTACAACACGACCGGCCAGGTGGTGCGGACGCTCGTTGACGGACACCGAGCGGCTGGGTTCTACGCGGTAACGTGGGACGGGCGCGACGCGCTTGGGCGTGATGTGTCGAGCGGGGTGTACCTGTATTGCCTGGCGCACACGGCGGCGAATCGGAACGATTCGCAAACGAACTCGAACGCAGTGAGAGTTCGCAGGATGGTGCTGCTGCGCTGAGCGAAGACGATCACGCAAATTGAAGGTGACGCTCGTCACCCGGGGGGTGGCCCTGTCTTTCTCCTCCTTTCTGCGGGGCTGCCCCTCAACAGCATCGGGAGGAAAGCCATGAAATCGCGAATCGCATTCGTCGGGCCGGTTGTTCTGGCGCTCGTCGCCGTCGCGGCAGCACAGACGCTACTGGACTACCCGACGATCCTCGGCATGCCGGCCTCGGCGCTCTGGGGCTACACGCGGGAAAGCACCGTGGCGGAGAAGTTCGAGGCGATGGCGAAGCTCGGGGAACAAGCTGAAGGGAGAATGTTACGTGACGCCGCCACCGCCTTTTCGCCACCCCGAAGGGACGCGGTCCTACCGAGACGCTGCTGCCGCACAATCGAGGAGTTCTCGGCGGAACGTAGCCACCGATTCATCGTTGTTCGTCGCGTCAAGCACGTAGCGCGACGCGCCAGTACGCGCCTCCTCTATGGACTGGTTGGCCATGTCCGGCAAGGTCACCTCGAGCAGGTGGCGTATCTTCGCCTTCGCCGCCGCGCTGACCGACGGGTCCGAAAGTTTCTCGCGTAGAGCGATGAGGATGCGTGCATCCTCCACACCCTCACGGACTGCCTCCCATCGCCGACACGAGGTGTTGAACCCGGTCGAGTCCGTGTAGACGAGCGAGAACTCGTCATCGGTGACTCCCCACATCGACTTCCCCAGGTTGTAGCACCAGTACCCGATGCCCGTGGCGCCGTAGTTGAAGGCAAATACCCCGGCCATACGATGCTCACCGGCCACGTTGATGGTCTTCGTATGCCAGCCGATGGGACGTCCGTAGGCGTTGGCGCAGTTGTAGCTCCAGAGCGTCTTCCCCGTTGCCCGCACGAGATTCATTTCTGGCGTATGGTCAGGCAGCATGTAGTAGCTCGGGCACCAAATGGAGGTAACGGGAGCCATCTTCTCGAACATGGGCAGGTCGCCGCCGCCATCAACGTAAATCTTTGTGCCGGGGCGGGCCTTCTGGACCTGCTCCCCGAACGTGACGTAGTTTTCGACCGCACGCCATCCGTTGCCGCCAGGCTCGTCATAGGGATAGAGCGCAACGTGGTTCTCGTCAATGCCGCGTGCAGCGAGATGGTCGAACACCTGTCCGAGGTAATTGGCAAGACGTGGCACATAGGCCGAATCCTCCGTCGGCACGCCCAACCTTGGGACACCGCTCAGCAGCAGAAACACGTTGTGGCCCAGGAGCGGCACGATGAACTTGTCCAGACGTTCAAAGTCCACGTTGATCCGCGTCGGAGTGCCCTCTTCGACCGTCGCCCCAACACTTGTGATGAAGACGGTGGCCCCGTGTGCCAGCATGTCCTGCACGGTATTGCCCAAACGGTAGTTCGCCCACACAATCAGCCGCATCGAGCCGTATCCCGCCATCTCGAACGGGATCACGTCCAGAGATATCTCGACCGCAGCATCCGGCGTACTGCCTGCGAACGAGACGCTGACGCAATGCTGGCCCGGCGTCGCATCGGCCAGGTTGATGTCTAACCATACTTCCCGCGCCTCGAGGGACGGGATCGCCACTCCAGCGGGTCCTATCGGCACAATCGGGTCCCACGCGATCGTGTTCCGGTTCGTCGGTACGGGCTTCACCTCGTACGGCGTCACGAGAGGACCGCCCGCGTCTGTTTCCACGCGACAGCTCGTCGTCACCGTGTCGAGCGACACATTCAGCAGCTTGATGGAGACCGGTTCATGCTCTCCCCTCACGCAACGCCGCTCGATTTGAAGGGGAACGGCAACCTCCGAAGGCAGCTGCCGGTTCACGTCCCGGTTTTCCCATGTGAGTCCCTGGAATGCGAAGATGCGGCTGTCCGAGGCCTTCGCCGGAAGCGACTTCGAGATGTCGGCCAGGACAAAGGCCCGCTTTGCCCGCACATTGAGCGCTGCGGTCCGGGCGTTCACGCGCTCGACAAACGCCGGGGCGGCGCCGGGTACCGCCGCTTGCAGCGATGCAAGCACTACTGCTTCGCTCTCGATCCCGAGCGACTCCTGATGCATGGTGGCCCGGATGCTTCGGTCGTTCCGCTCCACACCCGTTTCCCCGATTGCGTCCCTGAGCGCGGACACCGCCCGTTGCGCGAGCGCCCGGTCGTTCACGTAAGGCTGGAGAGTCAGGTCGCGTGAGCCTGCGGAGAGCGCGTCGCCAAAAGGACCCTTCAACGTCCACTCGAAGTGATAGACGCCCGGCGCGCTCAGGGAAAACGGCATCTTCAACAGGCCATGTTTGCCGATAACCTTGCCCACGGCCGCCTGGCGCGAACCGTCCGGTCGCGTGCAAACTGCCTCCGCCGTCAGCGTGCTGTCGTCATCCGGTCGGCCGATGCGGAATGACACGTCCTCTCCCACGAGGAGCTGGTCCCAGTTCAAGTTCTCCGGCACCATGCGAATCGCCTTCGAATCGCCCAACCCGAACCATGCACCGGTCAAGCGATTGTCGCCGCCCCACGTCCCCCATTGGGGGGGTGCGTCGACAGGTGCGGAACTCCCGAAGCAGAACAGGCGTCCCGACTCGCCGCCTGTTACCGCGAACTCAAGGCCGGGCCTGCTCTTCACGATATCGCCGAAGGCTGGGGTCATCCACAACGTGCGATTGTCGAATTGATGGTTAAATACGATCTCGCCGGAGTTCTTGAAAACGAGCAGGTTGCCGGCCTGGCTACAGATCATGTATTCGAGCGCCCCATCGCCGTCCACGTCGACGATCGTGCCCGGCGCGTTGCTTCGCCCCTGAGTGTCAATCTCCCAGAGCACGCGACCGTCCTCGTCGAACCGATACAGGACGCCCAAAAGGGTCACCGCGAAAATGTCAGCCCGCCCGTCAGCATCCAGATCTCCCGCCGCGATGGTCGAGACCACGGCACCACGAGTTGGCCGCTGCCACAGGACGTTGCCCGCGCCGTCCAGACAGTAAAACTGCTCGATGCTTTCGGACGTGGTCGCGGAGGTTGACCCCACCACGACGCAGGCTTGCCCGTGGGAGTTGCGGAACATGATGGGGGCGCACGACTTCCAATCGGGGTTGGTCTTGCCTACGTCGAAGGACCAGATGACGTTGCCCGAGGCGTCCAGCGCAAATATCTTGCCCGCGACTGTAGACCGGATGACAATCTCCGCCTTGCCGTCCCCGTTGAGGTCGCCAACCGCCGGGCTTCCCGCGTCCTCCCCATCGAGCTGTTTCACCCACACGGTGTCGCCGGTGAGCGCGTCGAAGACGTTCACCTTACCGGACCTGTCGCCCTGGATGAGTTCGACGGTGCCGTCGCCGTTGAGGTCGGCCAGCGCCGGAGATGAGCTGGAGACGGGTGCCAATTGCCTCTGCCACACCGCCTTGCCCCGCCCGTCGAGACACGTGAACATGCCGGTGTTCTTTCCCGCATAAATGAGCGGCGTCTCGCCTCTGCGCTCCAGTATCGCCGGGCACGTGTGGTAGCGACCGGGCGTGTCATAGCGCCAGAGCTCCCGCCCCGTTCCATCGACCGCGATCATGCTCTCGTACGCCGCGACCACGATGTCCGCAGCCCCGTCGCCGTCAAGGTCCACCACCATTGGTGGACCTTCCATTGACGTGTTTAGGTTCGCAACCCACAATTGCTCGATCATTGGTGCGCCGCTCATGGGGGTACTCCTTCGAGGAGTTCGTGCCGACGGTGAAGCCTTCGAGGCGGAAGGTACCCGAGAACTCGTGCCCGACAATGCCCCGGGGGCGCGACCGGAAACAGCGACCGTCCGGACGCCAACTCCGGCACAACCCTCGTTGAACGCCGAAAACGCTACAGCCACCACAGCCGCGCATAGAACCGCAAGGGAACTTCGCCCGCGCATGCTCTGCATCTTTCCTCCTAAATCACAGTATCCACACAGTCAAGAATATCATCATAAGAGGGGAACAGATTAGCGACAAGTAGGGGGGGTCATGTAGATCGAACGTTGAGAACGTTTCCTGCTGGTTACCTATGTCTCTAAACGGGGAGCAACTTCCTTCTGACCGCGCCGAACGGCAGCAGCGAGACCTTTGCGCACGGACGAGGCCACGAATACGCAGTCTACCCATGATGGCAAGGAGCCGGTGAGGGAGCGCATCCCCCACCGGCGGAGAGCGCACGCTCGGTCGAGCGCGCACTACTTCTCGAACTTCGGGAGCGGAGGCAGCGAGATGGTCTTGGGAGCACGCTGGCGGATCAGGTATGCTTCCAGCCATCCGCGATTCTTCTCCGGGTGCGACGTGGCCGCGATCACCTTCGCGTGATCGAGGTTGTTGATCCGGTCGTTCGCGGCGCGCAGGGCGTCGAAGCAGTTCTTGAGCGCCTGCTGGACCGGCATCCGCTCCGGGTTGATGTCCGGGCCGAAGTAGCCCCTGTAGCCGTACATCTTCAGCACGTAGAGCGAGGCTTCCGTCGCTTCCGGCGAAAGCACCCCGACGTTGAGGTCCTGGTCGTAGTTGCCGAGGGGCTGGCTGTTCCAGTGCGTGTGCGCGAGCCTGCCGTACTCCATGATGAGGCTGAAGCTGTAGGGCGCGTCCTCGAAGCCCATGAGCATGTGCCCCACTTCCGGGTTCATCGTGACGAGCGCGTGGCCCTCGGCGAGGAGCTTCTTGTTCTCCGACGCGGTGAGGTACGACTCCACCTTCGCGCAGAGCAGAAGCCCTTCGGAGGTCGTGCCGTAGAGGATGTGGCCGCGCGGCTCGTAGGGCTTCGGCTCCTCGGCGACGCGAACGCCCGGCACGGCGTCCATCGCCTCGGCAAGCCCCTGGGCGAACCGGTCCCTCGCCGCGACGAAGTCAACTCCGAACGGGTTCTCGTACCCGTCAATGCCCGGCCAGACGATGGCGAAGTCGGTGCCCAGTTCCTTGTTCAGCCGGAGCGCGGCCTTCGTCCGCTCAATCGCCGCCTTGCGCACCTCCGGGATCGGAGAGGAGAGTGACCCCCATTCGAACTGGCGGTCGTAGAACAGGCCGGGGACAATCGTCACCAGCCGGACGCCGGAGTTCTTCTCCATCTCCTTGTAGAGGTGGGCGTTATCCTCGTTGACTTCGTTCGGATAGTGGGCTTCGACGGCCTTGAGGCCATATTCCGACAGTTCCGCCGCGATCTCCAGCCGCTCCTTGATGGTCAGTTCGGGGGTGTACCGGTCGTGAAACCGTCCGCCACCGGGCGCGAAAAACCATACGCCCGCCGAGAACTTCAGATCAAGCGAGAAGCTGTTGAGATGGGCGACGAGTTCTTCCGGTGTGCGGCGGGTCTTCTGCCCGCGAAGGTCGGTAAGCGCCATCTGGTCTCTCCTTATGCACCTTCGAGTGGGAAACGTCCTCACGCGTGAATGCAAGAGCGGCAGGCAAGTCGTCCATGCAAGATAAGTCGTAACAACATCTTGTAGTAGGGGCGAGGCGTGCCTCGCCCACAAACCACTCACAGAATATACGTTCGGGATGATTCGGCAAGAACCCGTGTGGTGGCCGAGGCATTGACCGTGAGATGGCGGGGACGTATCAAGTGGGAGGAGCCACGTCCCTGCGTACCAGAGCACTACCATAGGCGTTGCGTTCCATGATGGGCGTCATAAGCGACATTCACGGCAATCTGGAAGCGTTGGAGGCGACGCTTGTGGCGGGGCTTGAGCTTGGGGTGGACGAGTGGACATGTCTCGGCGACGTGGTGGGCTACGGCGCGAACCCGAACGAATGCGCGGAGCTTGTGAGCCATGTGTGCAGCGTCGTCTTGCTCGGCAACCACGACGAGGCCGCCATCTCCGACGACGACCTCTCCTGGTTCAATCCCTGGGCCGCACACGCCGTCGCGTGGACGCGGCACGCCCTCAACCCGCGATGGCGCGACTACCTCGGCGAAAGGCCGTTCCGTCACGAGACCCCTTCGGCGACGTTCGTGCACAGCACCCCCATCGCGCCGGAAAAGTGGGGGTACATCATGGACCAGGCCGACGCGGAATCCCAACGAGGTGGGTTTTCGACTCCGCTCTGCTTCGTCGGGCATTCGCACCGGCCCGGCATCTACGAACTACCGCCGGACGCAGACGTTGGCTACCCCCGTTGGATCGTCAACGTCGGGAGCGTGGGGCAGCCACGCGACGGCAACCCCCGCGCCTGCATGGTGCTCTTCGCCGAACGGGAAGACGGACCGGCGCAGGTGGAGTTCATCCGGGTTGGGTACAACATTGCGAAAGCCCAGCAGAAAATCCTCCTCGCTGGGCTTCCCGAAATGCTCGCGCAAAGGCTGGGCGTGGGGATGTGAGCAATAGCGCGCCCTTCCGTACTGCACGAACGGCTTCTCAGCGCGACAGGTGTTCGCCAATCCGGGGTGGGGTGCGAGGTTCCGCCGGAGACCAGCGACCGTCCCGCACTGTGAGGAGCACTGATTCGCGTTCGGCTCCGCCGAGGCTATTGAACGCCCACCGCCCTCCCAGACCGGCGAACTTTCCCTGAGCAAGCGCCCCGCGGATGGCTGCGCGGTTCAGCCCGGCGGACCGCACCGACGCGATCACCATGCGTGCGGCGTCGTACGCCATCACCGCCGACGGCCTGGGCGCGTGTCCGTTCGCGGCCTCGTAGGTCTGGGCAAACGACGCGGATTCAGGCGAGGTCCGGCTCAGGTCGTACGGCGCGGCGACCACGATCTCTCCGAGGCTGTCGGCGTGCGCGAGGAGTTCCGGGACGGCAAGGAGCGCAGGCGCGAGGATAAGCCCCCGGTAGCCGGACCGGCGCAGCGCAAGGAGCATCTCGACGGCGGTTTCGTGCCTCCCCCAGAGCACGAGCGCGTCGGCATGGCTTCGCACGATCCGAGGCAATAGGTCCTCTGGAGCGACGGGGTTGTATTCCAGCACGAGCGCGGCGGGATGATGGGTTTCGCGTGCGGCGTCGAGGAGCCGCATCTGCGCAACGCGCCCGTCGCGGGTCCCTTCGGTCGCCACAACGAGCCGGTTCAGGCCGCGCCGAAGCGCATACTCCCAGAGGCTCCGCGCCTGCACCCCGTCGTCCGGGGCGATCCGAAAGACCCAGGGGACGTTCGCGTAGTCAATCGTCCGGTCAGAGGCCCATGGGGTGATGACGGGGATCCACGCCTTCGCGGAGATGAGTTCGGCCAGGTGCGCCTGATGCCCGTTCAGGCCGCCGATGATCGCCCACACGTTGTCGTCGTACGCGAGCGCCGCCGCCTGATTCGCGGTGACGCCCCATGGTCCCTCGGTAGTGCGCGGCACGATGGCGAAGGGCAGGCCATGGCAGCCGCCTTCGGCATTCGCCTCCAAGACCGCAAGGCGCACCCCTTCGAGGATGGCCGCGCCGTCAGGATCATTGAACGGCGAGAGCACGCCGAGCCGCACCGCGCTCAGCGTATCGAGCACCACGTGCGGGGCGACCGAGTCGCTGAAGGCCGTGCCTGCCGCGCTCAGGTCGCGGTACGGCGACGGCGGGAGAGCCGCAGCAGCGCACGGGATGAGCACGCTCAGCGCCGCGCCGAACACAAGCCGGAGTCGCACCGCACAGCCTTTCAGTACGCCTGCGAGACGCGAGGCACGCCGAACACCCAGCGCCCATTGATGAGCGATGCCACGCTCGTCGGCCCGCGATCCGCGAAGACGCTATCGAAGAGGATGTCGCCGGTCACGCCATGGTACCGCCGCATGGCGGCCAGGCTGTCGCGGATGCGGTAGCGATTCAGCCCCGCCTCGCGGATGGCCCGAATGATCATCTTCGCCCCATCGTACGCGTGCGCGGCGTAGACATCCGGCTCCTCGCCGAATTGCTCGCGGTAGTGTCGTTGAAACGCTTTCAGCACCGGGTCATCCCGCGACGGATCGTACGGGCTGGCCGCGACGACGCCCTCCGCCGCTTCTCCGGCGATGCGGACGAAATCGGGGTGAATGACCCGGTCGCACGCAAAGATGGGCGCACGTATCCCGGCGGCGCGAATTGCCCGCACGAGGTACCCTCCCGGCTGCGCGTCGGCCCAGAGCACAATCGCGTCGGGGTTGGCACGTTTGAGCCGCTCGACCTGCATGCGGAAGGTCGTGTCCATCTCCGCCCACCGCATGTCGTAGTTAACCTCGATGGGAGCGGGATGCTGGAGCCTGATGCACGCCTGACGGAACTCCGCGACGCCGAAGCGACCGTAGCGATTGTTCGCCCGCAGGATAGCCGTGCGCTGGAAGTTGCGGTCTTCAAAGAGGTAGTGGGCAAGAGTATAGCACATCTGCCGGTCGTCGGCGATGTTCCGGAACACCCACGGGATGCTGGTCTCCACGAGCGTCGGATCGGTGTCTCCGACGTTCATTATGGGGATTTCCGTCTTCAGCGCGACGCGGATGGCGATGTGCGTGTTGGCCCCATCAACCGAGCCAATGACCGCCCAGGCGCTGTCCTCGTAGCTGAACTTGGCGATCTCGTTGGCCGACGCGCCCCACAGGCCGCTGTCGTTGTGCACGACGACGCCGAAAGGCTTACCCTTGTAGCCGCCCTCGGCGTTGGCCTCTTCGACCGCCAACTGACATCCCTTGAGGATGGGCTGGCCGATGTACCGCTCGTGCGTGCGCTCGAGCGGCGCAAGCACGCCGATCTTGACCGTATCAACGTCCGGCTCCGGCTTGTCTCGTCCGGGGCCGGGGTACTCCAAAGGTGTAATGAAAAACTGGCGATAGGGGCGACTGATGCCGCCGGAGAACGGGCGCAGCATCTCCGGGGTGTTGCCGTAGATGCCGCTCACCGTATCCGGCACTCCGGCTTCCTGCGCCATCGCCGTCCGCGACGCCCACCAGCCCACGCCAAGCATCACCGCGACGAAGAGCACACGTCTTAAGCGTCTCATCGCTGCTCCTCCTCTACTGCGAACCGTGCAAACCGGCAGGGACCTGCCCCAGCGACCCGGTCGGGGCCAAGCATCCCCGGTTCAAGCCATAGGCGGAGGCAACCCAAATGTCGTCTCCCATGAAGTCGCACGCCCAGGTGAAGTTGTTCGAGAGTCCTTCCTCAAGCGGGCGCACCTCCAACAGGTCGCCTTCGTGGTAGATGCGCGCCTCGTAGCCAGTCAGCGAAGCGTTCCGCACGTAGGAGACCCAGTAGTTGGTGTCGTAATCCACCATGCTCACCCCTTTGTCCGTGCAGACGAACGCACGTCGGCCTTTCGCCCTGACGAAGTTGATGAAGTTGCTCGCCAGGCCGGTGTCGTGATCCATGTAGCCGCGCCATCGCTTGTGATCGTAGCTGCTGAGGCCGAAATAGGTGCTCACCCAGACGATCCCCTCCCGCGCACTGACCCCGGTGGTGATCACGTGCACGATCCCGTCGTCGCGCAAGAGGTCAATTTCCATCTCGCCGTCGGGGTCGAGGTAGTCTCTCCAGGCGTCCCTCGTCATGTCGTATTCTATCAGCCCGCCGCCCCAGAGCGCGGCATAGACGAGCGAATCGCCGTCGTTGTAGTCCACGAAGTAGCCCCATGGCTCGTGCTGCGGCGAGGTCTCCGGCGTCCACACGTCCCACGAGTTCTCGCGCACGCGATAGCGGCCCGTGCCTGCGGTGGTGGCGAACCACACGTTCTGATTCTCCACGCAGACGCCGAAGATCACGTCGTTGGCCAGCCCGCTCGTGAACTGGGTGAACGTCTCCAGCCGCCCGGCGGAGATATGCGTCAGCCCGCCCATCGTGCCCGCCCACACGTCGTGGGTCTTCTTATCCACCGCGAGCGCGATCACGGCGCGGTGGGCAAGCCCGTCCTCGACGGTGTAGACACGGACGACGCGCCCATCTTCCATGAGCGCGAGGCCATGATCCGTGCCGACCCACAGCCGGTCAAGTTCCGGGTCGGCGGCAACCGACATGATCTTGTTCGAGGGCAGCCCATCGTGCGTCGTGAAGTGCTCCCAGTGCTCGTACACGGGCAGGTCCGACGGGATCGGCGGCGGAGTCTCTGCGCCGACCGAGCCACACACCAGGAGCGCAACGGCTGCGAGAAGGATGCCTCTCATCGTCGTGACCTCTCCTCTGCGGGAGTCGGATGGGCGGTGCGCCGCCACGCGCTTTCGTAGTCGAACGGAGGCGTGCGCAGCACTTCCCGCACGTGGAACGGCTTTTCGTCGTAATGGCAGACCTGGCAGAGGTCCGCCCGTTGCTTCGCTACTAAGATACGATGTCCGGCGAGCGTGTCCTTGAGCGTCTCGATGCGGACGTGCTCGCCGCCCGGCCCGTGACAGGTTTCGCACTGCACGCCGTCTTCCGGATGATAGCACGGCCCGAACCGCCCGACAATGGACGCGCCCGGCGGGGCATGACATGCGCGGCACTCGAACGCCTCGCCGGTGTGCTCTTGCCTCGCCATGGCCTTCCCCATCATCTCTCTGCCCATCATCATCCCGAACACGAGGCCCGACCGGGCATGGTCCGACCGCACCCACGTCTCGAAGGCGGTGCGGTGGCAGGGCCGACAGGTCTCCGTGCCGACGTACGTCGCCGTCGAATCCCTCGGCAGAGGCAGCCCCGCGCCCATCGCGAGCGCACCGGCCAGGATCGCCGGGAGAACGCTCATCCGGCGCCACTTGTATGGCGACATCGCACGTTCTCTCGTCAAAAGGTCTTCATGTACTCGATCAAGTCGTTCAACTGCTCTTTCATCATGTCGTTCGTCTGCCCATGCAGGTCGTCGGGGTTGTGCAGCGTCCAGATCTCCTCCAGCGACCAACATCGCCCGTCGTGCATGTAGGGAGGAGTATCGAAGACGCGGTTCAACTGCGGGGTGTCGAAGTGCCGCTCAGTATCATAGTAGAGCTGCGATCCGATATTATGAAGCTTCCGGTCGGTGTAGAGGGGCGGGGGATGACACGTGATGCACCGGTTTGCGATGGGGATGTACGCCCCCGTGTTAGTGCGCGTCCGCTCGAATATCTCTTTGCCGCGCCTCTGGGCTGGGGTGAGCCGCTCCTCCGGCGCAAGATACGGGTTCGGCGGCAACGGGAGCGACTCGATGAAGTGGGTGATGGCCTGGACGCCTTTGGCGTCGAAGCCGTGCGACCGGAAGAATAGTTGCGCCGCACGCGGGCCTTCCTGCCGTTGCAGGGTGGGGTTCTTGCCGCTCCACTTGAACGGCCCGGTCATCGCCACGCCGCGCATGGTCCGGTTGTCCACCACGTTCCGCCCCATGCCTCCATCGGCGGCGATGTCGTAGAGCAGCCCGTCCACGTTGTTCTCTGGGTGGCAGGTATTGCAACTGAGTTGCTGCTGGAAGCTGATGCTGCTGTAGTTGAACAGCTGCTCGCCGTAGCGCAGTTCGGTGATCTCCTTCGGCCCGCCCAGGTCAATCGTGGCGACCATCCGGCGGCTGTGGGTGTCAATGATCCCGATGTTGTCGGCAAGGCGGTTCGCCACGTAGAGCCATCTGCCGTCCGGGCTGAGGGCGAGGCCCTTCGGGTTCTTGTCGGTAGGGATGCGCGCGACGACGTATTCGTCGCTCAGCGCCAGATGTCGCGCATAGAGCGCAATCGTGTCGGGCGGGATGCCGATGCGGTCGTCGCGGATTCGCAGCACTCGGCAAACCTCGCGCCAGTCGAGCACGTTGACCACGTCCACTCCGCTCGAACTGATGTAGACGTATCGCCCGTCGGGCGAGCACACGACGCCGTACGGGTCGGCGTAGTACTGGTTCATGTCGTCGAGGAGCAGGTACGCCGTCCGACCGCCGGGGCGCGGCTCGGCGACGATGAGGGCGTAGGTGACCATCCAGCCCTGATAGATCTGCGTTTCGGGGATCAGGTTGCGCGGAACTTCCGTGACGACGAGCAGCCACTTCCCGTCCGGCGTCCAGGCCGCGCCCTGCTGGATCACGCAGTTCTCCACAAGCCGATGATCCAGCACGAACCGCCTTCGCCCGTCAATGAGGGTGATTTCCGTCCTGGGCGGCTCGCGGAACGGGACCCGCATCATGAGCTGGCTCGTGACGGCGACGAGGCGGCCGTTCGGGCTGGCAACGACCTCGAACGGCTGGCGTCCGCCGAAGAGACGACGGTCCTCACGGCCTGTGGCGAGATCTATCACGGAGATATTGTCCGCCGTGAGGTTCGCCACGAAAAGCGCCTTGCCCGCGCTATCGCAGGCGACTCCGCGAGGGCTGAACCCCGTCGGAAGGGTGCGGTCAACCTGGAACGTGCTCAGGTTGACGACGGCGACGGTGTTATCCCACCGGTTGGTGACGTATGCGTAGGCTTCGTCGGGGCTAAGCGTCACGTCGAACGGATGGCGACCGGGACGGACCTGGCCGGTGACCCGCCTCGTACGCACGTCCACCCGCAGGAGTTCGCCCGTGTTCTCGCAGACGACGTA
>Ga0172365_10002189_pt1 | contig 14300 bp, 12 predicted proteins | sample LakKivSesite48cm_FD_114535 | JGI IMG/M metagenome (GOLD analysis project Ga0172365, IMG submission 114535) | Sediment microbial communities from Lake Kivu, Rwanda - Sediment site 48cm | ecosystem: Environmental > Aquatic > Freshwater > Lake > Sediment | place: Rwanda: Western Province, Lake...
GGACACCGACGACACCTACGGCGCCCACGGCGGGCGCGTATACACCACCGCCATGGCAGTCTTCTGCCTGGAAGTGTACTACCGGTTCATGCCGATCTTCAAATGACCTTCGGGCGCGGCCCGGAGGCCGGATGAACTCGGCCGGCCAATCCGCCGGGACCCGACCGTCCCGGAGCTTCAACCAGACCTGGGCCAGCGGCCCGAAAGGGCCGCCACCAACACCCGCGCCCAGGGTGCACACACGGCGCCGAACCGACGCACGGACACGGATCAGGATGGCGAGTGCCCGGCAGGCACGCCGGGGGGAGACGAAAGGAGGGCAAACGGCAATGACGGCTGAAGGCTCAAGGAGTCCCGCGGCACCCGGCCCCCGCCGGGCGTGACCGCGGGCAGCGACACCGGAAACGCATTGTCGAAAGGAGGATGGAGATGAATATCGGAAGATGGGAAAGATTCCCTGTCAACAGCGCGGCCGACGCGGCAATCGCGTGGCGGCCCGCGCACCTGCTCGAGCGGGCACCGTCCTGGCTCGGCTCTGCCCTGCTCCACGTCATCGTGGGGCTCGTCCTCTGCCAGATGCCCTGGCAGTTCACCCCGCCCGAAGACAAGAACACCAACGTAGTCCTCAAGCCCCCTAAGCCCGATCCTGTCGAGCCGGACAGGCCCCCGCCTCCGCCGCAGGTGCCGCCCGAGTACCAGTACACAAAGCTGCCGGAGGACGAGGTCGATACGCCGGGCGTTCTGTTCCCCCTCGACGAGCCCTTCGTGGATCTGCCGCGGCTCAAGGAGATCCGCCCCGACGAACCTCCCCCGCTCGCCATCAGGAAGATCGCCCTCGGCACAGACGGCGCAAACGGCCACACCCACGGCCCCAGCTTCACCCAAGGCCCGACCGCGCTCACCAAGCTCAGACGGAAGCGGAACCCGAACGACCCGCAGATTCTGCCCGGGATGGCCTGGCTGGCCAGGGCGCAGGAGTCCGACGGGCACTGGGACTCCCAGAAGTGGGGAGCCAACCACAACTGCGACGGCGGCGTGACGGGCCTGGCGATCCTCGCCTTCCTCGGCCACGGCGACACCGACCGCGACAGCAAGTACGCGCCGAACGTGCGCAGGGGGCTGGAGTGGCTGCAGCAGCGGCAGACGACCGACGGCAGCTTCGGCGAACGATTCTACACGCAGGGCATCTGCACGATGGCGGTATGCGAGGCGTACGCGCTCTCGGGAAACCCCAGGTGGAAGCAGATGGCCCAGCGTGCCGTCGACTACTGCTGCGCCAACCAGAACGCCAACGGCGGCTGGGACTACGCCGGCAACAACCCCGCCCGCGTCGACACCTCCGTGACGGGCTGGGTGGTGATGGGCATCAAGGCCGGCGTGACGGCCGGGCTTTACGTGCCCGACGACGCCGTCCAGCGCATCAAGAAATGGCTGGAGGAGTCCGTCAACCCCGACGGCACCACCGGCTACACCAAGACCATCGGCGCGCAAGGCTCCAGCCCGGGCACGCCCGCGATGACGGCCGCCGCAACGCTCTGCAGGCAGTTCATGGGCTGGACGCGCCACCGGCCGGAGATGCGGTCGGCCCTCGCCTACCTCGCAAGACAGGGGCCGGGCGTGGGGCCCAACTGCAATCTCTACTACACCTACTACGCGACGCTGGCGATGTTCCAGGCCGGCGAGGCGCTATGGAACAACTGGGAGCCTGCTCTGGTCAAGCCGCTGGTCGACATGCAGGTTAAGGGGCGCGGGCTGCAGTTCGACGGGAGCTGGGACACCGCGACCACCTACGGACCCCACGGCGGGCGGGTCTATACGACGGCGATGGCGGTGTTCATCCTCGAGACGCCCAACCGGTTCCTCAGGATCCTCCAGTGAGGGCGGCCTGAGGACAGGCCGGGGGCCTGCGGACAGCCCGAGCGGTGTGCTGCGGAAGGAGAGCGAGAGGAGGCCCAGGGCCGTCGAAGGCCACCGGCGCGCCCTGGGCCGCCCCCGTGACAGTGCGGAGAGCCCCCCACCTGCCCGCAAGGGCATGAGGCGCCCGATCAGACGGATCAGCCCGGTCAGATCACGCCCTTGGTGGAGGGCACGCCGACCTGCCGCGAGCTGATGAGCATCGCGTGGTAGAGCGCCCGTGCGAGACCCTTGAAGACGGCCTCGGTGATGTGGTGGGCGTTGTTGCCGTAGGGCACGTTCACGTGGAGCGTGATGCCGGCGTTCTGGGCGAATGCCCGGAGGAACTCCTCGGTGAGCTGCACGTCGAAGGTGCCGATGCGGTCGGTGGGGAACTTCACGTTCTGCACGAGCATGCCGCGCCCGCTGATGTCGACGGCGATGTCGGCCAGGGCCTCGTCCATCGGAGCGGAGGAGTGGCCGAAGCGCTGGATGCCGTGCTTGTCGCCGAGGGCCTGGTTGATGGCCTTGCCGAGGCAGATGCCGACGTCTTCGACGGTGTGGTGGTCGTCGACCTTCACGTCGCCCTTGGCCTTGATGGTGAGGTCCATCAGCGAGTGCTTGGCCAGGATGGCGAGCATGTGGTCGAAGAACCCCACGCTGGTGTCGACCTTGGCCACGCCCTCGCCATCGAGGTGGACCGTGACGTCGACGGTGGTTTCGGCTGTTTCGCGACTGATCTCGCTCACACGTAGCGTCATCGTCAGCTCCTTGTGCTTGGCGGCCGCGAGGCCGCTCAGTTGCCGGCCAAGATCAGCCTCGCCGCGTCGAGGAGGGTGTCGAGTTGTTCGCGGGTGCCGATGCTGATGCGGATGCCGTTGGACAGCCGCGGCTTGTTCCAGTACCGCACCAGGATCTTGCGTTCCTTGAGTTTCTCGTAGAGCAGGCCCGCGGGCATCGGCGGGCGTGCGAAGACGAAGTTGGCCTGCGAGGGGAGCACGCCGAAGCCCAATTCCTCCAGCCGCGCGATGAGGTAGCGGCGGTCTCCCTTTAGCTTTTCGGCATTCGCCCTCATCTTTTCAACATTTGCGAGGGCGGCCTCGGCCCCAACGATGCCGAGCCGCTCGACGTTGTAGGAGTCCTTCACCTTCAGCATCCCGGCGATCAGCCCGGCGTTGGCGAAGCCCAGCCCGATGCGAAGGCCCGCCAGTGAGAAGGACTTCGACATGCTCCGCAGCACGAGTACGTTGTCGAAGCGGTGCACGAGGTCGAGGCACGAGCGGTCCGCGAAGTCGACGTATGCCTCGTCGACGACCACCACGCCGCGGGATGTCGCGGCGAGGGCGGCGACCTCGGCGGGGTCCGCCAGGGTGCCGGTGGGGTTGTTCGGGCTGCAGATGAACGTGAGCTGTGCGTCGGGCTGGAAGGCTTCGGGGGGGAGGCGGAAGTCTTCGGTGTATTCGATGCGGCAGCCTCGGGCGTTCTGCAGCTCGCACAGCACCGGGTAGAGCCCGTAGGAGGGGTTGAGGTAGACGGCTTTGTCGCCCTCGCCGGCGAAGCTGCGCGTGGCGATCGTGAGGAGGTCGTCGGAGCCGTTGCCGACGATCACCATCTCGGGGCTGACGCCGAAGACCTCGGCGGCCTTGCGTCGCACGCGCGTGCAGAGGGGGTCGGGGTAGAGCCGCAGCCGGCCGTCGAGCGCCGCCCGCATCGCCGCGATCACCTCGTCGCAGGGCGGGTAGGGGTTCTCGTTGGTGTTGAGCTTGACGAAGCCGTCGTCCTGCGGCTGCTCGCCGGGGACGTAGCCCTCCATGGCGTCGATGTTTGCGCGGAAGTAGCTCATAATGATAGGGCGACCGGCTGCCGCTGCGGGGGCGTTGCCCGATGGTGCGTCACTTCGATCGTATCTCCGCCGACCGTGCGTGCGCTTCGAAACCTTCGGCGCGTGCGATCGCCGCGATCGGGGGGGTGTCGTCCTTCAGTGCGCCTTCAGTATACCGCACCACGCTGATCCGTTTCAAGAAACTGTTGGCCGAGAGCCCCGAGAAGAAGCGCGCGGTGCCCGCGGTGGGAAGGATGTGCGACGACCCCGCGAGGTAATCGCCCACGGGCTCCGGCGTGTGCGGGCCGACGAAGATGGCGCCGGCGTTGCGGATGCGGTCGACGTATCGCTCCGGCTCCGCGAAGAGGATCTCCAGGTGCTCGGGGGCGATGCGGTTGGCCACGTCGATGCATTCATCGGCCGACCTGCACACGATCGCGGCGCCGTAGAGGTCCATCGATTCCTCCGCGACGGCGCGGTTGGGCAGCGTCGCGACCTGCCGCGCCAGTTCGCGCTCGACCTTGCGCGCGAGCTTGCGCGATGTCGTCACCAGCACGGCGCTCGCCCGCGAGCCGTGCTCGGCCTGCGAGAGCAGGTCGGCCGCCACGAAGGCGGCGTCGGCGGAGTCGTCCGCCAGCACGAGGATCTCGCTCGGCCCGGCGAACAGGTCGATGTCGGCGTAGCCGAAGACCTCCTTTTTCGCGAGCATCACGAGGTAGTTGCCGGGGCCGGCGATCTTGTCGGCCCGCGGGATCGTGTCGGTGCCGAAGGCCATCGCGGCGATCGCCTGCACGCCGCCCACGCGGTAGACCTCGCGCACGCCGCAGGCCTCGGCGGCGGCCAGCACCACGGCGTCTTTTCGCGGGGGCGTGCAGACGTAGACGCGCCCCACGCCTGCCACGAGCGCCGGCACGGCGCACATGATCAGCGACGACGGGTATGGCGCGAGACCCCCAGGGACGTAGATGCCGGCAACCTCCACCGCCCGGTGCCGCGCCCACATGGTACGGCCGCCCGCCCGCAGCGGCTCGGGGTCGCGCACGAGGATGTGCTCCTGGTAGCGGCGGACGTTGTCGACGGCCGTGCGGATCGCGGCGTAGAGGCCGGCGTCGATGTGCGACGGTGCGGCGGCGATCTCATCCTCCGGGACGCGCAGCTCGGCCGCCGACCTGGCGCGCAGGCCGTCGAGCTTGCGCGCGTATTTCATCAGCGCCGGGTCGCCCTTGCGCCGCACGTCGGCGATGATCGTGCGCACCACCTCCAGGGGCGAAAGCGGCTTGCCGAAGACCTCGGCCGTCTTGCGGCGAATCCACGCCGGCTGCGAGCGTTCCTGCTCGACCAGCCGGTTGGTGATGCGGGCGAGCTGGCGGTCGAAGTCCTTGTCTGAAGCGGCGATGATTCTCATGGCTGCTCCGGTGCCGGTGCTGCGCCTTACTCCCACTCGATGGTGCTGGGCGGCTTTGAGCTGATGTCGTAGACCACGCGGTTGACGCCGCGGACCTCGTTGATGATGCGGTTCGAGACGCGCCCCAGGAGGTCGGGCGGCAGGCGCGACCAGTCGGCCGTCATGAAGTCCGACGTGTCGACGCAGCGGATGGCGATGACGTTTTCGTAGGTGCGTTCGTCGCCCATCACGCCCACGCTGCTGACGGGCAGCAGCACGGCGAAGGCCTGCGCGACGCGGTCGTACCAGCCGGAGCGGTGGAGCTCCTCGATGAGGATCGCATCAGCGTTGCGCAGCACGTCGAGGTTCTCGCGGGTGACCTCGCCCAGCACGCGGACGGCCAGCCCGGGCCCCGGGAAGGGATGCCGCCGGATGATGCCGTCGGGCAGGCTCAGCTCGCGGCCGAGCCGGCGGACTTCGTCCTTGAAGAGGAACCGCAGCGGCTCGACGATCTCCAGGCCCAGCTTGTCGGGGAGGCCGCCGACGTTGTGGTGGCTCTTGATGGTGGCGGACGGCCCGCCGACGGGCGAGCTGCTCTCGATCACGTCGGGGTAGATGGTGCCCTGCGCGAGGTAGTGCACATCGGGCAGCTTGCGGGCCTCGCGCTCGAAGACCTCGATGAAGGTCCGCCCGATGATCTTGCGCTTCTCCTCGGGGTCCTTCTTGCCCGCGAGCTGCGAGAGGAACTCCTCGGCCGCGTCTATCGTGATCAGCCGCATCGAGAAGTGCTTGCCGAAGGTTTCGACCACGGACTGCACCTCGCCCTTGCGGAGCACGCCATTGTCGACGAAGACGCACGCGAGGCGGTCGCCTATGGCGCGGTCCATCAGCGTGGCGGCGACGGCGGAGTCGACGCCGCCTGAGAGGGCGCAGACGGCGCGGCCGTTTTCGCCCAGGCGCCGGCGGATGTCGTCGACGGCCAGCTCGATGAACGACGCCATCCCCCAGTCGCCCGAGCAGCGGCAGATGCGGAACAGGAAGTTCTCGATGATCCGCGAGCCCAGCGGCGTGTGGACGACCTCGGGGTGGAACTGCACGCCGTAGAAGGGCTTGGTGCGGTGCCGCACGGCGGCGTTGGGGCAGTTGGGCGTGCGCGCGAGCACCGCGAAGTCGGTGGAGACGATCGAGACGTGGTCGCCGTGGCTGGCCCAGACTTCGAGCGTGCCGGGCAGCCCGGCGAACAGATCCGACTCGGTCACGACCGTCGCCTCGGCCCGGCCGTATTCGCGGCCATTGGCGCGGGTGACCTCGCAGCCGAGGATCCTGCAGCCCAGTTGCATCCCGTAGCAGATGCCGAGGACGGGCACGCGGAGGCCGAGGGTCTCGCTGCTGCAGGTCGGGGCGTTGGGAGCGTAGACGCTGGCGGGGCCGCCGGAGAGGATGATGCCCTTGGGCTTGCGCGCGGCGAGGTCGGCCGCGGGAATGGTGCAGGGGAGCAGCTCGCAATAGACGTTGAGCTCGCGGACGCGCCGCGCGATGAGCTGGGCGTATTGCGAGCCGAAGTCGAGAATGGCAACGAACTCGTGGGAACGATTCTGCTTCATAACAGCTTCGACGTCCGGGGGAGCGCGTGAAAAGCCGGGCCTATGTGCGCTGTTCGTCGGTCCGTGCGGCCGCGTCCTTCAGCAGCTTGCGGGCGTCGCCGGCGAGGTAGAACGACCCGCAGATGCAGATGAGGTCGTGCGCGCCGGCGAGCTGCTCGGCCCGGCGCAGGGCCGTCGCGAGGTCGCCCTCCGCGGTATAGTCGGTGTAGCCCAGCCGCTCGGCCTTCGCGGCGAGTGTGTCCAGCGAGCACGCCCGGGGGTTGTTCATCTGGGTGAACACGATGTGCGAGGCGTCGGCCGCGAGCAGCCGCAGGATCGCGTCGACGTCCTTGTCTTGCGCGACGGCGAAAACGCAGACGAGGCGGTTGAACCTGAAGGTCGAGCGCAGCGCCGAGAGCAGCGCCCGGAACGACGCGGGGTTGTGCGCCGAGTCGATCACGGTCAGCGGCCGCCGGCGTACCAGCTCCACGCGGGCGGGGCAGAAGGCGGCCGCCAGCCCCCCGCGGATCTGCTCGTCGGCGAGGCTCGCGTGCCCGCGCTCGCGGAGCAACGTGAGGATGCCGACGGCGACGGCGGCGTTTGCGAGCTGGTGCTCGCCGGGCATCGCAAGCCGGAGGCGGTCGACGCTGCCGTTCCACGTGCCGACGCTGAACGTGCCGTCCGCGTCGCGCCGGGCCGCGAAGTCGGCGCCGCAGACGTAGAGGGGCGCGTCCATCTCGGTGCACTTCTCGCGGATCACGCCGAGGGCTTCGGGTTCCTGCGGCCCGCAGACGACCGGCACGCCGCGCTTGATGATGCCGGCCTTCTCGCCGGCGATGGCCGCGAGCGTGTTGCCGAGGCGCTCCATGTGGTCCATGCTCACCGGCGTGATCGCGCACACCAGCGGGTCGAGGACGTTCGTGGTGTCGAGCCGCCCACCCATGCCCACCTCGGCGACTGCGAAGTCGACGCCCTCGCTTTCGAACTCCATGAAGGCGATGGCGGTGAAAACCTCGAAGAAGGTGGGCTTGTAGATGCCGTCTTCCTTCGCCTCGCAGCGCTGGAGGTAGGAATGGAGGCGGTTCATCTGCGCCACCACCGACTCCTCGGGCACCCAGCGGCCGTCGATCTGGATCCGCTCGCGGACGTCCTCCACGTGCGGCGAGACGAACAGCCCGGTCTTGTTGCCCGCGTGCGAGAGGACGGCGGCGACCATCGTGGCGGTCGAGCCCTTGCCCTTGGTGCCGGCGATATGGACGGCCCGCAGGCGGCGCTCGGGGTTGCGGGCGAATTCGAGCAGCTTCGATATCCGCTCGAGGCCGAGCTTGGGGGTCGTCCGGGGCTTGTAGGTGAAGCCCCTCTCGTAGTTGGTCAGCGCGTACAGGTAATTCATCGCCTCATCGTAGGAGGCGAACCTCGCCGGCTGCATGGCTGCTGCCTCTCGTCTTCCGCGTTCGCTTCCGGGGGCGGCGGATGGAAACCCGCATGTTAGCACAGCACCGGCGGTATATCAAGTGAAATCAGGACGGTGGCCGGGTGAGACGGCTGAGATGGCTGAGAGAAGCGGCCGCAGCCCAGAGGGAGGATGAGGATGCCTCGTCGGCTGACATCTTCAGGGACCTGCGGATGCGCAAGTCGAAGCACCAGCTCGAACCGCTGTTCAAGGGCGAATGGGAGTGAGAGGCTGCTTGACGGCTTTCACCGCGTACTTGAGGCAGTTGGTCGGGAAGAGCTTCCAGGGTATGCTGATGACGTCGACGCGCGCGAAGCCGGAGTCGCGGCAGGCGCTGATGAACCGCGTGCGGCTCTTGGGGTGGAAGCGCCAGACGATGCCGGACATCATGTTGATCAGGTTGCGCTTGATGCCGATGTTGACGAACACGCCCCGGTCCCTGAGCAAGCTGTAGACCATGGGCACAACGCTGTCCAGGAGGCCGTACTCGGAGACCGCACCCGTGCTGATGATGAGGTCGAACGAGCCGTCCCTGAGCCTGACGCGCCTGCCGGAGGTGAAGGAGCGGAGGCCCTGTCCGTTGTTGAAATCGCCGACGACAAGCTCGACGCCGGGGAACTTCGCGTGGCATATCCGGAGCATCTGCTCGGAGCAGTCGACGCCGACGATGCTGGCGCGGCTGAAGCGGTCGGCGAGGGCGGCGGTGGCGAGGCCGGTGCCGCAGCCGAGGTCGAGGATGCGGGCGCGAGGCCGCAGCCGCACCGACAGCGAATCGATGATCGTCCTGATCGAGGAGGCATAGCGCGCGCGGCCCATCAGGGAGTCATAAACTTTGGCCCGGTTGTCGTACAGGCGGACGAGCGCTCTGGAAGACATGGTCTGCTGCATCACGCCACCGTGGAAGCGACGCGGCCCCCCTCCATGAGGCTCAACCACGGTCGAGCCGCAGAAGTTGCGCGTTTCCAGCAGTCTCCTGATCCGTTGCAATGAGCTCCTTGCGGCGTGGCGGCCCTGCCGCGGCGCTATTATTGTACCGACTCGCACGAGCGAATCAACTAGTCAACCGAAGTATTTTTGACCCGGCGGTGCGCGTATTTCCAGCGCGGGATCGGGTCCGCCGAACACGCAAAGAATGCGGAAGGATTTGGCTTGTTTACAACCGACCCGGAGCGTACAATGAAGGTGGTGCTCGAGGGTAGGATACCTTGCGCTGCACCGGGGGAAAAACATGCGCGCCTGCTTCAGCGTCACGTTTGCCGCGTCGATCCTGACCGCCGCCATCTCATTCGCGGCGGAGGATGACTTCGGCCTCCCGCCGGATGCGCCCCACCAACCGGTGGAGGACGCGGCCGCCCCCCTTGCGGAGGTGGACGAGGCCGCAGTCCGGAAGGCCATCGAGAAGGGCCTCGAGTACCTGCACGCCAACCAGAACAAGGACGGCTCGTGGAGTTGCGGCGGCTACGCTCGCGACCCGGGGATCAGCGGCATCGCGGTGATGGCGATGATGTCGCAGGGGAACGTCCCCGGCCGCGGCAAGTACGGCGAAGACGTCCGCAACGCCGTGTCGTTCATCGCCAAGAGCGTCAACCCCTACAGCGGGTTCGTCGGGCAGGGCCCCAGCGGCAGGATGTACGGGCACGGCTTCGCCACGCTGAGCCTCGCCGAAGCCTACGGGATGGACCAGAACGACGATCTTCACGAGAAGCTGAAAAAGGCGGTCCGCCTCATCCTGCGCGCGCAGAAGGAAGACGGCGGCTGGCGCTATGACCCCAACCCGCAGGGAATGTCGGACCTCTCGGTGACGGTGTGCCAGGTGATGGCTCTTCGGGCAGCCCGCAACGCCGGCATCAAGGTGCCCAAGGAGGCGATCGACCGGTCCATCGAGTACGTGAAGAAGAGCGCCAACCCCGACGGCTCGTTCCGCTACATGCTCAGCCAGGGATCGGGCAAGTCGTCGGCCCTCACCGGCGCCGGCCTCACGACGCTGTTCGGCGCGGGCGAATACGATACGCCCGAGATCAAGGCGGGCATCGACTACCTGAAGCAGGCCACGCCCGGCAGCTTCAGCCACTACTATTACGGACACTACTACGCCGCCCAGGCGATGTACCAGGCGGGGGGCGAGAACTGGACCTCGTGGCGCCGGAAGGTCGTCCCCGAACTCCTCCGGAAACAGCAACAGGACGGCTCCTGGACCGGCGAGATCGGCGACGTCTACTGCACCGCGATGGCCTGCATCGTCCTCCAGGTCGACAACTGCTACCTCCCGATCTTCCAGCGATGATCTCGTCAAAAGACAGCCGGCGGCTCCTCGGGCAACACTTCACGCCCGAGCCGCTGGCGGATTTCGTGTGCTCCCTCGGCGTGAGAAGCCCGGCAGACCGCGTGCTCGACCCAGCCTGCGGCGACGGGGCGTTCCTCCGCGCGGCGCTGCGCCGCCTGTGGGCCCTCGGCGCCCCGGCTGCCGCGGGGCAGGTGAGCGGCTTCGAGATCGATGAGGCCTGCGCCGCCGCCGCGCGCGAGGCGGCACCCGGGGCGGCCGTAACCGCCGGCGACTTCTTCCGCCGGCCGCCGGAGCCGCTCTTCGACGCGATCATCGGCAACTTCCCTTTCGTCCGGCAGGAACTGCTCAGCGAGGGCAAGGGCTTCCTCAAGGACGTCGTCCGCGGCGAGTGGCTGTTCGATTACCCGGAGGTCGACCGGCTGACCGGCCGTGCCGACCTCTATCTCTACTTCGTCTTCCACGCGGCTCGCTTCCTGAAGGACGGCGGCCGCATGGCGGTCATCACCGGCAACAGTTGGCTGCACGTGCCCTACGGCAAGGTGCTGCGCGAGTTCCTCCTCTCGAAGCTCGGCCTCGTGTCGGTCTTCGAGAGCCGCGCCGAAGTCTGGTTCCCCCACACGTCAGTCAACGCGGCCATCAGCCTGATCGAAAGGAAGGGGCCGGCCCGCGAGGTGACGTTCGTGCAGCTCGGGAAGCCGCTCGGGCCCGGGCAGGAGGGCCTGCCCGAGGGTGCGTCAGCCCGGCGCGTGCCCGCCGGCCCGCTGCGCTCGCGGGACAACTGGAGCTGCTATCTGCGGGCACCGCAGGTCTACTTCGACGCCCTCGAGCGTGCCGGTGCGCGGCTCGTGCCGCTGGCAAGGCTCGCATCGATCCGAAGGGGCGTGACGACAGGCCTCAACCGCTTTTTCCTCCTCGAGAAGGCGGAAGCGGAGCGGCTCGGGCTCGAACCGGAATTCCTCGTGCCCGCCGTCGCAAGCCTCAAGGGCATCGAGTCGCTCAGCATCCGCCCCGAACACGCGCGGCACTGCCTGCTGGTCGTGGACCGGGCTCGCGACGGCCTCAGAGGCACGCGCATGCTCGACTGCATCGAGAGCTTCGAGCGGGACGCGGGCGCGGCGCTGCGGTCGCCGACGCTGCGCGGGCGCGAGCCCTGGTACCGGCTGAGCTTGCCGGAGCCGGCGGATTTCCTCGTCCCGCGCTTCCGGCGCGAGCGGCACTTCTCGCCGCTGAACCCGCACGGCATCGCCGTGGCCGACACGGTATTCGCGGTGCGCGCCCGCGAACGGCGGCACGCGACCCTCTGCTGCGCCGCGGCCAACAGCACGCTGTTCCACTTCTGCGCCGAGGTGACCGGCCGCGACAACATGGGCGGCGGGTTCATCACGACCTATGGCCCCGAGATCAGGGCGCTGCCGGTGCCGGCGCCCGCGTGCCTCGAGCCCTTCGCGGCCGAGACTGGCCAGGCTCTCGCCGAGCTGTGCCGGCGGCCCGTGCTGACGATGGCGAGGGAACTGGAGCGCGGCGACCGGCGCCGCCTCGACGAGATCATCTGGCGGGCGATCGGGGTGCCGCTCACGATGCTCGACGACCTCTGCGGCGAGTTTGCCGGGCTCCTCGCCCGGCGCAAGGCCCACGGGCAGATGGCAGGAGCCCGGGCATCCTCGGGCGGGACCGGACCCGCCGGCGACGTACCCAATGACGTTTGAGACATTTGTAACGAACTACGGCTACCTCGCCCTCTTCGTCGGCGCTTTCCTCGAAGGCGAGGCCACGCTGATCCTCGGCGGGATCGCCGCACACGAGGGCCTCCTGGGGCTGCCGTGGGTGATGGCGTCCACGTTCCTCGGCTGCTTCGCCAGCGACGTCCTCTTCTTCCTGCTGGGCAGGCTGAAGGGCAAGGCGTTCATCGAGAGACGCCCGCGGTGGCAGGGCCGCCTCGAGCGCGTCCACCAGATGGTCGACCGCTACCACATGTGGGTGTTCTTCACGTTCCGGTTCATGTACGGCTTGCTCTCGGTGATCCCGCTGGTGTTCGGCACCAGCCGCCTCAAGACGAGCCGGTTCCTCGTGGTCGACGTGGTCAGCGCGCTATTCTGGGCGTCGGGCGTGGTACTGGGGGGCTACGTCTTCGGGGCGGCGCTGGGCCTGATCGTCAGGCAGTTGCGGCACGTGCAGATGGGCGTGATCGCGGCGGCTGCGGCGCTGCCGCTGGCTGCGCTGGGCTTGGTCCTCTTGCGCAGGCGCAAGGCCGTCCGCAAGCCGGAGCGCGCCGCCGACGGGAAAGCGGGCGCGCGGCGGTGAGGAGCAGTTGGCAGTTGCGGATTGGCGCTTGGTGAGACGGACGTGCAGGTCAGGCAGGAAGTCTGAATTCGGCTGATCGATCGCGGGAAAGGTTCCTCAGCTCTCCCAGTCCTCGCCTTCATCCTCCCTGCGGAACTGCTCGATCAGCCGGTCGAACCTGCTCTCGTAGATCATGTCGTAAAGGTCCATCTGCCCCGGGAACAGCTCCTCGGCGCGCTCGCGGATCCTGCGCCTCTCGAGCACGATGTCTATCTCCGGGTAGTCGGCGTCGAAAATGAGGCAGCACACGCGGAACGCCATTCGCTGCAGTTCCCGCATGCCTTCGCGCCCGTCGGTTTTCATCATCACGTTTTCCGTCTCTTGTCCCTCCTTCCGTGCATTGTTTTTCACTCATGCCATTATACCAGCCTTGCCGGGGCGTGTCAAAGCCACTGCCCCGCCGGCACGCCGCCCGATCCTGCCGCGCGTGACGTTCGGATCCCCCCGCCGCCCCTTGCGCCGCACAGCCCGATCTGGTATCCTGTCCGCACCCGCTGACGATCATCATGCGGATGGGCGGATCCCCCGCCCCCGTGGCATCATGAAAGAGCGTTGCATCGACAATCCTCTCGACCTCGATGGCGGCATCTCGCCCGCCCTGCACGACTACCTCCAGCGTCGCGAGATCGCCACGCAGTACGACAGCTACTTCCGAGGGATGACGCTGTTCCAGCTCGACACCTGCGTGCTCGACGCCCTCTTCCGCGAGAAGGGCAGGCTGCTCGACCTCGGCTGCGGCACGGGGCGCCACCTGCTGCACTTCGCCCGCCGCGGCTTCGACGTCACCGGCGTCGACCTCTCCCTCCACATGATCGACGTCGCCCGCAGGAAGCTCGAAGCCGAGGGGTTGGCGGCGAAGTTCGTCACGGGAAACTTCTGCGACCTCAGCGACCTCGAGAGCGGCTCGTTCGACTACGCGATCAGCATGTTCAGCACGCTGGGGATGGTCAGGCGGCGGCGCAACCGCGTGCGGGCCGTCGCCGAGGCGGCGCGCGTGCTGCGCCCGGGCGGCACGTTCGTCGTCCACGCCCACAACCTCCTCCATAGCTGGGGCATCCCCGGCGGCACGGCGCGGCTGGCCCGGACATTGCTGAACTCTCTGACCGGCCGCGGCGAGCTGGGCGATGTGACGATCGACCCCTACCGCGGCGTGCGCAACATGTTCCTGCACTGCTACAGGTGCGGCGAGCTTGCCTCGGACTTGGGGGAAGGCGGGCTGGGCGTGCAGAGAATGCTCTACATCAACGAGGCCCGGGACGGCCTGCTGAACGGCTTGTTCCTCCGACGCTACCTCGCCAACGGCTTCATCGCCATTGCCGGCAAGCCGGTCAATCGAGCCTGAGGCTCGATATGCTCTTGCTGATCAGCTCGGACTGCTTCTCGATGCCGGCCGCGGCGCCCTCGAAGTGCAGCACCACCTTCCTGTCGCCCCGGTCTATCACCACCATCAGGCTGCGGATCGAGACAGGCCCTTCCTTCACGATATACTCGTAGAACCAGGCCGGGACGTTGTCCACGCGGGCCCAGCAGTCGTCGAGCAC
>Ga0172365_10002192_pt1 | contig 14294 bp, 17 predicted proteins | sample LakKivSesite48cm_FD_114535 | JGI IMG/M metagenome (GOLD analysis project Ga0172365, IMG submission 114535) | Sediment microbial communities from Lake Kivu, Rwanda - Sediment site 48cm | ecosystem: Environmental > Aquatic > Freshwater > Lake > Sediment | place: Rwanda: Western Province, Lake...
CTTCGCCCAGTCCTGTGGGGCCTAGGTGTCCTCAGGTAGACGTTCTCATTGATGCAGATCCGACACGCAGAGAGTTGCCCCTCCACGCGTTCGGCCTGTACCCGACCTACCCTCGCGGGACATCCCAATTGTGGTCGCGATTGTTAATTAAGCTTGCCAGAAATCGGACTAGCCCTATAAGTCAAGTGGAATGAAGGAAGGCTGCAGTGCCCCGAGATTCAACGCGCGTTGCGCCTACTGCTTCTCCTTCTTGACGAATAGCCTGACGTACACCAATATCAGCAGACCCGCAAGGACAGCGGGCAGCCCATACAATCCCAAGCCCTCACTACTTGTGATGCCCATTCTTACGAGTATTGGTTGCGCGACCGCCCCGAAGGCGGTCAGAGTAGCTCCGAGAAGTTCCAGAAGGCCAAGCCCGAAGCCCGACGTCCTAGGCGCCGGTACGGTCTTGAGCCAGCCCAACGCGAAGATGCAGACGAGGGCCGCAACCGTCAGCAAGGTGGAGAGCCTGAGCGTAGGCATGAAGGCGAACTGGACGGCGGTCACAGCCGCTATCAGCAGGAGCCCGCCCGCTCCTCTGCTGAGGAACCTCTGATAGGAATCTTCGGACGTGAAGGGGTAGCAGGGAAGCATCACCGCGATGAGAAGACAGGCCTGAGATCCGTAGAGCAAGGCTGTATTGCTGAAGAACCCGGACACGCCCAGAAGGACCATCCCCGCCGCGAAACCCAGCAATGACAGATAGAGGAAGACATTTCCGATCAGATCTAGGTTGGATCTCTCCTGTTTCTGGGCGGCCATTATGGCCGTCCCGCGGGCGGCTCCGTTTTAACCTTTTCCACCGTTTTTGCCGCTATCACCAAGAAGGCGTTGTGGCTTCTCGCGAAGGGCAGTGGCCTGACAGCGCCTTTCCTCACTCTGATCGCTTGGGACATGATGTCAACTGTCTCAAGCACGGCAAAGCCCCCCAGCTCAAAGCCCTCAACCACTTTCTCCAGCTGGTTGTAGGTGGGCACGATTGCCGCGACCCTTGCTGACGACTTGAGTGAGTCATGATACGCACGAACGGCCTCCCAAGGCGAGGGCAGATCCATTATGGCAGCATCGAACGCCTCCGTTTCTCCAACCCCCTCAGTGATGTCTCCCAAGCGGAGCTCCACTATCTGGTCAAGGCCGAACGCATTCAGGTTGTGGGCAGCAATGTCCAAGGATTCCTGATTGTTGTCGATTGAGAGAACGTGACCTGCAGGCCCAATGAAGTTTGCCAACAGGGCGGCCGAAGCGCCGCTACCCGTGCCCGCGTCCAAGACCCGAAGGCCAGGTCGTAGCCCAAGGGAGAGGACGATGTAGCCAAGTTCCTTGGGGTAGAGTATCTGTGTCCTTCTTGAGATCACCTGGAGGTAGTCCGACAGCACGGGCTTGAGAAGCACCATCTTCCTCCCGATGTTGGTGGTCACGACCTGCCCGAATTCGAGAGAATCGTCCAACTTCACGAAGCCACGGTGCGTGTGTATGGAGTCCTCACCCACCCTCTGGATCGATGTCTTTCCGCCTTCAAACAACACCAGAACGTGCTGACCCGGCGTGATTGTATCTCCCATTGCAGCGGAGTGTGCACGAACGCCAGATAAATCAGTGCCCCTTAGACCGCTTACCAGAGATCCACCGCGGTCGTCGATCTCTTGGCCGGGAACGCCACATTGAACAGTCTAGTTGTCCCAACTCTCGCGTAGAGCTTCTTGGCGTTGTGTGCGTGGCCATGGATGACGATGTCGGGGTGAGTCTCTTTCACAACACCCTCCATTCTTTCGTCCATGACGACCGGCAGGATGCTTTGTGCCTCACCTTGGGTAGTCGCCCTCACGGGCGCGTAGTGAGACAACAAGATGACAAGGTCATCATCTCTCGTCCTCTTGAGCAGCTTCCGGATCAGATTCACCCGCTCGGCGTAGGTCTCCAAGATGTTCGGGATATGTGCCCTCTGCCAGCCTGTCGGTTGTGCGAGTGAGCCGCGCGTGCCCACTATTCTCACCCTTCTCCCTTCAACCTCCACCGTGACCTCAGAGTCGTCAAGCCACACCACGTCGGGATAGGCCCTGAAGAGCGAGGCCTTGACGGAGTCGTTCTCCTCATTTCCGAGCGTCGCCACTATCTTGCCGGCGAAGGCCCTCCGAATGCCCCTCAGGACCGGCTCATACTGACTTATTCTTGAATGAAGCACCATATCGCCCGCCAAGAGGAAGAGGCTCGAACCCCTCACTCTGAGCCCCATTGTGGACAGGAACTCCTTGAGGTAAAGTGGAGAGTGAACGTCTGACACGGCGGAGATGACTGCCATCAGGCCAATCGACAGTCAGGGCGCCGGTTAAATCCGTGAGATCCTACCCGCCGACTCCGCGCGTCAGGCGGAGCTCTGAGGCGGAGGAGGAAGCGCGCTGGACTCTGTGGCGGCACGTGGTCGCGATAGCATAGCGCCCGCAAGCGCGCTCAGCTCCAGCGTGGCCAAGGGCGTGGCGGATCTGAGAAGCAGGTCGATGTCCACGGAGACCACGCAGAATAGCACATAGGACAGCGCTGCTGACAGGACAGCCGATAGCACCGCAGAACTCCTGTCTCTCATCCCGAACGTGCAGGACAGAGAGGCCAAGAAGTGCAATGCAGTCAGTGAGACCAAGAAGATCCAGTTGGAGGGAAGGGGCCTCGGGATGGCCCAAGCAAGGGAGAATATGGAAGCGATCAAGTCGGCCGCGTAGAAGGCAGCCAGCAGGAGGAGAATGCGGCCTGGCTCAAGATTCATGAGGGCGGAGAGGGCCAGTCGGGTTTCATAAGCCTTTGACTGACAATGTCTCGCTCTTCTTGTCAGGTATTCTCTCGCGTATCGCGTCAGTGATCTCAGCCGACACCCTAGCAGAGTGCCACTTGGCAAAGGCCCTAGCCAATTTCCTAGAGATCTCCGCGTTCGATCGCCCGCCTGGAACCACCACAGCCCGTGACCCGTCCGTGACAGCATCAGGATGCATGGCGACGATGTCGATCCTGTCGTCCTCAACGATGGATCCAATGGCGACGCCCAACTTTGCCCCTCTCACGAAGTTCCTCTCACCGGTCACGTAGAACGCCCCCTTGGTCAAGTATGTCCCCGAAGGAGGAGACTTGCTCAATTGGGAACCCCTGACCCAGTACACGTCTAGGGAGGAGAAGGCCATCTCCCAAGCCTTTGTGGTGTAGGAGGCCGTGATGTCGGCGGCCTCGTGTATCTCCTTTTCGGTCATCTCTCCCGGAGGCCAGACCAATGCGAAAGGAGAGCCCACGAAGTCCGAGTGAAAGACTTGGGCCTCCTCGTCCGAGTGCTTCCTGACCAGAACCTCGTTGGTAATCGCGTCCCTCCCCAGCAGGAGCTTCCTAGAGCTGGAGAGAACAGCCCATCTGAACTTCTCATACCATGCCCTTTCCCTCACCTTCTTGAGCACCAGTTCTACGGTCTTTGGCTCCGCACTCGTCACATTGGACTCCGCGAACAGCTGTTCTCCCCGGGCCTTCAGCTCCTTCGATAGGCTGAACATGGCGGAGGCATTTGCTGCCGCGGATTTCGAAAGGTCAAGTTGGGCCTCATGGCCATCGACATTGATTTGGGCAGTTCTTTTCTCGTAGTCCACACCTCCAAGAGTGACCCCAGCCTCGAGCTCACCCTTCTCTCCCCCCTTGATGTGGGCGAGAACCACATCGAACTTGGGAGCCTCACTCATGATCACCTCAGCCACCTCCCTGAGCTCGATCGATTGCTGAAGCAGGCCCTCGGCCGACTTCCTCATGGAGAGTTGCCTTCGATCAGGCTTGCGAACCATAGTCATCTTGATCTTGCCACCCCAAGAGTAGTAGTAGTCCATCGCAGCTGACACTGTGTCGCACCTCACCTGCCTCGCCGAAGTTGGCTTCGGGTTTGGCACTAGTGAATAGTCCACTGGGCCGGAATCGTCCACGTAGACGACCGGCTCAGGCTTCAGCGAGTCAATCGTTCGCTTGATCGACCGCAGCAGTCCAGCGACCTCTTGGCTTGACAATGACTGCCCAAGAGTCCCGGGATCCAGCCCTGCATCCGCGCACAGCGCATCCGACAGGTTCCCAAGACCAAGCCTCGCTCTGAGTATCGTCCCCACATCCGGGCCCTCCCCCAAGATCCACGCGAACCTCGATTCGCTCAGGTCAAAAGGCGAGGGAAAGTTCTGAGGTGGCAGAACGTAAGGCAGGCCCAAGGCAATGGACCTGTCCTTCATCACCCTTTTCTCCGTAGTGAACAGGATCTTTCCCTCGGCGTCCAGAATCACGAACACCCCCCCGGAAAGCAGCTCAAACACGAGTTCCAGTGCCTTCGCCTCTCGCGAATTCAGGCTGATGGAGAGTATCCTGTCGAATCCCTTCTGTTCCACTTTCTCGACCCTAGAGCCTCTCAACAGTCGCCTGGCCAGCGTGAGCCTGGGATGGGGCGATTTGACCACGGGATACTGAAGGTCCGTCAGGCAAGCCCTCAGACCTCTCTCGTAGAGAAGTCTCTTTGGTCCTTCGTCAGTGTTCAGCTTTAAAAGGGTCAGACCCAGCTGCGTGTTGCAATAGATGTTGGAGACCCTAGCTCCGCCCAGAAGGCGGTCCAGCTCTGAAGATAGAGACTTGACCTCGAGTCTAGATGGCGGTCTCCTGTCCATGGGCGAAAGGTGATTGAGATTGGCCGAGAACGAGCAGAAAAACCTTGAGAAGATGGTCTACTGGTCGAGGTGCGCCATTGGCGCGGTGCTTGGTCTCACCTACGCCGTGTTCTGGAGGGCCAGCATCGGAAGCCTGCTGACAGCCGCGTCAGTCATGATAACCGTCTACTTGGGCTCGCACTACCTCATAAGCGCCCTGCTGGGAAAGCACAGGCTTGAGGTGCTAGGCGGCAAGGGGAAACTGCAGACCCTCGGTATAGGAATATTCTTCCTCTCATTCTTGTTCTTCTGGGTGCTGTTCTACAGCCTTTTCTTCTACGCTGGGTAGGGGCCTGCTCAATAGGCCCTGCAAGTATGAAGTCCAACACTTGAAGTAGCCTAGGTCCCACTCCGTGCAGAGATGTGAGGCCTCAGTCTCCCTCAATCTCGCTATCTCGTTCTTCAAGAACGCCCTGTCTTTCTTTAGGCGATGCACGAAGCTCCTGTGATCGTTCACCTTTATCGAGTTCGCTATGCCCTTCAGCGCATCCCTGTACCCGTTGGTGAACTCATCCTCAGAGACCGGCACCTCGTCAATCTTGGCCTCAGCGACGTTGACCTTGCCGTCGAGTATGAGGTGAAGCAGGCTCTCAAGATTGTCCATCTGCTGGGTCGCAACCTCAGAAGCACGGGCCTTGTTCATGGACTCCTGTCTTTTGCCGCTCTAGATGTGCTCTATTTAAGGAGTTCCGACTGTTCTTATCAGGGAAAACGGCGCAGGTGACGTCCAAGAATCTGGAAGGTCACGACTAAGTCTTAATACAACCAAACCCCGACTACGCTGCTGGACATGGCGGGGGAATTCGGCAAGAAGATCCTCAGCATAGCCAAGGCCAAGCGATCGAGGTTGATCCTCGCGTTGGATGTGGCTGGCGAGGACGGGCCCGCGACGCTCGAGCAGTTCATGGGAAGGCTCGATGATTTCATAGTTGGCATCAAGATAGGGATCCCGTTTCTGTTGATGGCGCCCCCCAAGTCGCTCGAACCCATGCTCAAGGAGAGGAGGCAAGATTTCGTGTTCATAGCTGACGCCAAACTCGCGGACATCGCGCACGTGAACGCGCTGACCTCGGAGATCCTGTTCAACTCGGGTTTCGACGCGGTAATATCTCACGGGTTCATAGGTAGGGAGGGAGGGCTCATTGGAGCGAAGGAGGCTGCTGCGAAGCTAGGCAAGGGCATCCTCGTCTTGGTGAGCATGTCTCACAAGGCTTCGGAGAGGATAATCGACAAGGCACTCGACGACATAATCGACGAAGCACTGTCAGTAGATCCTGACGGCATAGTGGCGCCAGCAACAAGGCCGAGCATAGTGACCGAGATAAGAAGGAGGATTCCTGAGGGAATGCCGATCATCTCCCCAGGTGTGGGGGCTCAGGGGGCGCCATTCGGTTCAGCGATAAGGGCCGGAGCGGACTATGAAATAGCAGGAAGGGCCCTGTACGCCAGCCAAGACCCTGTGGCCGCAGCACGAATCGGAGTGGAAGAACAGAGGAAGGCCATCCGATCATGAGACGCGAACTCCTGAGGGGTATATGGGAGGCAGGCATGGTCAAGTTCGGAGAGTTCACCCTGACTTCCGGCAAGAAGAGCCCATACTACGTTGATCTGCGTCCCTTGCCCTCATATGTGGGGCTGTTCGACATGGCCGTGGAGGATCTCGCAGAGCTGATCACAGGGAAGGAACCGAAGGACGCGGGGGTTTCTGCGGTCGAGCTGGCCGGCATCCCATTGGGGGCTGCCCTTGCCATCAGGATGTCCAAGCCGTTCGTGTATGTCAGGAAGGAGGCCAAGGCGCATGGGACAGAGGAACTCGTTGAGGGAAACGTGCGAAGCTCCGGAAGGTTCTTTGTGGTTGACGATGTCCTGACAACTGGGGGCAGCATTCTGCACGCGGCTAGGGCGCTCAGAGAGAAGGGATCCGAGGTCACGTCATCCTACGTGCTGTTCGACCGACTTCAGGGGGGTTCGACGAAACTGAAAAGGGAAGGGGTGTCCGTGCATTCCTCAACCGATATCCTCAGCGCCGTGGGGCAACTGACTGACGAGGGGTTGATGGCCAGAAAACAGCGGGAGGAGGTCGTGGCTTATCTGCGCTCAGAGGGGGCAAGTGTTTAATTCAGTGGGCCCTCTTGGTGGTAGGATGTCGGCCCACATGGATGTTGTGGACATATCCGACTTGCCGAGGGACCAACTCGAAGGCGTTTTCAGGGTGGCCGACCGGATTGAGAACAAGGAGGTCGACCTCTCCCACTCTCTCGAAGGTAAGGTTATGGCCCTTGCCTTCTTCGAGCCGAGCACCAGGACGAGGCTCAGCTTTGAATCCGCGATGTGCAGGCTGGGGGGGAAGTCGATCACGTTCTTGGAGTCGGTCATGACATCCGCAGCAAAGGGCGAGAACTTCGCAGACACGGTCAGGATGCTGGACTACTATTCCGATGTCATCGTGATCAGGCACTCGGTCGAAGGAGCCTCTAGGTTCGCTGCCGAAGTCTGCAGCAGTCCTGTCATAAACGCGGGGGAGGGCATGACGTACCACCCAACACAAACGATGATAGACCTCTACGAGGTCCAGAAGTGTCTCGGTAGAGTGGACGGCCTGAGATATGCCATCGTCGGCGACCTCAGGCACGCGAGAGTCACATCTTCACTTGTCCGAGGACTCATGATGTTCCGCCCGGATATGCTGTACTTGGTGTCTCCGGAGAGGCTGCGAGTGGCTGAGGAGACAAGACGATCCCTCTCGGCGGCCAGGGTGAGGTTCGAAGAGCGCACGTCTCTGACCGAGGTCCTTGGGTCTGTTGACGTGGTCTACATGACTAGGATCCAGAAGGAGAGGTTCGGTGATGCTCTCGAATACGAGAGAGTTAGGGGCTCGTACAGCTTCGGAGAGGACGATGTCAAGAAGATGAGGAAGGAAAGCATAGTGCTCCATGCACTTCCAAGGGTTGACGAACTGTCTCCGGCTGTGGACAAGTATCCACAAGCCAAGTACTTCGAACAGGCGAGGAGAGGTGTGTTCGTTAGGATGGCACTCCTGCACACGATGTTGAGGCGAGAGGGATGACCACAGAGGATCTCAGAGTGGCGAAGATCAAGAACGGGACGGTCATAGACCATATCAGGGCGGGGAGAGCATTACAGGTTCTCAGGATACTCGGCATAGGGGGAGATGAGGGTAATACGATGGCCGTGCTGATGAACGTCCCCAGCCGCAAGCTCGGCAAGAAGGATTTGGTCAAGATAGAGGACAAGACCGTCCAGGCTGGTCAAGCTCAGCTGATATCACTAGTGGCGCCCGAGGCGTCATTGAACATCATTTCAAACTATGAGGTCAAGGAGAAGTACAAGCCTCAACCACCCCATACTGTCGAGGGCCTTGTGAGGTGCCCTAACAGCAGATGCATATCGAACAAGCCAGAGGAGCCCATAGTGCCGAAATTGAGCGTTGAATCGCAGGACCCCGTGATGCTGAGGTGCGTCTACTGCAGGGCAGTGCTCTCGGGTGACGAGATATCGACCCATCTGGTTGAGTGACCAATGGGCAGACACTACCTGACGGCGAAACTCACCAGCAATCGCAAGCTGACGACCGAGGTCAGTAGCATGGACTTCTCGCTGGAGGAGCCGTCCACCTGCGTCGCGGGGCAGTACTACATGGTCTGGCTTCCAGGGCAGGGGGAGATACCGTTGAGCCCCTCCGCCTGTCGAGGTCAAGAGGCACGGTTCTTGGTCGAGAGCGTCGGCTCGACGAGCTCAGCCCTATCCTCCATGCCTGTGGGCAGCATGTGCTTTCTCAGGGGCGCCTTTGGGAGGCCCTTTTCCCTCGACAGGGACGGGCCGTACCTGCTCGTGGCAGGTGGAACTGGAGCGGCCCCATTGCTAATGGTTGCGGAGCAGCTCACGAATCGGGGAAAGCAAGTCCACGTTATTGTCGGTGCGAGGAGGGCGAACGGGCTCTTCTACGCGCGCGATTTCTCGAGACTTGCTCGGACTGTGAGTTTCGTCACCGAGGATGGGTCGTTGGGTATCAAGGGCAAGGCCCCGGACGACGTGGAGGGGGAAATAGCAGCGCACGAAGTCAGGAACGTCCTGACCGCCGGCCCTGAACTCATGATGAAATCGGTCATTGAGTGCTCGGAACGGCTCGGTGTGTACTCTGAGGCGTCACTTGTCAGGATCGTCAAGTGCGCTGACGGGGTGTGCGGGTCTTGCGTGCTCGACCCTGCTGGGCAGCTCGTGTGCAAGGAGGGACCAGTAATTCCGGGGTCCGAATTGCTCGCCAGCGAATTCGGGTTGAGAACGCGAGATCATGCCGGGAGGAGCGTCGAGGTAGGTTGACCCAGCCCGACCTGGCAGTCTCGGGCAAACTGTTCGTAGAGGGCGAGTTTTCGGTAGGAGCAGTGATTCTGTCCGAGGGGAGGATCTCCGACATCCTTCCGGTCAGCGCAATCCCGTCCAGCGCGGAGCATCTGGACTTTGAGGATCTCTGGATATTGCCCGGCCTCGTGGATGTGCACGTCCACCTCAGGGACTTCGAGGAGAAGACGAAGGAAGACTTCGAAAGCGGCACCAGAGCTGCGGTCGCAGGCGGGTTCTCGACGGTCGTTGCCATGCCGAACACATGCCCCCCACTTGACTCATCACGGAGGATCTCCGACGCATTGGGATCCGCCGAGGGCAGAGTGTTCTGCGATGTGGGCTTTCACTGCGGCTTTCCCCAAGGAGGAGACGAGGTCGGCCCCCTAGTATCATCTGGCGCGTTCTCAATGAAGCTCTATCCCGAAGACCTGTCACTTCTTTTCGAGGGGAGGTCCGACTGTCGCGTTGAGGACCTACAGCGCCAAGATCTGACGCTGTACGCGCATGCTGAGGACGAGGAATGCATCAGGAGGAGCAGGTCGGCCCTTGGAGAATGCCTCAAGGGTGCCGCGAGTCACGGAGAGGCGAGGCCCGAGCGATGCGAGACCTCCTCGATAGGCAGGGTTCTTGAGTCACTCTCGAAGTGCGACGTGCACTTCGCTCACGTCACGACATCGGCTGGCCTTGAGATGTTGGGGAACCTGATAAGGTCGAAGAAGGTGTCAGCGGAGGTCACGACCCATCACCTGTCCAAGACCGAGCGTGAGGCAAAGTCGCTTGGAGGGATCGCCAAGGTGAACCCGCCGCTCAGAGGAGCCCGAGACATTGAGGCGTTGAGACGAGGGGTCAACCAGGGTCTTGTATCCATAATAGTCAGCGATCACGCCCCGCACCTTCTTTCTCAGAAACAGGAGGAGTACTACGACAGGATACCGGCGGGTTCTCCAGGGATCGAGACAGCGTTGGGCGCCGTGCTGAGAATGGCGAAGGAGGAACAGTTGGAGCTTGTGCAGGCCCTGAGATGCATGACACAGAATCCCTGCCGCAGGTTTGGGCTGGGCGAGATGGGCAGGATCGCACCCGGCTTCCTTGCGAATCTGGTCGTGGTCGATCCCAAAGAGAGCTGGGTCGTCAGAGGCGAAAACTTCTTCAGCAAAGCCAAATACTCGATATTCGAGGGGGATGAACTCTTGGGCAGAGTGAAGATGACGATGGTTCGAGGGAGGATCGCGTTTGAGGACGGATATGTGACTGCCAAGCCCACGGGACAGGTGCTGAGGAGATGTCGGAGCTAGAAGTCAACCTCGCGGGCCTCCGACTCAGGAATCCCCTGATGAACGCATCAGGGGTGCTTGGCAACTCCGCCTCCCTGTTGCGAAGGGTCGCCTCAGCTGGAGCAGGGGCCGTCGTCAGTAAATCCATGACGATCGAGCCCGAGCAAGGACACGACAATCCCACGTATGTCAAGCTGAGATGCGGAGCCCTCAATGCGATGGGCTTGCCGAACCCAGGATATGAGAGCATGGTCAGAGAACTCAGCGGGCTTGGCGACCTGCATGTACCCATCATAGCGAGCATCGCTCCAGCTGATGAGAGAGAAGCCGAGACGATGTCTGGGGCCGTAGGAGCGGTCGCGCAAGCCATCGAGCTGAACCTGTCGTGCCCTCACGCCACGAAGCTCGGGTACGAGGTGGGCGCGGACTTGGAGTTGGCGAAGCGCATATTGGAGAGGGCAAAGGTCAGCACTTCCAAGCCCGTGTTCGTGAAGCTCTCGGCGGTCAGAGACAATTGCCTTTCCCTCGCGCAGGAGCTTGGGTCAGCCGACGGGTTCGTGGTCGCGAACACGATCAGGGCAATGGCCATTGACGTTTCCGCGCAAAGGCCTGTTCTCTCTGTGAAGTTCGGCGGTTTGTCCGGGTACCCTCTTCACCCCATAGTGGTCGGCCTCTTGTACGAACTCCACGAAGTCACAGACAAGCCTCTCGTGGGGACCGGAGGCGTGGAATCTTGGGATGATGCAGTGGAACTGATGCTAGCCGGAGCAAGAGCGGTCCAAATCGGTTCAGCCCTTGCGGATGATATGAGGCTGTTCGAAGAGATCAAGGCAGGCATGGTCGAGTATCTGAAAAAGCATGGCCTCACGGCTTCCGAACTGGTCGGACTTGCTCATCGCGCCTGAGAACTTCAGGACTTCTTCTCGCTCGACAGCCACCACTTCAGGACGTCCTTTCTCTTCTTCCTTCGCTTCTCGTCCTCGTCGGTCACAGACGAGTATAGGTTCTCCTTGGCCTCTATGAGTTGGCTCTGCGTGTACATCCTGCCACAACTGGTGCAGACGTAGACCTTGACCGCTGGGTCGTAGGTCATCTCCCCACCGCACTCGGGGCAGAATTTCGGGGAAGACAAGTCGCGCAGAAGTTACGGCTCGCCGACGTTAATAACCTTATGTTGCGATCGAAGAGACTTCTGCTTGGCGCTTGGGACTCGGAGGTGGTCTCAGATGGGGAGCACCCACAGGAGTAAGGCCGCCCCATTAGCCAAGGAGTGAGATAGGACGCAGCCGAGTGCGTTGCATGTTCTGGGAGAGACTAGGTCGTTGAGAAAGCCGAGGAGGAAAACCGGTACTACGACCAACGGCTGGCCTATGGCCAGATACCTGTTATGTACCGAGAGGAACAGCAAAGCCTGAATCAAGTTGGGGAGGACTTCTCTGCGCGACGAGGAGAGCCTAGGTGCTGCGAAGTGGGCCAAGAAGAAAGCCCTGTATATGTGTTCGTGACAGGACGGCCTCACGATTCTCGCCGCGCTCGCTTCGAAATCCGGAGTTGAACCAACAGAATCCCCAGCAGCACAAGGATGATGCCCACTATCATCATGCTCGTCATCGCCTCGCCCAAGAATAGGAAGGACATGATCGCTATTTGCGCCAGCATGCTATTCTGCAGGATTGAGAGCTCGTAGGCCCTCAGTACCCTCAGGGCGTGACTCCAGAGGTAGAACGCGAGCGCCGTGTTCACAGTGCTCAACCATACCAGTATCAATATCGAAGAGGCACTTGGCACCCGGAGGGGCTCGAATGCCAGCGCCAATCCCAATAGACCCAGCGTTCCGGCGCACATCATGGCTGATGTCAGTCGGAGCGAGGAATACGCCTGTGATTTTTGAAAGCGTCTCACTACAATCATGTAGGCAGCCCAACCTATTCCTGAAAGCAAGACTATCAACACCCCAAAGGAATCCACAAGCGTCAAGTGCTCGCTGAAGTAGAGAATGGCCCCAGTGACCGCGACCCCAATGCCAAGCACTTGGACTCCGGCAGGCGATTCCCTGAGGAGGACCATCTCCATCAGCAGTACAAAGACAGGGGTGAAGTTCAGGATAAGACTCACCATCGTCGCGGGAAGATAGGAGAGGCCGACGATCTGAAACCCTTGTGCGACTGTGTAGCCCAGAATCCCGGCCAATGCAACGAGAGGCAAGTCCCTCTTGCTCGGGCATAAGCTGTTCATACCGCCACTGCGAAGGTTCACCGCGACTAGTATCAGAGAGGCCATGGTATACCTGATGGCAGCGAACAGCAGTGGAGTGACTTCTACGAGGGCGACCTTAGTGAGGACATATGAGGAGGACCAAAGAAAGGTAACGAAGAGGGCCTCAAGAACTGCCAACAACTCCCCGCGGCCAATCACCACTCGTGAAACCAAGTCGTCTCGTGATGGCTCACGAAGAGTTCCAATCCTTTTATCCCTATCGAGGCGGGTCATTTGGAACAGATCGTGTGGTCCAGACCCAACGAGGGCCTTTCGCGTGACTTGATGGGACATGGGGTCGCCGGGATTTGAACCCGAGATCTCCAGCGCCCCAGGCTGGTATCCAAGACCAAGTTGTCCGGCACTGCCTCTAGACGACGACCCCTTGCGCACTCCGCGTATCATGTTGTTTTAATCCTTTGGTCCAGCGGTGAATCTCATCGCCCGACTTTCTCCGCACAACAAACTCCCGATTCGGGTTCCTCGACATTTGCGGCACCTGAGAGAACCACGCACTAGAAATGTGTAGTGTGAATCCACCTGATGTCCTCGCGATAATCCGAGACATCAGGGCGAGATAGCTCAGATTCTGTCGGATTCCATTGGACGCTCTTGGGGGAACGAACCCACTTGTCTGGCGCCGGACAAGGCAAGATGGGTTTTAAGGGGGACTACCTTGAGACGGAAACCGTTAAGAGCGCAGTGACCGACGGGGTCGTTGCCTGATCGCATGAGCGAGAGGAAGGTCACCAAACGAGACGGAAGGGTTGTGAGTTTCGAACCCTCTAGGATTGAGCGCGCAATCAAGCGGGCCATGCTGGAGGAAAGGCAGTATGATGAGGCGAAACTGAGGGCGGTCCTGAGGGGCGTGCTCAACGTCATTGAGGGGCTGTATTCGGCCGGTAAGACCCCGAACGTCGAGGAGATTCAGGACATAGTCGAAATGCAGCTGGTCAAGCAGAACCTGTTCACAGTGGCCAAGTCCTACATAATCTACAGAAAGGAGAGGGAGAGGATACGGGCGGAGAAGCAGGGGATTCTGAAAAAGGAACCGCTCGACGAGGTCGATAAGAGATACAGCGTGAATGCGCTGAAGCTGCTCGCGGCGAGATACCTCCAGAAGGGCAGCGACGGCAACTTCATTGAGGATCCTAAGGGGATGTTCAAGAGAGTGGCGGCGTTGGTCGTGATCTCCGACATACTGCACGATCAGAAGCTCTTCTTAAAGGCAGGAGGTCAGAAGACCCGCGAGCCGGAGACATGGAACCCCACGGAGTGGGGGGGCAAGGTAGGCCTCAAGGGGCCAGAAGGTGGATTCGAGTTCACTTGGGACAAGTATCACCTCGAGAGAATGAAGGCCTTGTACGACGAGCTGAACGAGCAGGGAAAGATGACTAAGGGTTGGTCTGAGACTTGGGATGGTATATTGAAGGGAGAATTCGACCACCATCTGAAGGAGTTCAACGAGTACTACTCCATGATGGCCACCAAGCGCTTCCTTCCGAACTCGCCGACGCTGTTCAACGCCGGTACGCTATTGGGCCAGCTCTCGGCTTGCTTCGTGTTGTCAATCGAGGACGACATAGAGTCGATAATGACGGCTGCCTCTGATGGGGCTGTGATCTTCAAGAGCGGGGGAGGAATCGGGCTCAACTATTCC
>Ga0172365_10002197_pt1 | contig 14269 bp, 19 predicted proteins | sample LakKivSesite48cm_FD_114535 | JGI IMG/M metagenome (GOLD analysis project Ga0172365, IMG submission 114535) | Sediment microbial communities from Lake Kivu, Rwanda - Sediment site 48cm | ecosystem: Environmental > Aquatic > Freshwater > Lake > Sediment | place: Rwanda: Western Province, Lake...
GAGTTGGAAAAGATATTCAAAGAACAAAGAGAAAAGATAAAGAAAATTAGAGAATTGCAAAAACAAACTTCTGACTTGGCTGAGATAAAAACTGCTGTTAAAGATTTAATGTCTCTAGAAGATGCTGAAGGAATCCTAGAGGCACAGGAAATGATTGAAAATTCTGTTGAAGAAAAAGTAGTTTCTGCTAACGATGTTAAAAACAAGATTCTGAAAATAATAGAAACACTTGACAAAGGAGAAGGCGCTGATTATCAAGATATTCTTATTAAATCTGGTTTATTGGAAAAAAGTATTGACATAGCTATTCAAGATTTGCTTGAAACAGGCGTATGTTACGAGCCACACCCTGGTAAGATTAAGAAGATATAAACATGGATTATGAATCCTTGCTAAAAAAGGCATATGAAAAGCTACCGAAGACAGAAGAGTATAAAGATAGATTTCAAATCCCTGTTGCTGAGACTATGATTCAAGGAAACCAGACTATAATAAAAAATTTCTCGCAGATTGCCGAAACTTTAAGAAGAGAACCTTCTCATATTCTAAAATTTCTTGCCAAGGAACTAGCAACACCGGCTGGATTAGACGGAACAAGGGCAATTCTTCAGACAAAACTTTCCCAGAAGATGATTCAACAAAAGCTTGATATTTACGTTGTTGATTATGTTTTCTGTAAAGAATGTAAAAGTCCAGATACTAGACTAATAAAAGAAGATAGAATAACATTTTTAAAATGCGAAGCTTGTGGTGCAAAGTCTTCTAAAAAGGCAATAAAATGAAAGGCCAATTTTTTGTAATGGCCACTGTAATAATGATTTACACTTTAATGACAATGATTCAATATATATATGATTTTTCTGATATCAACCTGGTTCAGCTAAAAACTGTGACAGAATTTGATTATATTCGATACGTAAAGGATACTTTGGATACTACAGTTATGAGCTCTTTTCTCCCCGGTAAAGATTATGAAAAAGTGGAAAGTGATATAATTTCAACAATAATTTTTTTAAAAAGTAAAATGATAGAAAGGGGAATAAGTCTAACGGTAAGATGTGACCTTATTGTTGACTGCTATCCTAATTTAAATGTTTCATTTAATTTTAGCATAAAAACGTCAAATCTCTATACAGTAACAGAATTTACATCTTCATATAATCCTGCAACATGTGGAGCAGCATATAACTGTAATGTTCCAGCTGATTGTGCTGGTTTATCACACGTATTATGTCTAGGTCATTGGGAATGTAGAAGTGGACATTGTAGTTGGGTTTGCGGATTGCAGTAATTCTTTAAAATAATTTTTAAATAAGGTATTTGCTCCTTTATTTTTCTTTTTGAACAATTTAGTTCTAGAGTTTTATAAAATTCTTCTTCATTTTTTCTAGAGGCTTTGGTAGAACCTAAGATAATCAGTCTTTGAGGTGGCTTATATAAAATAAATCTTTTCTGGGGATTTTCTAACAAAGAAATGCTAGCCATCATATCCTTCATATACTTTCTAAATCTATAATTCTGGTTTTTTACTACTTGACTTCTAAATAAATCTGCTTTGCTGAGTATTTCAAAAGCCTGTGCTATTAGTTCGTTAGTTTGATACTCTAGGGGAATATTTTGTTCTACCCACCAGAATATCTCATCTAGGTCTTTATCAGAACTATCAATAGCTTGAGACGCCTTGATTAAGCTTTTACCTCTAAAAACTTTGTTTAGAACCTCAAAGATGTTACTTTCTTTATCTCTAAAAATATTTTCATTATAGGTTTCAATATCATTTATAGCAGAACGGATGTCGCCACCGGAGTTTAAGGCTATTCTTCTTATGGATTCTTCACCAACTTTCAACTTCTCCTTTAAGGCTATTTCTCTTAATTTTTTCTCTATTATATTTACTGGTATCTTTCTAATCCTTAATAATTCACAATGACTTCTTAACGATCTTAATTTTTGATCATAGGCATCATTTGCAACCAATATTATGGGATTAGAACTCGCTTTTATTACATTTATAATTTCTGCTATTCCTCCTCTGTCTGCCTCGCTAAAGCTATCAACGTCATCAACTAATATCAATCTTTTTCCAAACAAAGAGCTCTCTTTAGACGCTGGCAAAAGCTTTTCCTTTATAGAGGAAGCAGATCTCTTCTCGCTTGCGTTAATTTCAAAAAGGTTCATATTTCTTTCTTTAGCAACCAAATTCACTATAAGTGATTTTCCAGTTCCAGATGACCCGTAAATCAAAAGAGCCTTTCCTCTTTTCCATTTATTTAGCCACTCATTTACTTTTAATATCAAATCCCGCTGACTTAGAACTTCTTTTAGATTCTTAGGTTTGTACTTTTCTGATAGCATGGTTAATCCTTTTTAAACAAAGCAAACTGAGCTAAAAGGCTTTCTATCTGTATTTGATCATTGCCAGTTTGAAGCCTGTATTCAAAATCTCCAACTTTTTGCATAAGTTCTGCTTTTGCCCTTTCAGAAATATCAAGATCGTATATCTGACCAGAAATTTGTTTTATTATATCCTCTCCTGATACGCCTCTTTTCAATAGTATTTCCTTTAAAATATCCCTTGCATCCAAAAAATTTCCGTTCAAAGCGTTTTCTATCATTTTTCTAATTTCCTTTGGTTCTGCTTTGGCGGATACGTTGTATATCACATCCTCTGTTATTTTTTTGTTTAGCACTGCTGATGCTTGTAGTATGTTTGCAACTTTTCTTAAATCACCTTCAGACAATTTTATTATAGCTTCTATAGCACTTTCATCAATCTTTAATTTTTCACCTTTTACTATCCTATCTATATATTCTTTGGTATCCGAATCTTTCAGAGAACTAAATCTGAAGATGGCACACCTGCTCTGAATTGGGTCTATTATCCTTGATGAATAGTTAGCCGCTAGAATGAATCTTGAAATGTTTGAAAAGGCTTCCATGGTCCTTCTCAAGGCTTGCTGGGCTTCAGGTGTTAAGGCATCACTCTCATCTAGAAATATTAATCTGAAAGGAACATTACCTATGGCTCTTGTTCTAGCAAAGTCCTTAACTTTTCCTCTTATAACGTCTATTCCTCTTTCGTCAGAGGCGTTTAGGTTCAATATGTTTTCTCTCCACCTCTCACCATATAATTCATGAGCAACTGCAAACGCAGCAGCAGTTTTTCCACATCCTGCTGGTCCAGCAAAAAGCATGTGGGGAATATTCTTTTCCTTTACAAATGCTTTAAGCCTTTCAACAATATGCTTTTGGTTTATTATATCATTCAATGTTTTGGGTCGATATTTTTCGGTCCAGATTTCAAACATATAATCAACTTAATTTAAGTTTTCATAATATAAAAATCGATTGTAAATAATTGATATTTTAAGCTTATTAAAATCAGATGTGCAGGGGGCCTGCTACGGGCTTGAGGTTCAAATCACGCACGTTAAAATGATTGTAAAAGAGTTTGTTGGAAAGGATATAATTTGAATTTATATGAACAATTTCTTTCCTATTTTGACTCTTGCATAACGTAAAATAAAATCTGCAAGTTTTGAAGTGGTTCCTATAGGATGAGGTCCTATACCTTCTTCAAACTTTCTAAAAGCTCCAAAGTCATTAGGATGATCTGTAAAAGGAATCTTTCCAACCTTCTTTTCATATCTTTCACTGTATAATGTGCCAGGTTGGTATGTGATTAAATTCAAAGAAACACCTATTACATTTTCATAATTTTTTATTAAATCAGCAGTTTTATCTATTGCATACTTTGCTGTTTTTATGTTTTCTTTTGTTGTTTCTCTAGTGTCTGCCTCATCTGGATGTCCAAACGTTAAGGATATACCAGCTCTTATTCCCTGATTTTTTAAAAGTTCAATTGTGCTTTCTGTGCTTGCAATTCCATATTTGTTATTACCAAATGCATCTCTCATTTCTCCATCAAAATGCTCAACTCCTATGTAAACATAAGAGCATCCAGATTCTTTCATTTTAGATAGTAATTCTTTGTTTAGACAAATTGAAAGTTGCGTTGTTTGACAACCCCACTCAAGTTCATACTTTTTTAACATACCAAATAATTTTTCTAAATAGTCCTTTGGTTTTGCTAAAAATGTGCTGTCATCAAAGAATATTGCTGAATATCCTTGTCTTTTTAATGCTTTAATCTCTTTTTCTACGTTGCTTAATAATTTTATGAAATTAACAGATTTTGGACTGTCATCATCATACCAAACTCTTTTAATTCCCTCGCTGCAGAAAGCACAAGAGTGAGGACATTCTTGACCTACCATTATCTGAGCTGTCTTTTTCCCATTGAAAATTGTAAATGATTTTGATATTTCATCTTCCTTCTCTAACAAGTATCTAGGCATTATCGGAACTTTATCCAATGATATTGGCTTTCCGCTTGTTTTTATTTCTTTTAGTTGATTATCTTGATTGTAAAGCAACAGTCCTGCTCCTTTTAGTCTAGAAAATTCATCTTTAGATTCGCTAACTTTATTCTTAATATCTTCTACTGTTAAGGATGGATTGTTTTCAATAATTTCATATAACTTATCAAGAACAAACATTCCATCTCCAGCAACATCAAAATCAGCGTCTACACTATTCCTTTCTCTATAATATTTGACAAAATTGTCCTCGTGAGCACCACCAAAAGTTACTACTGTTTCAGGGCTTGCTTTTTTTGCAATTCTCAATATATCTAATGCATTTTTGTAAGATACGCTGAATGTGCTAACTCCAAGAATTTTTGGTTTTTCTTTCTTTACATATCTTATTAACCTTCCTTCAAATCTTTTCTTCTCTTTTTTATTTGATATTCCTTCAGGACACCAGACCTTAATATTTTCTTTGGCATTTTTTCTTTTATCTGCAATGACAGATAAAGCATAAAGTAATCCTGTTGGCTGACCTCCGAACTTTTGTTTTCCTGGATATGGTGCACTCACGAACAATGATTTTATCATATTTACTACCTATTAATGATAATGCATATTATTGAATATCAAAGTTTTTATGAGAAATTTACCGTTTTATGTAAATATTTATATATTTAAACAAACAACGGTAAAATATGGAGAAAATAAAGTTAGATTTAATAGATGGAAAAATATTGGCAGAGTTGGACAAGAATTGTAGGATTCCCAACTCTAAACTAGGTAAGAAAATAAGAAAATCTAGAGAAACCGTCAAATATAGAATCCAGCAGCTACAAGAAAAAGGCATTATTGAAGGATTTATTACTTCTATTAACCCTAACAAGCTAGGTTTCTACATGTTCAAGGTTTATCTGCAATTGGAAAATATTCCAGAAGAAAGGGAAAGATTCTATAATTATCTTAAGAGCCAAAAGAACATCTATTGGATAGGTATCTCAGACGGTGTTTTTGACTGTGTATTTGCAATTCTTTCAAAAAGCATTATAGAATACTATGAACAAATAAATAAGATTCTTTCAGATTTCAAAAAATTAATAATAAGAAAAGTTTTAGGAGTTATGGTAGACACTAGACAATACAATAAAAGATTTTTAACTAATGATAAGGATGGTAAGTTTGTTGTTTTTGGTGGAGACGTTGTAAATAATGAAGTTGATGAACTAGATTATAAGATTTTGAATATTTTAGCAAATGATGCAAGAATACCTTTAACAGATTTAGCAAAAAAGGTTAATTCTACTATTGAAATTGTAAGAGGTAAAATAAAAAAGATGGAAGAAAAAGGAATAATTATAGGATATAGAATTGCTGTTAACTTAAACAAATTAGGCCTAGAGTTTTATAAGGCAATTATTTATTTTAAATCACTATCTTCAGAAGAAGAAAAAGAATTGTTTGAATGGATGAGAACAAATCCTTATTCATTATATTATATCAGAAGTCTTGCTCCATGGGAAGCTGAACTTGAATTTGCAGTTGAAAATTATCAACACTTCAACCAAATAATGAATGATCTAAGAAAAAGATTTCCAAATGTAATTAGAAACCATGAGCATTTAATTATGATTTATGAAACATGGATGCCAGCTTTTAGAGAAATGTTAAAAGCAAGATGAAAATAAAGAAGTTAGAAAATAATTAATATTTCTTAAAATATCTTCAGATACTTCAAGATACTTTGAGGTATAATGCAGGGGGCCTGCAAGTCAATCCGTTAGAAGTCTTACCTTGCTTTACAATTATCCTTCAAATTTATTATTGCAATAGCAAAAATAAATAGCTTTGTATTGTTGCGTATCTGTTTTCATTTGTTGTCATTGATAAACATTGATTAGTCAAGAATCAAAACTCCATTTTCCATAATTGTTCTTTTAATATCATCTTCATATGTGATAACAACCGTTGGTTTGTCGACAATAAAATCTGCATGAGATTTTACATGACCAGGAGCAAAATGAACAGTTCCTGCCAGCTTTTCTGTCTCCAATAACTTTTTTGACCTTCTTGCCTTGTCATTTATTCCTATTCCAATTTCTTCCAACACTGTTGGCAATTTATATTCCAATTCTCTTTTCGCCCACTCGTCAAATACAGGACTGAATGCTTCGTCGTCCGAATGAGAATAGATTACAACGCCATCTTTTAATTCAACTCTTATTGGCTTATCAGGTTCTACTAATTTTTCTATATGATCTGCACAAACATCGCATACGATGGTACCATTTCCTATAAGCTTTACTGGATAATCAACTTTTTTGCCGGCGACACCAACCTCTTTTCTCTTCAATGCACAGACTTCTCCTATTGGCAAGTTATGCATTTTTCCAGGATTTCCATAGGTGTCTGGAGGCACTGCTATGCAGTCTGTTTCAAACACCACATCAGAAGGCATTCCAACATCAAGATCAGTTCCAGACGGTGCATTGACATGTAATGATTTGACTCCTTTCAAAGTTCCAAGCATCTTTTTGGATTTTTCAATCATTTTCTTATAATTGCATTGCACAGCACCGTGCAAAGCCATGTCACGATCAATTCCAGGTGCGTGCATGTACCCCATGGGGGTTTTCTTTATAACATTATAAATGAGATCAACCCTTGCCGGAGTTTCTTTTTGACCCACATTATCAACGTCATCATCAGGATATGAAAAGAATCCCATTGCTCTTGGATACCTGCCGGAGGCTATTCTTTTTTTAAGTCTTGAAGGAAAACTCTTGTAGGGTCCTTGGTCGCTGAGATAAAACATCGAAACTTCTAATCCCAAATCCTGAGCAGCACTTGCCGCTAACTCTGCAAGCTCATCAGCATTTCTGTTGATTATTAAGAAATTGCTCCTTACAGGAGGTTGAAGCGAATACTGTATGGCCTCTGAAAATTTTCTCTGAATTTTTGAATCTCCAGCTGTCATAATATCTTATTTTATTAAGGTAGTTAAAGATTTAAGTTTATTTAAAGTTTGATGTTTAACTTCATTTTAGAATAATATGAAATGCAGTATGCACTATTCACTCAATGCTCTTTTAAAGGCAGACGAGCCAGCCTATCTTGCGACAACTGTCATAAAAGATAATGACAAAGTTCATATAGATCGACTAGGTTATGTATTCACATCCAAGAGTCAATTGGACGAAACCATAAGAAAATTTAATGAAAATATTAAAGGATACAAAGATGCAGACAAATGTGAAGTGGCCTTTGTAGAAATAAAAAACGGTACAACAGACGCTATAAGAGAGCTTTTCGAAAGATACGGGGTAAAGGTTGACGAGTCTGAGTATCCTTCAGAAGATGAATGGTCTATTGTTCTGGACAGACTAGTCAACCTAGCTAAAAGTAATTCTTTTATCCAAGAGTTGTATCTTGCAGGATCACTTGCAAGAGGAGCAACTTCAAGCAAGGATGCAGATGTTTTGATGCGTGTTAGCAAATGTCCAGATTTTTCAGAGTGCGAAATTTTCAGAAAGCTTGTCTGCTCGGATCCGAAACTCATGAACAAAAGGGTTCATAGGCTGGATCCTGATTTCGAAGTAAGAAAGCAAACTGCAAACGGTGAAAAGAGTTATTCGTTAGATGTTTTTTGCTTTGAAGGAGAAGAATTCGAAGAATTGGAAAAAGGAAATTATAGAATAGCTCAGAATAAAAAACCTTTGTTTAAGTCTAATTAAAGCTTAAATTTCTAATATTTTAATTATTTTATATGAGTTTTAAAGTATTGAGATATGTTGCTTCTAAAGGTGGTGAAGTAGAAATAAAAGAGATAACTGAACCGAATACTAATTGGAATAAAGGTTTGAGGGTTTATGCGACAAGAGACATGGAAGACATATTAAGAGAACTAACAGAGGAAAACTTGATATATAATCCGAATTGGACAGGAAATGTTAAGTTAACAGACAAAGGCAAGGAAGTTGCTGCTTTGTTAGGAGAACAACCTCAGCAATTAGCATTTTCAAGGATAAGAAAAAAGAATTTGTGATTAATCAAAATTCCTCAAACTGTCATCATTACAGTTTGAAATCAAGTTTAAATAATTTTTGTTCTATTAATTAGAATATGGAATCTGAATTAGAAGCAATAATAAGAGCAAACCCTGCAAAGCTTCAAGAAACTGATGTTAAAGTAATATCTTACATACTAAAAAAATCTTTGGATAATAGAGATTTGAGATGCACTAGTGTAAGTTCTCCAGAATTACAAAAGTTTCTACAGCAACAAGGTTATAGTGAAGAAGATGCCAGAAGAGAAGCTCTTTTTTCTCTTGAAAGATTAGAAATACATCTACCATCGCAATGGGAAATAGAGGAAGTTGAAGGTAAAAAATATAATTTAAGAAAATTCTATCCTGGTTTGTATATTCGTTTGCTTGGTGGGCAATATCTTAAAAAGCATCCAGAAATTAAAGATGTTAAAGAATAAATTTATCAAAACTTTCTATTGTAAAATGTGTAGTAAGTCAAGTTTAAATTTGTTTCATGTTAATGAAAAATATGCCTAAAAATGCTGCTGCCGAAAAGGTTGACAATTTTTTCAGGCAATCATTAAGCATAGGCTTGTATATAACCACTTATCCGTTTCTTAAATGGTATTTTAACAAGCAGTCAAGAGAGTATGCAAAACAGCTCGTTGAAATAACAGAAACTCCAAAAGAAGTTTTAAATGAACCGATAATAATAGAGCCGTCAGTAAAATATCCGAGCATGGTAACCAGAAGTTAACATGAAAGGGAACTTTTTGAGAAAAGAGGTAAAAGGAAAAGGCGAGTTTACATAGACATTTCTTCTATAAACGATGACGACATATTAGAGGAGATAAGCCATGAAATAAGGGATAGAATTCATGATGACAAAGATAAAGAGGTTACTGAATTTTTTGGAATGGTAGGCAGAATCTTGATTAAAGATCCCAAAATAAAACACAGGATACCAACGGTTGATGATATTCTTAAATGGCAATTAAAGAGAGATATTGCATATGAAAACCTTTGCAGAAAGATGCAAGCAGATAAGGAGGAAATAATTAAAGCTGATAAGGAAACATTTATAAGAAAATCGGAAGAGGCTAAGATGCCTAAAGAAACAATAAACATCTTACGAAGATTGCCAGATGAGTACTACAAAAGCGACAAATTAAGAGAGGCTTGGTCGCGTTTATTACTTGATACTAAATACCTTGTTTTAAAATCTTTTCTTGAAGATGAACTTGTGCATGCAGGAGGTTATGAGGCTGCCGTAAGAAATAGAGAAGATATAGAGAAAAATCCAAAGGGAATTTATCTGCTTTCAGAAGAAGAAGTAAGACAAAGATTTTTTTAACTTTAAATCTTTTAGTTTTCTACCTCTTTTTATGGCCGAAAGATCACTAAAACAAGCAGGATATCATATTGATGAAGAAGGAACAGTCTTAGATGAAAAGCGACAGTGTATAGGATACTTGAAAGATGGCATACTCACAACCCAACCTGTATATGAATCAACGGTTCGTTTTGGTTTTAACGAAACAGACGAACGTTGCAGAAGTCTTATTGAAAGTGTTGCAAATAATTTAGGTCTTCAAATTGGGGAACAACCTGGATATAGAAACTTATTTTTCTCAAAATTTTTACTTTCAATAAAGACCAATGACCCTGTAAAAATGCCTGCAGCAGTTACAGCTTATAGGCAATTAAAAACAGCTTTGAAGGAAATGGAAAGAGAGTCTTGGGAACTTTCTACTTCAGCTCGTTTCTGGTTTAGCAACAGGTTAAAAGGCTTTTCTGAGAACTGCAGAAAATCCATTTTAGAAAGTGTTAAAGCTGAACAAAAAAGAAAGTGAAGAAAATTAGATTCAACTTCTCTATTAATCTCATTTTACCAAAATTGCAAATTTCAAATTTGTATGATTTAGAAGTTTTTTATAAGCATAAAAAGATTTATAGAATATTATTAGCAGTGTTTAAATGGTTTTCAAACTGGTTGATTTTGATTTGGACGGAACAATAGTTGATTACAAGTCAAGCGAGTATGGCTCAAGTTGGGATGCTGTTCATCATGCTGCTAACACATTTGATGAAAGCAGGAAACTTCTTGACAAATATCTTGGGAAAAAAGAACTTTATAACGAATGGTTTGAGAAGGCAGTTGCCTTATTAAAAGGAAAATCTGTTTCTGAAGTAAGAAGTAAAGTTTTACCTCCTGATTATAGCACTAATGCCCGAAGAACATCTGAAGAATTAAGAAAGATGGGGCTTTACCGTGGGATGATAACTTCTGGTGTTGACATTGTTGCAAGATACGTGGAGACAGATTTGGGTTTAGATTTTTGCGAGTGCAGTGAGTTACAGCATAAAAACGGCTTCTTTACAGGGTTTGGAACTCCCCATGTTGCTCTCTGGGATAAAAGTTCTAAACTGATTGAAGTTTGTAAAAGGTTCGGTATTAAACCAGAAGAAGCTGTTGTGGTTGGCGACCATGAAAATGAACTGGATTTGTTTGAAATAGCAGGTCTGAGCATAGCATACAAACCCAAGACAGAAAAGGTTAAAAAAGCAGCTGACTTTGTAATAAAAGATTTGATTGAAGTACCACTATTAATTAGAAGAATTTAGTTAAAGCATAAATTCTAGTTTTTATATCTAATAATTATGCCACCGCCGTTTGTAAAGACTGTTGGAGAACTGATCAACTGGCAGTATGCCAAAATAATTGCAAAATCCTCAGGCTTTTACAAGGGAGAAGATGAAGCGCAGTACGGCTTTGTTACCCAGAAATTTAAAGAACTTCAGTCAGAGAAAATAAAATGGTCTGACATCCTCAGAGAGGATTTGAAGATTGAGAAGAAATGTGCTTACTGTGGTTCTACGGAGAATTTGAGCAAGGATCATATAATCCCACCGAAGAAATTAAACCCTCCTGCGAATTGCAAGGTCCTGTTTGAAATTCATAATATAATCTGGGCCTGCAAAAGCTGCAACTCCTCTAAAGGAGACACAGACCTTTACGAATGGTACGGAGTAAAAAGAAGAAACCAGATTCCTCGCATAGTGGAAGGCAAGTATCTCAAGCTCGCCTATGCCTGCAACAAATGCAGAGGCACTTTGAACAATACTTCTAGCAATGGAAAAATTACTGTAATGGACATTGGTTCAATATTTAAGACTTCCTGCAAACAAAGTTAGAGATTAATAATTTTTATTTATCAAACTTTCTAATATATTTTTTACTTCTAAAAGATTTTTTGCAGTAAAATCTGCCTCTTTAGAATCTCTCAATACAATTACTCTTACACTTGCATTCTTTGCACACTGAACATCATGGATGCTATCGCCGACATAGACTGCTTTGCTGGCATCCGTTTTTAACTTCTTTAATGTTATATTCAGAATTTCTGGGTCTGGCCTTGATTTCTTGACCTCTTCGCCGACAACTATAACATCAAAATATTTCTTCCAATCAAACATTTCCAGAGTTTTGTAGGTTATTTCACCGAAAGTTCCAGTAGCAAGTGCAATTTTGATTTTGCCCTTTAGGAATTGAAGCAACTCATCAGAGTATGACATTTTCCTCGTCTGCCCTACTTCTTCCATAAGAACCTGCTTTCTTTCTTTTACCATTTCTCTGATTTCTTCTTCTGAGGATTTGGGAGAAAACTTTCTAAAAATGATATAATCAAATGCTCCAAAACTGGATGCTATATCTTCAGGGCTTGGATACAATCTTCTTTTACTTAAGGGAATTATATAAGAATCTACGTGTATTTTTGTACTATCCACCAAGGTTTGGTCTAAATCGAATATAACTGCTTCTAATTTCATTCTATCACTTTTCTCTCCAGAAAAGGTCTTCCATAATATATCGTCCGGCCAAACCTTTCCAACCATTCCATAATCTTTCAGCCTTTTTTAATATCTGCTTTATAGAATGTCTTTCATCTTTGAATAAAACCTTAGAAAATATCTTCTGGCTCCATACATCCAAAACGAGAATATCATGAAATCTCAAGGCCTCTGCAAGAATTATATCAGCAGAATAAGGTCCTATTCCTTTCAGTTCCATCAGCTTTTCTTTTGCTTTGTCTTTATCCATCTTTCTTAATTCATATTCATCTATCTTTTTGTTTGCAAAACTCTGAGATATTGATTTTATATAAGGTGCCCTATACCCAAGTTTGCAATCCCAAAGTTCTCTTTCTTTTACATTCGCTATCTTTTCTGGTTTAAAAAAGACAAACAACTCTCTGTTATCGAACCTTACTTTTGTTCCGTACTTCTCTAAAAGGTTTCTGAGCATCGTTCTTGTTCTTTTTACATTAGTATTCTGCAGAACAAGCGATATCACCAATAATTCATACATCGAATTCAGTGAGCACTCTCTCATCCCGCAAACATACTTAAAAGTTCTTTTCAATATTTTGTCTTTCTTGGCTAATTTGATGAAGTCTGTTACGTCTTCATCAAAGCAGAATCTCCAGTTTAATTCTTTTAACAAGCATCCCTTTTCTTTAGCATTAAGTTTTGATTTTGAATAAACCTCTATCCTAACCTTTGGTTTGTTTATGGAACCAGTAGACCACATCTTTACTCCAAATATTTTATCATGAAATCTCATAGTAAACCAATACTTGCCATTTTCATAGAATTCTAGAGGTGTTTCAAAATGGGAAGGTTTGTAGCTCGCTTCAAAGTTGAATGGTAAAGATGGTTTTATAATTGTTGTAAAAATCTTTTCTAACTTTTTCATTTAATCGCTTTCTATTGTTTATAATGATATAGAATCCTTATATCTGTAAGAGCAACTATTTTGTGATAAACATTAGGTTCAATCTCAATCTTTATAGGAGCCTTGACCTTTTTGGTTTCATTTCCAATTGTTAATTCTATTTCTCCTTCAACCAAGAAAATATCTTCTCCTTCTTTATGAGTGTGATCTGAACTGACAGTACCTTTCTTTCTAAAGAGGAAATTCACACTATTACAATTGTATATGATGCCACGTTTATCAGATTTTACTATAGGCAGTTTTTTGATGTTCATTTAATCATTTTTTATAAATTTTTGACTTCAACTCTTTGAAAGAAACTTTAAGAGTTATTCCTTCTGATTCATCTTTTGTAGGATTGTTAAAAACTTCAAAATGAAGGTGCGGACCAATTGTTGACCAACCTGTAATGCCACTATAACCGATTATCTGTCCCCTTCTAACTTTTTGGCCAACTTTAACTATCACACCTTTGAATTTTAAATGCTCGTAAGCCGTATACTCACCATTTTTATGCTTAATGACAATTCGGTTGCCCAAATTCCAATATTTCTTTTTATTTCTTCCTCCAACCTTTGAATTATCCTTTATCCAAACAACTTTTCCTGAATCAGCAGCATAAATAGGAGTTCCCACTGGAACTAAGAAATCAATTGCATAACCCAAGTCTTTTAAATTCTGACTTGAATGAGAAGGTAATTTTTTCTTTGGTAGAATTATATCTTTAAGATTTACTGGCAGTTTGTATTTATTTTTACATTTCATGTTTTTCATTCAATTACCCCCTTTGGCACAAAACTACCCAATGAACATTCTTTTTTATCTTTCCTTCTATATTCAAATCTCTAATATCTTCTTTAATTTTAATTATTTTATATTGTGAAAAAAGCCTTTTAATACCAGATTTGTCAAAGAAATGATGAACAATCTCACCCTTTATTTTAGGTAGATGCTCTGAACCAGGAGTAGCGTATGTGTTATACTCCATTTTTCTGCCTGCTCTTAACTGAATGATGTGCAGGGGGCCGGATTTGAACCGACGGAGGGACTAACCCACAAGGTCTCTCATGAATTTCTGAGCATCGCATCCTAAGCTTCGCATTA
>Ga0172365_10002198_pt1 | contig 14267 bp, 14 predicted proteins | sample LakKivSesite48cm_FD_114535 | JGI IMG/M metagenome (GOLD analysis project Ga0172365, IMG submission 114535) | Sediment microbial communities from Lake Kivu, Rwanda - Sediment site 48cm | ecosystem: Environmental > Aquatic > Freshwater > Lake > Sediment | place: Rwanda: Western Province, Lake...
CGGTTTTGTCTTGTATTGCTCCTCCTTGATCTTCCACACGGTTCTCCCCGTTGTCGCAACCTTCGTGTTATTCTTTTGGACATTGCCATCCGCTTATCTTCTCGATGATGTGGGGGTAGTCTATTATAAAAAATACACGGAACGGCGCCAACCCGCGGAGCTACGTAGTGTCAGTCAATGGTTTTCCTCTTTGGTCCAGGCCGTGCTGGGCACGAGTGCCTTGATAACCTATATGACCTTCATCTACAACAATCGATTCGTCGTGGGGGAGATCTTCGCCGCGGTCGATAATTTTTCACCTGGTTTTTTTGCAGGTCTCTGTGCGACCATGTTCAGCATATTCATCTTCGGCTTTCCTATCATCGGAACTGTCTTGATGGCGTATATCCTCTTGCTATTCCAGGAATCCCAGTTCAATAAACTCAAGACCCATCTATTCCAGGAACTCGTAAATGCCAAGATCGACCCGAGGATCGTGCAAATCGAGTTCGAGCGCAAGGATAAATTCCAGGAGCGAACCTTGTTGAACTACACTGGCGAGAATTTCTTCCACAATCCGCCGCTCAAGGACTCGATCTCGAAGTTTGCTCCTGCGGGAGACATTGATATCAAGGACATGCTCAAGAAATGAACCTGCTAATCGATTTTTTATTTGTCTTCTTTTTTTCCCTTGGTAACGTTTAACAGCGAGTGCGTCCTTAGATCCCCGGAGACACCACGGTGCTGAGATCATGAGCAGCAAGAGCCGCTTTCTCAAGGCGATCAGTGTTGCCGAGTTCGCGGGTATCCTGGATAGTATCGACATTGCCGGGCAAAGGAAAGAGCGGGTCCCGCTTGCAAACATCGCCGGGCGCACTCTATGTGATGATATATCGAGTGAAATCGACGTCCCGCCTTTCCCGAAATCGGCAGTAGACGGATACGCCTTGAAAGCGCGATCAACGTTCGGAGCGAACGAAGGCAGGCCCATCACGTGCCAGATCATCGGCGCTGTGGAGATGGGCCGTGCCCCGCCTGCCGCGGTGTCTGGTGAGGTCGATTGCATGTACGTGCCAACCGGGGGAAACGTCCCGGACGGCGCCGATGCCGTGGTGAAAATCGAGTTCACGAGGACCACGGGAACCAGTGGCAAGGATGTGCAAGTCCTCCATGCAGTCGTCCCGGGCGACGGCATAGTCGGCACTGGCACTGACATCACGAGAGGAAGCTTGTTGCTGAGAAAGGGATCCTTCATAACACCTGCAAGGGCGGGAATTCTCGCCGCGGCCGGCATCACCTCGGCGTGGGCGTTCAAGAAAATCCGGGTCGGGTTGTTCAGCACGGGCAACGAGATCGTGGAACCCGGTGAGCCGTTAACGGCTGGAAAGATCTACGATGTGAACTCTGTTATGCTGGCTGCCATGTTAGAATCGGTGGGATGCGTCGTGGCATTCCACGGGATTCTAACCGACGAGATGACCGTCTTGAGTCAAGCCTTTGAAACGATCCTCGGACAAAGCGACGTGGTCATCTGTTCTGGCGGCACTTCGAAAGGACGTGGTGACCTGATGCATTCCGTAATCGATCAACATCCTGCAACGACTTTGCAAGTGCACGGCGTTCGCATCAAGCCTGGAAAGCCTATAATCATGGCCCTCGTTGGTGAAAAGCCCGTGTTCGTGCTACCGGGGAATCCCGTCTCCGCAGCAATGACCATGATTCGATTTGTCATGCCAGCATTGCGGCGGTGGAACCACTTGCCACCGGAACATCGTTCAGTCGTCGCAGCACGAATGACCGAGCGAGTCTATTCCGAGTTCGGGCGCCTCGAGCTCAAACCCGTCGTGCTCGAGCGGGCACAGGATGGGACGTGGGAAGCGAAACCCGTTGCAAAAGGTTCGGAAACCATCACTACACTTGTCGACGCAGATGGCTACTTTGAAATCCCTGAGAACGTCGAGATCGTGGAAAAGGGAACGCGTGTTGACGTGGACTTGTTTTTATAGGGACGCCCGTGGGATTTCTTCCGGTGATCATCGTCATGAGCATGCGTACACATCGCAAGAATCAAATTCCCCGGGGGGTGTTTTTCCTCATCATACGGAGGAATATCACGGATGGCACGAGCACCGAGGCGCGGCGGAGACCCCTCCGACATCAAGATGGTAGACGTGGGCGAAAAGCCCCTTGTAGAACGAATAGCTATCGCTTCCGGCGAGATATTGCTTCAACGAGCTACGATCGAAATGATCAAGCAAGGTACGCTCGAGAAAGGGAACGTCGTTGCTGCATCGAAACTCGTTGGCATCTCGGCTGCGAAGAAGGTTCCAGATATGTTGCCATTGTGCCATCCATTGCGATTGACGAAGGTCGATGTAGAGGTCTCGGTGCTGGACGACCGCGTGGAGGTCAAGAGCGAGGTCAAGGCGCGGGAGCGTACCGGCGTGGAGATGGAGGCGCTGGCAGCGACGACCGCTGCACTGCTTAACGTTTGGGATATGACCAAGATGTACGAGAAGGATCCCGAAGGCCAGTACCCGTCGACGGCCATCCAGAACGTGCGCGTGGTGAAGAAGATCAAGGAGCCTCCGGCCAAATCACTCGAATGAGGCGGATCGATCACGAGTCAATTGCCCGACACTATCCAGCAGCACAAGCAAGCCAATCCGGATCACCTGCGATTCGGCGTGGCGCTCGTGAGCACGACGAGATACGACGAGCTGGCCAAGGCACTCCCATCAACAGATAGAACTCTTGAATTGGTCGGCCCTCTGCTAAAGGAGAAAGGCCACGAGCTTGCGAGGACGGACATCGTGGCGGACGATGCCAAGATGATCCAGGCGCTCGTGACCAGCTTCGGAGCAAGCGTCGACATCGACGTCCTAGTGACTTGTGGCGGGACGGGTATCTCCCCTCGCGACATCACGGTCGACGTGCTTTTAGGTATGAGGCTAAAGCAGCTTCAAGGGTTCGGCGAGCTCTTCCGTGCCTTGAGTTATCAAGATGTTGGAACGTCCGCGATGCTCAGCCGCGCCGAGGCGTTCATCATCGAACAGAAACCCGTGTTCTGCTTGCCCGGCTCCCCAAAGGCAGTCAAACTCGGACTCGAGAAGATCATCCTGCCCGAGATACCCCATTTGCTCGCTATGCTGCGAAAGAAGGAGTGAAACCGACGTGGATCCGACCAATCTGAAGAAAACCGGCTTCGCCAGCCTCTCGACCATGGCCGATGCAATGGCTGGATTCCTCGCCCGGGTGCAGCCCGCGGGCGCGACCGAGGAGGTACACATCGATGCATCGCTCGGCCGGGTGCTCGCGGAGGCCATCTGTGCACGTTGGCCAGTGCCATCGTACGACAAGTCAGCAATGGACGGGTACGCGATCCAGGCGACCGACTCGTTCGGGGCGAGCGTGCAAAAACCGTGCGTGCTCCGCCTGGGAGGTGGTATAGTCATCGGCGACGAGCCGGCCATGGCCGTGTCGCGCGGCGTAGCGATCAAGATAGCGACAGGGGCGATGATCCCACCCGGCGCCGATGCCGTCATCAAGATCGAGGACACGGAACTTGATACCGACGGAACCACCATCCGGCTATACAAACAAGTAGCACCAGGAGGAAATATAATTCGATCCGGCGAGGACTACAAGGAAGGGCACCTTGTTCTCCCCGCGGGAAGAAAAATCCGCCCGCAAGATGTCGGCGTGCTCGCCACGCTGGGCATGACCCGTATCAAGGTTATCACCCGCCCGGTCGTGGCGGTCTTCGCGACCGGAAACGAGCTCGTGGAACTGGATGGCTTGCATCACGACACGGCCGGCCTCGTCGATCCTCGCACCGCCGGGCGATGTAAGATGGTCGACTCGAACCGCCACGCGATCGGCGCGTTCGTTAGCATTGCGGGCGGCGTGGTGACACGGGCACAGATATTGGTCGATGACGAGCGCGCGATCTCAGATGCGATAATCAGTGCCTTGACAGCGTGCGACATGGTCATCACGACAGGCGGCACGTCCGTCGGGGAGCGCGACTTCATCCCGTCGGTTATAGGCAAGGATCATGAGATCTTGTACCACGGCATTGCCATGAAGCCCGGCGCGGCGACGCTGCTGGGCACCGGGCAGGGAAAACCGATCCTTGGCTTGTCCGGGTTCCCGGTGGCGGCAGAGATCGGCATGCTTTACTTCGGGATGCCCGCGATACGGAAGCTTGCCGGGGAAATGGTGCTGGATCCCCGCGTCCGCGTCCGCGCGCGACTCGCTGACGCGGTCGCCGTCAAGGGATTCGGGATCACGAGGCTCTTGCGGGTTGAGCTCGATCATGACACGTCCACGGAAAATGATCTGCCCAGGGCTATTCCAGTCAAGCTTTCAGGAGCGGGAATGCAGCGATCGATGGTAGAATCCGATGGCTTCATCGAGATCCCGCCGGACATAGAGGGCTACGAGGCCGGTGACGACGTGGTCGTGGTACTACATCCCTGCTAATGCGCCCAGGCTCGGATGATGATAGACCACAAACCAGAAATTCAGCGAGAAGCTGGATGCAACGTGTGCTGATCATCCTATGACTCTACGAGATCATTACAACCGCCCGGTTGATTATCTCCGCTTGTCGATCAACCGGGGATGCAACTACGAGTGCATCTACTGTGATAAGGAGGGAAACGTGGCAATTGGTAAAGACCGCGTGCTCTCGCTAGATGAAGTGGCTTTTATCGTGCGGGCATTCAACGAGATCGGCGACATCAAGAAGGTGAAGATCACCGGGGGAGAGCCGCTGCTACACCCGGACGTCGTCGGAGTCGTGAAGGCAATATCGAGCATCCCTACGATCAGCGAGATCTCGATGACCACGAACGGGTTCCACCTGGCCCGCCTTGCCGTGGCATTAAAAGCGGCTGGTCTCGCCCGGGTGAACATCTCCTTGTGCTCCATCCGCAAGAGCACGTACGAGATGATAACGGGCGTCGACGGCCTGGACAAGGTGCTCGAGGGGATAGACGCCGCGATCGCCGCGGGGCTCGTGCCGGTCAAGATCAACTACGTGATCATGAAAGGGATCAACGATGGCGAGCTGGACGCGATGCTCGACTTCTGCGCGAGCAAGGGATTGCGGCTGCAGATCATCGAGCTACACGAGATCCCGGAAGTTAACGCGGAAGAACGGGACTTTTACGAGAAGCACCATCTCGATGTTGAAACGGCAATGAAACGCATAATGAAGCCGGTCGATCACGTTGAGTTCAGGAACTTGCAGCATCGGAAACTGGTCTTCTTCAAGAATGGCGCATCGATCGAGATGATCAAGCCGTCCGCCGAGTTCTGCGCCAACTGCACCAAGATCCGCGTCTCGTCAGAGGGCAAGATAAAGCCGTGCTTGATGAAAGCGGGGACCAGCTTCGACTTGCTGTCCAAGCTCCGCGAGGGCCGCCCCGCGAGCGAGGTCCGGGCGCTCGTGCTGGAAGCCATCCAAGCACGGGTGCCATACATGGCGGGGGAGAAGGCAGGATGCCATTGAGGATGACCGCGCTGCTCTTCGGGGAAGCGCGTGACCTTGCCGGGACGAGGTCGGTCGCCATCGAGCTACCCGAAGGCAAGGGCACGCTGCCGGCTTTCTTGCTGGCCTTGCACGATGCGACCGGAAAGAAGCTCGCGGGAAAGGTAATCGTTGCCAGCGCGGCCGGTGGCTTTGCGGTGGCACCGGGATACAAGATCATGATCAACAAGCGCATCGTGAGCCCGCAAGAGGCCGAGGACCACGTGCTGAAGGATTCAGACGAGGTCGGCGTGCTCCCGCCCTTTTCAGGAGGTTGACACGATGAAATCTGGCACCATTCCTAAGGAATCGGCCCCGGCATTCGGGGAACTCTTCGAGGAGTTCAAATCGTCGATCAGAGGCCACGAGGGTGGTGCCATCGTGACGTTCACGGGCACCGTCCGTGGTGATCCCAAGGGCCACGACGCGGGATGCACCAAGACCCGCCAGATAGAGATCGAGGCCATCGAGGGAGTCTCCAGCGAGTTCCTTCAGCGCATCGCAGCGGAGACGGAGGCTCGCCCGGGCATACACAAGGTCGTGATCATCCATCTCACGGGCACGTTCGAGCTCGGGGAGCCAATGGTGCACGTGCTCATCAACTCTGCACACAGGGGAGAGGGATTCAAGGCTCTCGAGGACGTCGTGAACCGATACAAGAAAGAAACGCCACTCTGGAAGAAGGAGATCTATTCGGATGGCACGGGCCGATGGATCTCGCATTGAGCACGTCGATAAATCTGCCGTTCCCCTCAGTTTCCTATTCCTGTTTTTCACGAGAACAACAGAAAATTACTTCAAGAGAAAACGAAAGGTTTGGACGGTTACTTCGCGCCGCCCATTATCTTTTTCAAGCGGTTTAACTCGGACAGCATCTCGTCCCGCAACGATTTGAACGCCCCGCCAGCAGCACCGCCAGCACCTGGGGGCGCGGCAATCGGGGCGCCAGCCATGCCTGGTGGACTTGGCGGTCCCGGCGGCGCTGGGATGCCGCCTCCCATCGGGGGTGCCGGGACAGGGGGCGCGCCGCCGGGCAGACCTGGAGGACCAGGTGCCCTCGGCATCGATGGTATGCCTGGCAATCCAGCGGGCGCGCTTGGAAGGCCAGCGGGCGCGCTTGGAAGGCCACCAGGCGCGCTTGGAAGGCCACCCGGTTTCGGCCCTTCAGACTCGCCGCCCAGGCTCAAGCCGAGACTCGGGCCTTTCGGCGCTGACGGCATGCCCGGCAAACCGGGTGCGGACGGTAGGCCTGCTGGACCCGTCGGAAGCCCGCCCGGGCCGATTGGAAGGCCGCCTGGCGATGCCTTGGCCGCGCCGCTGCCGAACAAGCCACCACCGGTGGAAGTAGCCGCTCCCGGGGTTTTTACTCCGCCGCCACCGCCGAGCAAACCGATTAAGGTGTTCGCAGCAGCTTGCTTGTCCACGGATCCCACTTTGCTGCCCTTTCCACCAAAGAACCCGCCACGGCTTTTCTTGCCAACCGGACCAACGTCGATGCCAGATAAATCGCTCTTGGCATTCTTGATGGCATCTTGAAACTGAGAAATAGCCTTGCTGGTTTCTTGGAGTTGCTCGCCTAGCGCGTCCAAACCCTTGGAGATGAAGTCTAGAACACGGGCGAGTTTTTCGCCGGAATCGTCTGACATGGCTAGTTCCATTCATCCGTTTTATTTCCCATTGCTCTGTCAATGTATTGTCATTGGCATATTAAATCTAATCGCATGAATGGCCGATCCAAACAACTAATCGTATTGATGCTCCATATGAAGCGATCAGATGGAGTCAACGTGATTTGGCCACCTCTTAAAAAGCAGCCTTGAATCTAATACTCATGCGAGCCTCGACGAAGGGATATATCCTATGTTTCTTGGGTGTATTCTGCTGGAGCTTCAGCGAGATCATCGTCTGGCTCTTGAAACCCCGGGTAGGAGTCACTGGCTCGGGCGTGGGCTCCATCTCGCTGTCATTCTATCGGTTCTTCTTCGGTGGTATCTTTTTACTCATCTTGATGGTCATACAAAAAGATTTGACGGGTTTCGTTGAGCTCATCAAGAAGGATCTCAAGCTGATGCTTCTATCTAGCGTCATTGGCCTTGGCATTTCTAACATGATATATTTCCTCGGCATCCAGGCCTACGGTACCGAGGCTCACGTGGGCGCGGCGCTGTACACGTCATACACGCTCTTCATCGGGATCTACAGCATTTTTATTCTCAACGAGCGCACGAACATCCCGCTCAAGATCATTGGCTTCATCATCGGGTTTTTCGGCATCCTCATCTTGCTCACGAACTTCAACTTCGCCATCATCATGCAACCCGACAAGATCACGGGAAACATTTTGCTCGTGCTCGCGGGGGCCATATGGGGCTTATACTCGGTGCTCGGGAAGAAGATATTCCGGCGGAATCCAGGCATCAAGAACGTGGACGTGAAGTTCACGATTTGGAGTTTCTTCTTGTCATGCATTCCCATCGCCATCACCCTGCCCTTCAGCGGCGAGGTTCCCGACTTCCTCCAGCACGATACCACGGAATGGGGCCTCATCGCGTTCCTGGCGATCGTCTCGACCGGCATCGGCCTCTACATCTTTTTCATCGGCGTGAAGTCGATCGACGTCTCACATGGCATAAGCTTCTCGCTCTTGAAGCCGGTCATCGCTGCATTCTTCGCATTCGTGCTCCTCACGCGTCCAATACCAGACGCCATGTGGGTTTCTGTACCACTCGTGTCAGTGGCCGTTCTGCTCATCAATCGCAAACCGAAGGAGAAACAGAGGGAGATCTCTTCACTTCGACCCAACGGCGAATAGCTCCTTGATCTTATCTTGAATATCTAGCTTGATATTATCCGGGATATACCCGCTGTTCAAGTACTTGAACCAGCCCCTTTCCTGCATGAGCCACTTGAACTGGAGCATTTTAGCATCGATATCCTTGAAGGACGCGTTGCCCTTTGAGAAGATCGCAACGACCTTGAAAGAATCCGAGTAAAGCTTGACATCCTTGAAATATACCCTTTTCTCGATGCCATCCTCGTCGTCAATGATGATACACTTGATGCTCGCCTTGAAATTTTCTGTCGTGAAGGCAGAAAGCGCGGAAAAGAAGGGACTCATGAGATCGGGGTTCGTGGTGGAGACGGTGCCGTTATCAAGTGCCGCGAACGACACGCCCGAAGACTTGATCAGGTATATGCCATCCAGCATCTCGCTCACCGTCCCAACGATGGTAAAGTAATCACCTCATGCCTATTAATAACTTCCCGCCTGGTACGCATCGGCAATCTGGACGCTCGATTCGCCGGGGCTGGCGGGGCAACATTTTTTTACTCCCCGGCGGAAGCTCGATCCCATGACGACGTTTCTAGGTGACGACTATCTCCTCACGAACAGCACGGGCAAAAAGATATTCGGTACGATCAAGGATTTACCAATTCTTGATGCGCATAACCATGCAAACGTGAAGGAAATTGCCGATAATAAAAATTACACCGATATTTGGCAAGTGGAGGCTGCCACGGATCATTACGTCTGGGAGCTTATGCGCAAGAGGGGCGTGCCCGAGCGGCTGATCACCGGCGACGCGACCAACGAGGAAAAATGGAATGCCCTGGCCGCGGTGTTCGAGGATTTCGCCGGCAACCCGACATATGAGTGGATTCACCTCGACTTGCAACGCCGGTTCGGGATAACCGCGCTCGCCAACAAGGAAAATGCAAATCGGATCTGGGATGTGTCAAAGGCTTGCTTGTCCAAACCCGGGATGCGACCGCAAGAACTGCTCGCGGCCATGCAGGTCGAGATCATGTGTTCGACGGACGACCCGGTCGACATGCTCGAGCACCACGAAGCCCTAGCGAAGGTGAAGGGCATCCCCAAGATCCTGCCCACGTGGCGTCCCGACAAGTCGATGAACGTCTTCAAGAAGGACTTTCCCGACTACATCAAGAAATTGGAGGCGCGCGTGGGCAAGAAAATCGCCGATATCTCCGGGCTCGTCTCTGCGCTGCAAGCCACGCACGACTACTTCGAGAAGCACGGCTGCCGGGCGAGCGACCACGGCATCCACACGCCTTTCGGGTACAACGTGCCCGCGAGTCGCGCGGACGAAGTCTTCAAGAAACGTCTGGCTGGCCAGGACGTGGACCTGGCCGAGATCCGGGATTATATATCATACATGATGCACCAGTACGCTGCCATGAACAGCAAGTCCAGTTGGGTCATGCAGATCCATATCGGCGCGGTGCGGGACTACCGGGATATGCTCTTCGATAATCTCGGCCCAGACACCGGCGGTGATATCGGAGATCCATCGATCCCCATCGTCGAGCCGCTCAAGGCCCTGCTCAACGCGTTCGATGGCAAGCTCAAGATCGTGCTCTACTCCCTCGACCCGGTTCACTGGCCTGCAATGGCCACGATTACCCGTGCCTTCGGCAAGGACGTCAACCTCGGCGCCGCTTGGTGGTTCAACGATTCGCCGGTTGGCATGCGGCGCCAGCTCGAGTATATCGGCTCGGTCGACTTGCTGGCCAACTTCGCGGGAATGGTCACCGATTCGCGGAAGTTGATCTCGTACGGATCACGCACGGAGATGTTTCGACGCGTGCTCGCCGACGTTCTCGGGGCAATGGTCGAAAAAGGCCAAGTACCCGAGGTTCTTGCTATAAAAATTGCGAAGCGCGTTTGTTACGATAGGCCCAAGGAATTCTTTGGCTTCTGATCCTACCTTTTATTTCAAGGTGCTAGTTAGGAACCTTGAGGCACGCGTCTTCCCCGTGTCGAACATTGCTTAAATAAACGAAATGCATCTGTTCTCTCAAACGGGAGCTATGTTTACCCATGAAATCGATTGTAGTATCAACATTCCACCCCATCAACGGGCCAATGCCGCACTTCCTCGTCACCGATGGCTTCGTCAGCGAGAAGATAAAAGAGGAAATCTCTTCCATGCTCAACCTCAAGCCATCCACGGACTATTTCATCGTCCGCATCGGCAACATCACGGCTTATAACTTGCAGTTCACGATCAAGTCTAGCATGTCCCGTGGTAACGAGGAGGTACTCATGCTCTCGTTCGTGACGGACGAGTTCCCGTCCAAGAGGGCGGAAGAATACTTTTTGAAGGAATCCGGGCCGATCATAGCCTATTTCCAGCGCGAACCTTACTCCGAGCTGGTCTTTCACATCCAAGGCGATTTTTCAGACGACGAATACACCATCCTCGAGCGCATCTACGAGGAGTCCCTCCAAAGGCTCCAAGTAATGCTGAGTGGGTATACTTGACCTGGATCCTTCTCGTTCATCCGTTCAAGGACGACCCGCGATGGTGTTAAATCCATCCTCTCAGATGGTCAACGATGGAACAACCAATAACATGGAAGCGCCGTGCCGAGCGCATCGATCCCCACACGCGCCGCTTCCTTGGCATATCGGAGGCGTGGGTGCTGGCCTTCTCCGTGATGATGTTCATCGTGCACGTTGCGGTGAATATCATTCCCCCGTTCCAAGCCCTCGCCGCCGATTACATCGAGCCTATCGCGCTACCGGACCTCATCATAGAGGCGTTTGCCATTGCCGCCATTCTGGCGCTCGGAATTTTCAACGTGCGCAACAGGGTCGGGACAGTGATTCTCGCCGCCGCCACGTATTACATCGGCGATACGGTCCTGGAATACGTGAAGCGACCGACGACCTTCACCATGTACACGACATTCTGGTACGGGTTCATTGCAGTGGGCATCGTGGCGCTGATCTTCATGATCCTCCGTTTCGTCGCGCTGTCCATCATCTGGGAGAGGACGCACCCGCCGACGATACGCCGGCTCGCGTCGCATTTCACCCGGGAGCTGCGCAGGAACGGCCGCGCGGGCCTCGTCCTCCTTATCGTCGCCGGCGCAGCGACCACGCTGGAGGTGTTGGCGTTGACGGGCGTCACCGCGACGCAAATCACGATCACGCCCCGCCCCGCCCCGATCGAGTTTCGTATCTGGGGCTATTACGACGTGGCCAGCTACAACAACAGCAAGGGTGTCCAGATCTTGCAACAGATGGACCGCCACCACGTCACGATCCAGAACGCGATCTTTTCCATCAGGGATTCGAACGGCAGTGCTGAATCGTTCTCACCGACCGTGAACGCGTACGATGCGGCCAACGCCGTGGGTAACCTCACGTGGTTCAAACAATACTACCCGAACATCAAGTTCCAATACTACGCGTACGGGCTTGGCATGGGATCGAACGGGAACTACGAGGGCTCCATCTACACGGCGCCGATGCTCAAGCGTTTCGTTGATGTATGCCGATGGAACAACCTCACGAATGTTGTTGGCGTGTACACGGATTGGGAAGGTCCATCCAAGGAAGGAACCAAGATCAGCAATGAAACCCTCAATGGTTGGCACCAGGCCCTCTGGACGGATGCGATGGCATACGCGCGTGCTTATTTCCCCAACTGGACCTTCTCGTGTTGCTATCCTGACAGCACCGGCTGGGATGGCTACGACGGCGATGACGACCTCCAGTACTACCAGCGCTACAACATCTTCATGCCCGAGTGGGATGACTATGGCCCGATGGTTTATCGCAGCTGCGACATCGAGGACATCGAGCCCGGCTCCTACGGCGGTTCATGGTCCGTCTACGTGCAGGCGAAGGCACTGGTCGACGGGATCCTCCGCGGGAACGCGTCCAGGGCGAGCATGTGGCTCGGCTGCACGGGTTGCGGGCCATACCGGAACACGACGACCGTCTACGAGCATGGTGCCCCGATGGCATTCGGCGCCGGGAAGGGATTCGACGCATTCACCAGGGACATCCTCATCCTCAAGCATTTCGGGTGCACGAAGGTTTCGATCTTCCACGGCATCCTCAAGTTCGAGGGTCCCACGGAATACACGGGCTTCTTTGACCAGTACGGCGTCACCGACGCGTTCGACAAGCTCAACGACACGGTTAACGGCCCGGGCTCGACCACGCCGTTCACGATCTGGACCGACGAATGGACGCCGCGGCGTCCCATCGCCGAGGATGCGGCGCTTAACTTCGAACACTTCGGTTACATGTGGGTCGGCGCCGTCGCGATCGCGGCTAGCTTGGCCGTGGCCGTGATCAACTTCTTGATCGACCACGACGTGAAGGCCATCGAACGGGATCGCGGGGAACCGTGAGGATCGCCCCGTTTTTTCGATTTGTCCTTTTTTTTAAGGTTGAGATGGTAGCGTAACGTTGGAGCAATACAAGTCGCGAAGCGATGGCAATGGGATTCAAGGATTTCGTGTCGCGGTTGAAAGACGTCCCCGCGTTCCTGTTCAAGCCGGGCGGCCCGCGGAAGCTGACCGAGACGGAGCTGGCCCGGATGGAGGCCGAGGCGCGGCGGTATTTCAAGGACGCGATCACGCGCATCGGGAACAAGCAATGGCCACAAGCGGCCGACGACATCGACAAGGCGCGAAAGATCTGCATCGAAATGGACTGGCAAGAAGGCATTGCCCATGCGGATTACCTGCTAGACCAGGCCCTCGCCAAGAAGGCGAGCGACGAGCGTGGCAAGAAGGCGCGCGCCGCGCGCGCCTCGGAGAGTGATCATGTCGAGAAGTTGCGCAAGATCATCAAGGCCACCGACCGGATCAAGGTCGCGAGGCTGGCCGACGCGCTCGGGATCGACGAGAAGGTAGCTTGGCGACGAGTCTTCGACTGGGCCGAGCAGTTCGGCTTCAAGGTGGACGGGAACGCGATCGTGTTCGGTTCCGGCGACACGGCCAGGTTCGTGGACGACCTGGACAAGGAATTCGCCGAGTGGCACTCCGACAAGATATGACCCGTCCCCACCACGAGACCACGGTTGCCCGCGGGAATGTCCATCTGCCATGCCTCGACGCGTGGAACGCGTGGTTGGCTGGGGAATGCCTCGGTCATGCGATCCATTGCAGAGATAGACGTCGCCGTGGCGAAGTCTTTATCTATTTCGGCACATTACTATTAAATATCGACCGTACCCGTACATGCGTCGATGGCACGCGGGCTATACCCGCGCGATCCTATCCCCCGTGCGATCAATAGAAGTCGCTGGAGGCATCCGTGCGCTCTCCCTTGGCGACCCGCGGGACACAAAAAAAGACCTTTATGACAGGGACCATTTCAAGACCAGTATTGCCCGCCATGGCGATCAAGGGTTCATCGGGCTCGCGTGGCGGGGGAAAGCCTGGCAAGAAAGCAAAGGAATACCACGTGTTTTACCAGCTGCCCTTGTACTATGACATCGTCTTCGGAAGCGACGTGCAAGCGGAAGTCGATTTCTACCAGCGCTGCTTCGAGCAATTCGCGGCGGGCAAGGTGAAGCGTGTCCTCGAGCCAGCATGCGGATCCGGGCATTACATGGTGCTGCTGGGGAAGGCGGGGTACCAGGTGACCGGTTACGACCTGAGCCCGTCGATGGTGGCATACACGCGGGCACGGATCAAGAAGGCGCGGCTGTCCAAGCGCGTGCGCGTGGTCAAAGGGGACATGCGGGACATCACGTTCGAGGAGAAGTTCGACGTCGCCATCAACCAGATCAACAGCCTGGCCTACTTGAAGGCCGACGAAGATATCATCAGCCACTTCAAGGTGACCGCGGATGCTCTCGTCGATGAGGGCTTGTACATCGTCGAACTCACGATCAAGTGCAACGATTTTCATAAAGAACATAAATCCGACGAGACATGGACGGTCGAGCGCGACGGCGTGAAGGTGACCGCCACGTGGAAG
>Ga0172365_10002201_pt1 | contig 14257 bp, 14 predicted proteins | sample LakKivSesite48cm_FD_114535 | JGI IMG/M metagenome (GOLD analysis project Ga0172365, IMG submission 114535) | Sediment microbial communities from Lake Kivu, Rwanda - Sediment site 48cm | ecosystem: Environmental > Aquatic > Freshwater > Lake > Sediment | place: Rwanda: Western Province, Lake...
TGTATTCAAATAACTTTGATTTTCTTTTTAAATTTAAGGTCTATGCCAGGTGAGCTATAGCCTTCACCCGTCCAGCGAAAAATAGTGTCGCTAGGCGAGCTAAGGAAGACGTCAAGGATCCCTGCGAGATTAAAACTTCCTTTATTATCTTATTCTTTATATCCAGAAGAAGAACCATAAACTGTTCTTTTTTTAAATTTTTAAGAAGTGGGATATAATAATTTGCCACTTCCTCGCTGCACTTAAAACTTTTATTATTTCCATTTCTTTCGGAGATTGCCCTCTTGCCAAGCTCAAGTGCAGCCATTACCTGAGCTGTCTTTGCTCTTCCGATTCCATTAATTTTTAAAAACTCCGAAAGCGATAAATCAAGCAGATTCTTTAGGCTGCCGTATTCGGCCAGTATTTTCTTAGCCAGATCAAGAGCAGAAAGCTTTTCTTTACTGCTCCCCATTCCTGTTCTTAGTATTATCGCTAAAAGTTCACAATCAGAAAGATATTCGGGACCTTTCTTGATAAGCTTTTCTCTTGGCCTTTCAAGCTCAGGCCAGTTTTTAATTGATGTCCTATACAATTTTTTCCTAATGTCAATTATATAAAATTATTTTATATATTATCATATTTATGTATTTATGCAAATACTTTTATGCGCATTTAATAACTAATTGAAGAAGATGAATCTAAAATAATAAAACGGAGAGCTAGTGTCTAGTTTTTGGGGTTCATACCAGGTAATGTCTACCTTTTTTTATATTCAAGTTTCTCTTTTAAATCATTCATAAATACAATTTTTTCAGCAAATTTTTTCAGCAAAGAAGAATATTTATACCTATTAGGAATCATCAAATAAAGCAACTTATTTTGTTTTATTAGATAATCTACCAAACAGTGGTAATCACCATCACTTGATACTATGGTTGCTTTATCACAATTTTGCATTTCAATAACTGAATGCAAAACCAATTCAGCATCAATATTACCTTTAGGCTTACCGCTTTTAAAAACAAGAGTTGGTTTAAAAATTAGTATTGAGTCACCTGATTCATAGTTCTATCATCATCGGTTTTCAGGTCCGTTTGGCCGGGACATGATCCTGCAGAACAGGCTAAAGTTCACTCGATCCCTCAACCTGGCTCGCGAGTGGATGCTGCAAATGGGACTCGTCAATTTTATACTTTTAGATATAAACATATCCCTGCCTGTTGACAAATGGGTGACAATAGAGTACACTATAAAATAATAGGAGGTTGATAGAATGCGATTTATAACGATAAGAGATTTACGTAACAATTCAGCAAAAATTCAACGGGATCTTCCAAAAGAAAAAGAAATGGTGCTTACATCTAACGGTAAACCCATTGCTATCCTAACTGCTACTTCTGCGGAGAAAATCGAAGAATCTCTTGCTATAATCCGGCGATTGCGGGCAATAGAAGCGGTAAATTTAATGCAAAGAAGTTCTGTCGAAGCAGGTACCGACCGTATGACCCTGGAAGAAATTAACAAAGAGATTGCTGCTGTACGAAAGGAACAAAAAGCGAAATGAAAGTGGTTCTGGATACGAATGTCATCGTCTCGGGATTACTTTCTCCATTTGGACCGGCAGGTCAAATTATAAGGCAAGTAGCTTCCGGGGATTTAGAACTTTGTTATGACGCCAGAATTCTTTCTGAGTGTAAAAGTGTTTTAATCCGGGAAAAATTTCCTTTTATCCGAGAATCTGTAGAAGATTTACTTTACCAAATGAAAGTTAATGGAAATCTAACTACAGGAAAACCTCTTGTTAAAAGGTTGCCGGATAAAGATGATGAACCTTTTTTAGAGGTGGCGCTTTCCTGTGTAGCCAGGTATTTAGTAACAGGAAATTTAAAACATTATCCGACTAAGAAGCAAGAAGGCATCCGAATATTATCACCAGCCGAATTTTTGGAGGTTTATCGCAAGAATAAGTGACCTTTTTCAAATTTAACGCACTTCAAATAAGAAGATGCCAAAAGTATGGTTAAAAAGACCTGTCTATGCTCAGAAGAGAACTGGGAATTTAAAAGCTTACCGATTAAATTAATAAATTAAAAGGACCCTTAAAAAATTTCAGATCACTTAAAACCTGGCTTTACAGAATAATATATCAATACTTCGAAAATGATAGGGCAATTTTTATAAATATAATCCAGCACAGACAGAGTGCTTATAAATAATTTTAGATTGTTATTGCCAAGAGTTAAAATAATAGAAGGATTAATTTAATATTTGCTGTTACTCTCCAGAATTTTTACAAACCTTTTTACCAGTTCCGGATCAAATTGGGTACCGCTGCACTTCTTAAACTCTGCTATTGCCTCTTCTTTGCTTATAGCTTTTTTATAAGGTCTACCGGTTGTCATAACCTCATAGGCGTCAACTATTGCTATTATTCGCGACAGAACAGGTATGTTCTCTCCTTTCAGTCTCTGGGGATAACCGTTTCCGTCCCACCACTCATGAACGGTTAAAATATATTCAGCAATACTTGAGAGTTGCTTGGATGAGACTGCAATACGGTAACCTATTTCAGGATGCCGCTTTATAGTATCCCATTCCCTTTTACTCAGGTTCTCCTTTTTATTCAATATAACATCAAGAATTGCTACTTTTCCTATATCGTGGATCGTTGCCAGGAGAGATAATTCATCAATCTCATTTGGGGGCAGTTTTATAGATTTTCCTAATTCTAAGGCCATTTCTTTTATTCTTGCAGTGTGTTTTTCAGTTTTAATACTCTTCTCAAACAATGTTTTCTCAAGTGATGATATTATTGAACTGATAATACTTTTTGCTTCTATAAGCTTATGCCTGTACATATCATCTTCTGCTTTTTTTATTATTTTCGCAAAATCTTGATGACTTTTACTCTTTGTTGAAACCCCAATGGCTATACTTAAAGGTATTTTGCCACCGCTGGTTCTGCTGCTCCTCTTTCTTATTCTACTTACAATCTCTAATGCAACTTCTTCATTAGTCTTGGGAAGTATCATAGAGAATTCATCCCCTCCCCATCTTGCAACTATATCCTCTGCTCTGCAGCAATTCTTAAGAACATTCCCACAGCTTTTAAGTAGCCTATCACCTTCTTTATGCCCAAATGCATCGTTTATCAGCTTCAACCCATTTATATCACCGATAATAATGCTTAGCGGAAGCTGTCTTTTTGTATCAAGCCTTTTTAATTCTTCTTCAAAATATGCCCTGTTATAAAGATCCGTGAGGCTGTCATGAAAAGACATGTAAGATAGGCGCTCCTCCATCTTTTTTCTTTCAGATATATTATGTAGAATACTTTCTATAGCTATTAATTTTCCTTCTCTACTGAAAAATGAAGTTATCGTTTCTTCATACCAGATAACTGTGCCGTTTTTATGAATAAGGCGGATTTCTACAGGTTTTGAAAAATTGAAATCGCCGCTATGTATCTTTTTAAGGGTGCTCCTGTCATCAGGGTGAACAATCTTATAATTAAATTTGGGGTCAGCGTAAAACCGTTCAGGTTCATAACCAAGATTTCTTTTTACTGAAGGACTTATATATTCATACTCTAATTTAGGAAACAATTTATATCTGTATATTATATCCGGAGCATTTTCAATAAGTGATCTGAAATATCTTTCATTTTCCTTAAGTTTTTCCAAATCTTTTTTTTGCTTTAACTTTGGTTTACTTTTATCAGCTTTCATTACCTGATTTTTTAAGATTGTTATAAATAATCTTTTTCGCTAATTATATACTAAATATTTTAATAATTCATTAATTGGATTATTTATTTCTGTTACCCATTTCCTGTATAAAATAGCTTCCTTTTTTAAAAATGTTGATATAATTGTCAACTTATTATCAGCTAAAAACCTTATAGAACTTACCCTAATATTATAGAATTAATTTAAAGTGATAAATGACCTAAATTAATTTAACCTTATATGATGTATTCCAATAAAAAATTTGGTACAGCTTTAAAGGAAATAATAGAGAAAAAGAAGATAAAGCTCAGAAGTCTGGCGAACAAAACAAATTTAAACTATAGTTATTTTAGTAAACTAAAAAAAAGAGAGAGTCATCCTCCAATCACAACTATAGAGTTAATTTCTGATGGATTGGATATATCTCCTGAATATTTCCTGGAATACAGAATTTATAAGATTGGAAAAATCCTGAAAAAAAATCCCCATATCATTGGTAAAACCCTCAACTATGTAGATAGTCTTGTAATTAAAAACAACTTAAAAGTAGCTGAAAGAAAAAAACCATTCACAAAAAAGTAAAATTATTATATCTTAATTTTATTATCTTAACCCAAACTGCATCTTATTTAATATGAAACTCTTAGAACTTTCAGAATCACTGGATAGAATCCTGAATAGTTGTGTGATATGCCCCCACAAATGCAAAGTTAACAGAAAAACAGAAGAGAAAGGTTTCTGTAATGCTGGCTACAATCCTGTAATATCGTCTGTAATGCCTCATCATGGAGAAGAACCTCCAATTTCAGGAAACAGGGGTTCGGGAACTATATTCTTTACTTACTGTAATATGAAATGTGTCTACTGTCAGAACTATCAGATAAGCCAGGAATTTGATGGGGCGAAATATAGTATATCGGAACTCGCGGATAGCATGATTAAATTACAGAATTCAAGTTGTCATAATATCAATTTCGTCTCTCCTACTATATGGATCCCGCAAATAGTAAAAGCTCTCTCCATTGCCAGAAATAAAGGGCTTTCGGTCCCCACAGTGTTTAATACCGGCGGATATGATAACCCGAAGATTATAAAAATGCTGGATGGGATTATTGACATCTATATGCCGGATATGAGGTACAGCTATGACGACATGGCCAGAAAATATTCAATGGTTGAAGAATACGTCCGGTATAGCCGGCAGTCAGTAAAAGAAATGTACAGACAGGTTGGAGGACTTAAAGTTGACTCCCAAGGAGTAGCCTTAAAGGGGCTGATGATAAGACTGCTGGTTTTACCTGAAAATATCGGAGGAATCAAAAAGACTCTGGACTTTATTAAAAATGAACTATCCACCGATGTTTACTTGAGCATCATGGCCCAGTATCATCCAACCTATAAGGCATCCGGGTACCCTGAATTAAATAGAATGATTACAGCAAAAGAATATCTGGAAGTGGTAAAATATGCCGAAAAGAGAGGTTTTAGTTTTGGCTGGACACAAGATTATATATCACTGAACAGTAAAGAGGATTTATTCATACCTGATTTTAAAGATAAGAAGATATTTAAATATTATAAGAAATAAACGGCTAACTTCTTAGCTTCTTCCATGCTTTTAATTCCCTAAGGGCAAGCGCATTTAATACATCTTTTTTCTGGAGTCCTGCTCTTCTCGCAATATCTACTCCCAGTCTTATCATATCCATATTATTGGGACGGTGAGCATCCGTATTTATAACCACTTTTACCCCCATCTCTCTGGCTTTACGGACATTTTGCTCATTAAGATCCATTCTTAAAAAATATGAATTTATTTCCAAAGCTTTATTATTTTTAGCCGCTGCTGAAATCAACCTGTCAACATCAATAGAATAGGGCGCTCGGTTTCCAAAAACTACTCCTGTAGGGTGCGCAATAAAGTCAATGTGCCTATTTTCAATTGCACTGACCGCTCTGGCTGTATTCTCAGCTCTGGTATTCAAAAAGGATGAATGCATCGAACCGATTGCGATATCCATTTTTTTGATTATATTTTCAGTATAATCTAATTTACCAACTCCCCTGATTTCGATTTCTGAACCCATTAAAATATAAAAATCTTTAAATCTGGATTTCAGTTCATTAACATAATTTATTTTTTCCTGCAGTTTTTTGGCATCCAGGCCCCTGCCATAATAATTACTCCCCGTGTGGTCAGTAATTGCTATATATTCATAATCAAATTTTTTTACTCTTTCAATCATATCATCAAGATTTATAAGTCCATCACTCCATCTGGAATGAATATGAAGATCACCCTTTATATTTTCCATGGTCAGAAGCGATGGCACCAGAAAATTCTCTGCCTGCTCTATTTCTCCCAGATCCTCCCTCAGCTCCGGAGGTATATATTGTAAATCCAACTTACTGTAAATATTTTTCTCATAAAGGGCATCATCAGCTGGTAGATAATTTCTTGTCCCATCCCCGCTGTTTTCAGAAAAACCAGCGGTATCTATCCTTCCGCTTTTAAAATATCCTTTTTTCTGAGCTATTCTTTCTAATTTTTTTACATGCTTCCTACTCCCAGTAGTATACAGCATATCTACAGCCCAATTTTTATCGCTGCTTATAATAAACTCGATTTCTATTCCAAAAACAGTTTCAAATCTTGCACTTATATTTTCTTTCCTTATGTCACTGCTTACCAATCTTTTTATAAAATTAAGTGATTGGATTTCTCCCAGCAGTTTTTTGCTCCTTTCAAAATCATATAACGAATTGTTAAAATAAGGCTGTATAAGTATATCTATGTCTTTTACTATAGATTTCTTTCTCCTCAGGGAACCAACAACAACAAATCTTTCAATATCTTTAATTTTATAAAGACTATTTTTTATTTCATCTAAATAGACTTCAACTTGCCATCTGGGGAACATTCCTCTTATGCTTTCCATATAATCCAGTGATTGCTTAAGCCTTTCAGTATAAGATTCACCTGCCTTATCTTTGCCTGAACCAGCTTCTGCAAGGACATTAGCAATTCTGTTATTATCTACCAGCTTATCTTTTAGATCTTCCAGGCTCTTGATATTAAAAGTATCATAGATTTTAAACATTCTCTTTTTTCCGAGCCCGCTTATTCTTACCAGCCTTATTAAATCTTCGGAGTATTTCGATTTTAACTCCTCATACAATCCGATACTTCCGGTATCCAGATATTCCTTTATAAGTTTGTATGCCGGTTCATCTATGCTTATTGGCCGCCCGAGTTTTTCGCTGCTGTAGATTTTCTCAATGCTTTCAGGATTATCTCTCAGTGTTCGTGCTGCTGTTATGAGACCCAGTAGCATATTTTTATCATCAGGGCTGGATTTTTTAATTTCTGCAATATCTGTAAGTATATTTGCCAGTTTTAAATTAATCATTTTATAATATTTCTATGTTATAATAATCATTATATTAACTGAACTATTTAAAGCTAGTTATTATATCACAAAATACCACAAGTTATGATAAGAGCAAATAAGAATACCAAATTCTCAGATATACAGAAATATCAACTGCTCCGGGACAATATGATTCAGAACCAGATTATCTTCAGGGGAATTAAAGATAAAAAGGTCCTGGATGCATTAAGAAAAGTACCCCGCGATATTTTTGTTGATGAAGCATATAAAAACTCAGCTTATGAAGATAGGCCGCTTCCTATTGGATTCGGACAGACAATATCACAGCCGTATATTGTTGCACTTATGACTGAAAGTCTGGAGCTAACCGGAAATGAAAAAGTTCTAGAAATTGGCACCGGTTCTGGTTATCAGGTGGCAGTACTTGCTTCAATAACAAAAGAAGTCTATACAGTGGAAATAATCACTTCACTGTACAAAAAAAATAAAGAATTATTGAAAAAATATAAAAATGTAAAAATGAGTAACCATGATGGCTACCTTGGATGGGAAAAATATGCGCCGTATGACAGAATAATTGTTACCGCGGCACCTGATCACATTCCACAACCATACATCGAACAATTAAAAAATGGCGGAATTATGGTGATTCCTGTCGGCCCTTCAAGCTGGAATCAGACACTTTATAAGGTAATTAAACACGGCACCAGGATTAAAAAAATAGGTTTATGTGATGTAGCTTTTGTGCCCTTAACGAGAAGGAATTAAATACAGGTAAAACTGCTTCATAAAAAAATTATACATTTACTGTACATCCTCTCCTATTTCCATAAGCAAAACCGGCCGGGCGGGAATAAAAGTATATATTTTATATGATTATAGATTCTATGGAGTGATAATTTATTATGGATGTTACACCTATCCTTATAATAAATGATAGAATTAAGATACTTATAAATTAATAAAATTACTATAAGCGTAAATATTATATTATGAAAACAGGAACAGTGAACCTCCCCCTCCATAGAGGGAAAGCGCCGTACTGGTTATTTACTAGGATGAAAAACCTGTCAAGAGAGATAATATCACTGGTCGTTTCTGAATATGGCGCAGCAGAAATGCTTGAGAGGCTTTCAGACCCATTATGGTTTCAGGCTTTTGGATGTGTTTTAGGATTTGACTGGCACTCCAGCGGAGTTACCACTACCGTCTGCGGAGCTATAAAGGAATCCATAAAAGGGTTAGAAAAAGATCTGGGCTTTTTTATAGCAGGAGGAAAAGGCGGAACTTCCAGAAAGACTCCTCTTGAAATTGAAAATGCAGCCAACCTGATGGGGAAAGATTTTGGAAATCTTGTATACAGCAGCAAAATAGTGGCAAAGGTTGATAGTAATGCACTTCAGGATGGGTATCAGCTTTATCACCACTGCTTTATTTTCACCAAAGATGGGAACATGTGGTCGGTAATACAGCAGGGAATGAATGAAGATAACAGGATGGCAAGAAGATACCACTGGCTATCAAAGGATCTGGATAGCTTCGTATGCGAACCTCATAAAGCCATATGCTGTGATAAAAAGAATAAAGTAATCAATCTGGTAGCCCTGGAAAGCAGCAAAGCAAGAGAAACAGTTGCCGGTCTTTCCCGCGAAAAACCGCAAAATATTTTGAAGGATTTAAAGAAAATAAAAGACTGGCAGGAAAAAAGCTATACTCTCCCTATAAGACACCATATAAGACTGGATGATATGGACCTTAGGAGAATGGAGAAAATTTTTATCTCGACCTATGAGAGAAAACCTGAAAACTTCGAAAAGCTGCTTTCAATGAAGGGTGTGGGGCCAAAAACAATAAGAGCCCTGGCCTTAATTTCTGAGCTGGTATATGGTGTGAAATACAGTATAAAGGATCCGGCAAGATTTAGCTTCGCACATGGCGGTAAAGACGGTATACCCTACCCGGTGGATAGAGAGAATTATAACCGCTCTATCGAGATTTTACATAATGCAGTTAAAGATAGTAAAATTGATAAAACAGAAAAAATAAAGGCAATCAAAAGACTTTCGTTTTTTTATGGATAAGGAAGAAGTAATAAAAATTCTAAAAGAAATCAGTGTGCTCCTGGAACTAAAGGATGAAAATCCTTTTAAAATCAGAGCCTACCAGAATTCCGCACGCTCTCTTGAGGCATCGGATATTGATTTTGGAAAAGATTTAAAAATAGACAGCCTTACAAAAATAAAAGGAATAGGGCAACATATCGCCGAAAAGATAAAAGAACTATTTGATACCGGTAGCTTAAAATTTTATGAAGATCTTAAAAAAACTGTTCCTCCGGGGCTTGTTGAAATGCTTGCAATTCCTACTATGGGACCAAAAAAAATAAAGTACCTATTCGACAACCTGCAAATAAGCAACATTGGCCAGCTTGAATATGCCTGTATAGAGAACAGGCTTGTAGAACTGCCTAATTTTGGCAGGAAAACTCAGGAAAATATCTTAAAAGGAATTGAGGTCTTAAAGAAATACAAAGGCAGGTATCTTTTTGCAAATATTATAGAAGAAGCTGAAGCTATCCACAATAAAATACAAAACTTCAAGTATATCAATAGATCAAGTCTTGCAGGAAGTGTCCGCAGAAAAAAAGAGATAGTAAAGGATATAGATATAGTTGCAAGCACAGACAACCCGGATAAAGTAATGGATTTCTTCACCGGGCTTAGCGATGCTGAAGATATAATCGCCAGGGGAGACACAAAATCAAGCATCAGGTTAAAATCCGGAATTAATGTTGATATAAGGACTGTAGATGACTTTCAATATCCCTATGCGCTTCATCATTTTACAGGAAGCAAGGAACATAATACAGCTATGAGGACTGCAGCCAAAAAAGATAATATAAAAATGAACGAATACGGACTTTTTAAAAATGGCAATCTGATTAAATGTTCCGATGAGGCTGGTATTTTTAACTTTTTTTCAATGGACTGGATTCCTCCTGAGCTGAGGGAAAATTATGGGGAGATTGAGGCTGCAAAAAATAAGACACTTCCCAAATTGATAGAGGAAAAAGACATAAAAGGGATATTCCACATTCATACCACACATAGTGATGGGAATATCAGTATTGAACAGACCTGTAATTACCTGCAGAAAATGGGTTTCCAGTATGCCGGAATAAGCGAGCACAGCAGGACGGCCGCATATGCCGGAGGATTAAAGGATGTTGATATTAACCGGTACCTGGAAGAAATAGATAAATTAAATCAGAAATGCACTGGCTTTAAAATATTCAAGGGAATTGAATCAGATATTCTGCTTGACGGCAATCTTGATTATAGCGACCATATTTTATCTAAATTTGACTTCATCATTGCTGCAATCCATTCCAGTTTCAACCTGGGTGAAGAGCAGATGACGGATAGAATTATAAAAGCTATTGAAAATAAGTTTACAACAATAATAGCCCATCCCACCGGAAGACTGCTTCTGGCAAGAGATCCTTATAAAGTAGATATAATCAGAATAATAAATGCAGCAGCGGAAAATGATGTGGATATAGAACTAAACTCAAGTCCCTTCAGATTGGACCTTGACTGGAGAATGTGCAAGTATGCAAAAGAAAAGAGTGTAAAAATCTTTATAAACCCTGATGCACATAGCTTAAAAAATTTAGATGATTACAAATTTGGCGTGAATATTGCGCGTAAAGGATGGCTGGAAAAAGAAGATGTGCCAAATACCCTTTCCGTAAAGGAAATTGAAATTTATTTAAAGAGTAAAAAAAATAAAAAAACAAACTGAATATATATCTATTTACAGGCAATTTATCAAAGATGCTTATCCGGTAATATGAAAAATAAAAGGAACATAAAAAAACAAAATAACACTTACAGAGCTGTATATGAACCTGCAGTGAAAAATATAAATAAAATACTTGATATTTTAGACCAGGAATACCCTGAAGCTGCCTCTACCTCACTCAAGCATAAAAATGCCTTCGAGCTTCTTATTGCCACCATTCTTTCAGCCCAGAGCACCGATAAACTTGTAAATAAAGTCACACCATCCCTTTTTAAAAAATATAAGATCCCTGAAGATTTTGCCGGGGCTGACTTGATGGAGCTTCAGGAAGATATAAAATCAACAGGATTTTATAGAAATAAAGCAAAAAGTATAATCAACTGCTCAAAAGATATAGCCAGTAAATTTGGGGGTATAACCCCTGACAATATTGAAGATTTAACCACACTCCATGGAGTGGGAAGAAAAACTGCCAATGTAGTACTGTCAAATATATTCGGCAAGCAGGCTATAATAGTAGATACTCATGTAAAGAGAATCTCAAACAGGCTGGGGCTGACAACAAACTCAGACCCGGTAAAAATTGAATTTGATCTCATGAAAATAGTTCCTGAAGATAGCTGGAGTATCTATTCACATAGAATAATAGCGCTGGGAAGAACTATCTGCCTGGCTAAAAAACCTAAATGTCCCGTCTGCAGGCTTCTTAAATACTGCAGTTATGGGCAGGAAAATGCGTAGTCTACATTTCTTTACCTAATGTAGATTTTGCAAGTGAAGCGTGCTTTACACCCTTTGCCACTTTAAGTTTTGCTTCCAGTCCAAACACTTCGGCAATCTTGCCTTTCACAACTATTATTTCCAGGCAGGTATTATGATCAAGGTGGACATGCTGACTGGAGATTATAATATCCTGGTAATCATGCTGAATATTTATAAGATTGTCCATCAGCTCCTTCTGGTGATGATTATAAACAATGATAATTGCTCCTGCCACCTCCTCTTCGCTTTCTGCCCACTGACTGTCAACAAGCTCTTTTCTTATAAGATCCCTTAAAGCTTCAGAGCGGTTTTGATAATCCTTGCTCTTAATATAATCATCAAATTTCCGAAGCAGTTTTTTTTCTATGGATACTCCGAATCTTTTTAACTCATCCATTACCTATCTCCGATACCTATCCCTGATCAGTTGATTAAAAAAAATATAATTTCTCCGCCTTTTCCTTTTTTAGCCTTTTATCCCGATCTACTTGTAAATCAAAAAATTCTGGGCTTAGTTTAAAATTCTTTACTTTCATTCAAGAACACTATTTCGAGTCTTCATTCTCACCTTGCTTTAACATCTTTTAATACTATAACAGATAGAATTATCCCATACAACAAAGCCATTTTCCAAAAGGAAAAATAGCTAAAAAACACTAAAACTAAAAGTAATTAAAAAATAAGAAAACATTTGGACTTAACTGCAAATTAAAGTATATTATATATAACAACGTATATGAATAATTATAAGTAATTCTCTTTCGGCCAGGAGCATTATATACTAATCTAAAGTAACAGAAATGAAAATAGCAATTACAGCAGATGTGCATTTAAAGACAAAAGAAAAATCTCCTGAAAGGTGGAATGCATTATCAAATATCGTTGATAAGATACTTTCTGAAGATATTAAAACACTAATTATTGCAGGTGACCTATTTAATGAAGAAAGTCAAAATTACTCTGAGTTTGACCAGTTTTGTAAAAATGCAAAATATACCGGCAACCAGATTAAATTCTATATAATTCCTGGAAACCATGACCCATCCATTAAACAGCAGTATTTCACTTCAGGCAATATCAGAGTCTTCAGTAAATCTGAAATTATTAAATTAGTAGAATCACCCACTACCTTCCTTTTCATACCTTATCTACCAACTAAGTCTATGGGAGAAATTTTAGCAGAATGCAAGGAAAACCTACCCAAACTCTGGATTTTGATTGGCCATGGTGACTACATGGCGAGCCTGCGTGACCCAAATCCCTACGAACCTGGTATTTTTATGCCTCTAACCAGAAATGATATCCAGTACTATAACCCTGCTAAAATCATACTGGGTCACATACACAAAAAAATAAATATTGGCAAAGTTTATTATCCTGGTTCACCCTGTGGTCTGGACATAAATGAAACTGGAAAAAGGAGCTTTTTAATTGTAAATGCAGATACCTTAGAAGTAATTGAAAAAGTAATCGACACTGACTGCATATTCTTTAATGAAACTTTAATTTCCTTACCCACCACCAATGAATTTGAATATATAGAAAGAAAAATACAAGAAATGGTCAGAAAATGGAATATAGGTAAAAATGAGGCACCAAAAGTAAGAATTCGTTTAAAAATTAAAGGATATACATCTAATAAAAATAAGCTTCTTGAAATAACTAAAAAAACACTTAAAAATTTTACTTTTTATAACTATGAAGAACCTGACCTGACTGAAGTATCAATATTTAATGACCCGGAAAGAATAGCTATTGTGGAGAAACTAAGAGATGAAATTGAAAAACTTAAGTGGGATAATGAAATTACCTCAAAGGAAGATATTTTAGAAAAAGCTCTTCATATAATTTTGAAAGAATAATTATATTACAGGAATTAAGAATTTATGGGAATTAGGATTGATAAAATATCAGTAAAAGATCTGGGGCCAATTAAAAGTTTTATAGCTAAGTTTGGCATATTTAATCTTATATATAGTAGAAATGAGAAGGGAAAGACTTTTCTTACTGAATTTATAATTCGCTCTTTATTTAAGAATATCAACCGGTGGAGATACTTGAGAGAAGGAGGAAAAGGAAGAGTTATTATCAGTGGCTTAGAAAAACAAACGATTGATTTTTCTCCTTCCTCTCAGAAAAAATTAGAAGATTATTGGGAAAGTAGTGAAAAAGGACTACCTATATCAATAGCAAAACTCCTGGTAGTAAAAGGTGGGGAAGCCGGAATAGAAAACGGCGAGGGCATAAGTAAATTTCTAATTAAAGAAGTACTGTCCGGTATAAATATCCTGGATAAGATTGACAACGACAATAATATTTCAAAAACTGTAAAGCAAGCAGAGATCGATGGTAACCAAATTAGTATCCCACAGCGGGGTGAAGGAAAGCAGTATAATGACTCTAAAGATAAACTGGAGAGTATTGACAAACAATTCGAAGACATAGAATCGGAATATACTCAAGGGGTATTAAAAACTTACAAGATGGAAGAAAAATCCCTACAAGATAAGTTAGCACACCTTGACAAAGCAAAAAGACACAAGACTTATCTAATTTCAGAAAAAATCAAAGAGTTAGATACAAAGCTAA
>Ga0172365_10002203_pt1 | contig 14253 bp, 14 predicted proteins | sample LakKivSesite48cm_FD_114535 | JGI IMG/M metagenome (GOLD analysis project Ga0172365, IMG submission 114535) | Sediment microbial communities from Lake Kivu, Rwanda - Sediment site 48cm | ecosystem: Environmental > Aquatic > Freshwater > Lake > Sediment | place: Rwanda: Western Province, Lake...
TACAGCGTCATCAGCTGACGTTACCATAATATCGCCATCATAGTCGCTGTTAATGACATATGATAGGCACGCATCTAGCATAGGGCTCCTGAACATAGCTGGTATTACTAGTATAGGTTTCATGCCTTCACCTCCATAGTAGCAGTTGTGTTACCACGCGTATCGTTTGTCCTTATTCGCCATGCTTCTAACTCCTCCATTGTAATGCCGCATAGGCGCGCTATGGTTCTCTTTCTATTATCACTGCTAAAATTAATTCTATCCCACTCCCTATATCGTATATCGGTTATCTGTTCTGCTGTAAATTCATTAGTGCTTATGCTTCCTACAGTATATCCTGAACCTAACCCTGTACTGTTAGGAAGTATTATACCTCTTTCTATGCATTCTCTCTCCAGCCTGGTCTTAGGTAGTGGTGTAGCTATATGGAAGTTTACTAGGTCTACATCTAGCGACGACGCGAACTCCACTGTGCTCATTACCTCATTATATGTCTCGTCCGGAAAGCCTATCACGAAATTCACCACTATGTCGAAGCCCATACTACGTGCTAGTCTTAATTTAGCTTTAGCATCCTGGATATCTACAGGCTTACCTATTATCTCGTCTATTACTCGTTGTACCCCAGACTCCAGAGAGACAGTAATAAAGTTGCACCCGGACTTTAGCATAGCTTCCATCGTCTCCTCATCCAGCGACCACACAGATACATTAACAGCTTTCCATGTAGCATCGCCAAGACTCCCTATATAGCTCATAATATCTATGGCACGAGATCTCCTAGCTAGGAAGTGATCGTCTAAAAATATAAAGCTGCGAATGCCACCATCATATAACATCTTAAGCTCGCTACACACATTATGGTGGCTTCTAAACCTCATCCTCTTACCAGATACCGTCTCAGCTGCACAAAAGCAGCAGCCTATAGGGCACCCGCGTGAGCTTATTATATTACTGTAGGGGAACTTTGCCGGTACACTTCCTGGTGAGTACTTATTAACTACCATCCCATAGTCCAGTAGTGTTATACCACCATCGTATCCTATTATGTTATCGTAGGTAATAGGTAGTGGTAAGTCTAGGTCCTCTACTATGGCATTACCTGCATAGTCATCGTAGGTCCTGTAAGAGCCGTAGGGCATCATACCATCTACCAGACCAGCTACAGATGTATCAGCTTCTCCGCCGAAGTATATATCTGCATCTATAAGACTAGATACTGTCTCAGGTAGGACAGTAGGGATCACTCCACCTAGTATGATGCTAGTATGCGGTAGAGTATCTCTAACAATACTACAGGCTAGAGCTACTTCCTCTATCCTGTCAGTGGATGATGATGTTACCATAACTATATCAGGAGCTTCTCTCAGTAAGACTTCTCCAGACTGTTCGATAGTATCGCCAGAGAAGTTAGCGTCATACAGAACAGTATCGTACTTACGCTCCAGCTGCGACTTAAGTATTATAAGTCCTATGGGCTGTAGCATCCACGTCCTACCACCTAACCATGTGTAGTTAGGGTTAAGTAGCATCACTTTCCTTATCATTGGCAGAAGTATCCTCTCCCCATGCCGCCATCTGCAGGTACTATACTGCCAGTACAGAATGATGCCTGCATAGAGCACAGGAATGCTATCACATGCGCCATCTCCTCTGGTCTGCCTAGTCTGCCTATACGCTGCCTCTCATTAAGGAAGTTATCCAGATGCTCTGGTCTGGTCTTAATTACCTCATCCCAGTACACGCTCTCTATAGCGCCTGGTATTATAGCTGACATGACAACACCAGTTGGTGCTAGGTATCTACCCATACTCCTGGTATATGCAGTCAGTGCGGCTTTAGATGTACAGTATGGTATAGTGCCGTGGTTTTCCAGTGATGCCAGGGATGATACATTGACTATCCTACCCCACCCTTTCTCTATCATAGATGGTATTATCATGGCATTAAGCTCTACCGCTACCTCGAAGTTAAGCCTATGTACTTTCCTATACATGTCTATGCTGCATAGTGGATCCCTGTACTCGTCATCTATGTCTGTCATATTACCGCCCAGGTTATTTACTACTATGTCGGGCATACCCATACTTGTTATTACTCGGTTTATAAGTGTATTAGGAGCGCTATCTTCCATCATATCTAGTGACATTATATAGTGATAGCTATCTGTAGTCGTAATATGATCTATCTCTCTACGTAGATCCTGTAAGTATGATAGTGTCCTCGATACCAGGAATAGTGTAACGCCTTCCCTAGCTAGTTCTATAGCAGTTGCGCGCCCTATGCCTCTACCTGCTCCTGTTACTAACGCTGTCTTACCAGCTATACCTAAGTCCATTATATAACTCCTTATGAGACAGGAAGTAGTGATATTATCCTATCTGCTTCCATATCTATTAGCTTCCTATATATAGTCCGCGTGCTATCCACGCCTGTTATTACAAATGTGTTAGACATTACATCAGGCACCTTATTAGTTATCCTGATAGGCAGGTTGCTATAGTACATACCATCCTTAGATGGATCATCATCCACTACCTCAGTTATACGCTCGAAGCCGCGCCACATGTGATATGCTATTACAGGCAGCATCTGTGCTGCACCATAGCCCACTACATTATCCTTAGTATTAAGTATAATACTATCTATCTGTCCCATCATATCATGATAGTCATCGTATAGGCGCGCTATTTGATCTGGGTATAGAGTATCGCATATATTCAGCGTATCGGCCTTATGTACTGCACTATCGCTAGTTTTCCTGGACAGCATTATTATAGAACCCCAGTCATATCTGTCCCACCATACGTATATGGGTAATAGTCCTGCACTTGTGAGCAGCTTGCCAAGTGACTTAGGTGAGAAGTAGTTAAGATGTTGATGGAATATATGATCGAACCGCATATCCTCTATCATGAGTTCAGAACATGGTACCTGTATTACCATATATGTACCGACTCTCATAGAGTCTGATATGTGCTTAATGGTATCATAAGGCGCATCGATATGCTCTAGTGTATGTCTCATTACCACCATGTCGGGGTCTATACCCGCTATATCCACATCCTCTATGAACCCTTTTATAAGCTCTACATCATAATGCATACTATCCATATCATTATTATCTGCTACAGGATCTATACCTACCTTCCTGTCTGTTCTATCACCTAGCTGGCTAAGCAGGTAACCATCACTGCATCCTATATCTACTACAACATTACCATATATATTAGTATCATACTCTTTATTATATAAGTCTAATGCTTCTATAAGCTTAGCCACACCGCGCCTGGCGAACCCACTATGTGATGTACGGTGTTTATACGTATCATTATATATGTACTCTACTGGTATGTGGTCAGCGAGCTGCATATGTGTACACCTGGTACATTGTAATAGGCACAGATCATAGCTCTGTTCTACAGCAATACTACTGGCGGTATATATACCAGTGATAGGCAGCCTATCCATTCTTAAGACATTCACTGTATTACCACCGCATACTACACACTTTATTTTATTCACTTAAGCCTCCACCACTACACAAAGTTAATATGTTCAGTACCACTTATAATAGACTCCAGGTACCTGTTCATCTTATCATTACGACAGCTAATAGAGTGCTCATAGCACATGTATCCATCCTTATATCTTTCTACCATAGCGCGCCTCCTGTCGCTATACCATATATCATATAGTCCTGTATCATTCACATTACCCATAGAATACCCGGTATCACCTACGAACCTGTTACACCAATACACATCACCATGAGCATCCACATGTATAAAGAACGGCATAGCGTAGCATCTCCTACATCCACTAACTGCTGATGATGAGTTATTATCTGCCATAGTACCGGTCCTATGTATTATCTCTATACTATTATTCTTACACGTACCTCTGGCTTCATCTATTAGCCTATCTATTATACTCATATCTATGTCTATATTATCATAGGGAGTATCGTTCATATGGTGCTTATAGTACGGCTTATATGATATATAGTCTATACTACTGTCTTTTAGCAGGTTAGCGAATGCCGCTATCTCCGTATAGTTATCAGGTACTATAACGAATTGCGCCCCTATGGTACACTTCCATCCATTCAGCTTCCTTATAGTAAGCGCGTCGAATATATTACTTATAACAGTATCATAGTCACTCTCACTAGTACCATGTACTATAGAGTGTGTATGCGATGTAGCAGCATCTACACTGAACCGCATCCACGTAAGATACTTACCGACAGCCTCGAATACAGACGGTGTAAGCAGCACTCCATTAGTAACCAGCGCGCTATCTATCTGCATCCTACTAGTAAGCTCTATAAATGATGGTACATGCTTATTAAGTAATGGCTCACCCTCTCCACTGTATAGTATGGCCTTAATACCTATCCTCCTGGCATCTGCTATAAGACCATAACCTACCTCCCTACCTATCCTTATACTAGGATGATCCATGTACTGGAATGAGCAGAACCTACACCTATGGTTACATACAGATGTTGGGCTAACCTCCATAGTGATAGGTCTGGTATCACCAGTAGCTAACCACTCAGCTACCCTATCAGGATGGTACATGAGCTTATGTGAGTCTAATAAATATCTACTACTATCCATGTAACTATACTACCTCCACAGTTACGATATACATATACGTTATATACATGCTCCAGAACGCGCCTCACGCCCCTTTCCAGCCCCTGTATTCTAGTTTACATGTATTTACTCGTATTCCATCCAGGGGGCTGTAGAATGGTAGCTGGGTGGCTTATTTTACGTTTTATTATTATATAGTAACTACTTCATAAGCGACTTAATAAAGTTCATGAATGATGTTTTAGTAACTACTTTGGATGTGCATTTGGACTGTACTGACAGTGCAGCTGCTGCGTTGCCGAGGAAGCCTATCACGTCGTATGGTAGTCCTATATATGATGCTGGTAGTGTATATGAGTAGTATACATCGCCTGCTCCTGTAGCATCTACCACACCTAGTGCTAGTGATGGTGTACTGTATGCTGTACTACTGCGCATATCGTACGTTATGGAGCCTTTATTACCCATCGTTATAGATACTATATCTGATACGTCTATATAGTCTCTTATAAGTGGTACAATATCCTCTACTGGGGATGTCTTATCTCTTATCATTAGTCTCAGCTCTGTAGTATCTATACAGAGGTAGTTACCGTTGGCATACTTACTAGCCATATTATATCCGTAGTTAAGGCTATTAGTCTGTACCATGATACCTTTATACTTGCTACTGCTATTAGCATAGCCTATCATCTTACTATTAAATACTTCCTGTCCGAAGTCTGCTATCATTAGTACATCGTAGTCATTTATTATATTATTTATTTCTGTTATAAGGGTATCTGTATCAGTGTCTCCTATCTGGTTATCGTTATAGGTAGCCATCTCGAACATCTTAAGCATATATGTTGGCTCTACGTACCTAGTCTTAACCATAGTGGGTGCATCTCTGGAGTACATTATCTTATGTATCTTATCATTGAGCCTATTGTCAGACTCGTACTTATAGTGATCGTTACCTACTACTGTTGCCAGACAGACGTTATTACATATCTCAGCCAGGTGGTTAGCTATATGTAATGATGCGCCCAGCATATTCTCCTCACCTATATACCTGGACGATAGGACAGCAGACTTAGATGCCTTATTCTTAACATCTACATATACATACCTATCTATTATGCTCTCACCCAGTACCAGTATATTAACCTTACTTATCCTATCCATAGCATCGCACATATAGTCATAGCCATACCTGGCGCGCATATCGGTCAGGTACTCGTCTACATTATCACAGTACTTACTAAAGTACTTATTAATGATCTCAGATGAGCTGTAGAGTTCTGACTCAGTGAATATTAATGAGCCGCTACCCTTCTCTACTGATAGTCTCTCTTGGTTCAGGTAGTAGTCATTACTGGTAGCATAGTCCCTACCCTTAATATAATAGGTAGGTGCTACATGCTCTAGTAGCTCGCATGCACTAGTACCATAGTTAATAGTAACATAGTCTACGCACTGTAGAGATGCTATAGTATATGCGCGCACATCATGGTTAAATACTGGTCTATTAGGACCCTTATTAACATACTGGTCAGCAGTGATAGATACCATAAGTATGTCGCATAGCTTCCTGGCTTCTTCCAGATGCATTATATGACCAGTATGCATAAGGTCAAAGCATCCATGTGCCAGTCCCACTCTACTACCACTAGAGCGCGCGCTATTGCATATTTCCCTCATAGTATCTCTATCTATTATCTTATCTCTAATATCTGGCATAATTTCTATCTGTATCACCTCTCCGGTATCATATTAAGTAATACCTTACATGTTACTCCACTGTTTATATGCTCTATAGCAGCATTAACTTCTTGTAGTGGGTATACATTACTTATTAGATCGTCTACAGGCAGCTTACCTCTGATATACAGCCCTCTATACATAGGTATATCATTATCCATATTGCTATTACCACCCCACGAGCCTACTATAGTCTTACCGTTAATAAGATCATATGGGTTTATCTCCACTCTACTACCATCTGGCGCGTTACCGCATACTATACACATACCCTTACTAGATGTACACTCTATAGCACTGCTTATAGCATCAGGACTGCCAGAGCACTCTATCACGTATGGTATATCACCTAGATAGCATCCAGTTATTTCAGTACCATCTATTATATACTTCAGGTCATCATCTTTACCTAGCAATATGGTATCAGTAGCACCTAAATGACGTGCCCTATTCAGCTTCAGCTCCGATACATCTACTGCTATTATCCTGTTAGGTGTATATAGTTTAGCAGCCAGTATAGCGGCGCATCCCACAGACCCACATCCTACTATCATGATATTACTGCCGGGCTTAGGACGCATTATATTCATTATAGAGCCGCATCCTGTAGGTACTGTACACCCTAATAGTGAGCCTATACTGGCAACCATAGTAATAGGTACCACCCTATTCTCGCTTACTATAGATGTTGTCATGAATGTATTACACTTACCGGCACTTACCTTACTAGTACCATATCTATATGATACGCTACAACATTCTATACCGCTACTCTTTATCCATGATAGTACTACATTATCACCTGGGCGCACTTTATTTACACCTGGTCCTACATCTGTTACACTACCATAGCCCTCATGTCCCAGGCAGTGGGGTATGTACTTATCTACTCCTTTAAGCCCTTTTATCTCTGCTATCTGAGTACCACAGATACCAGCTGATATCATACTAACCATTACCTCACCATAGCCCAGGTTCCTGTCTATAGAGAGGTCCATTACTTCTATCTTATTCTTCCCAGTCAGAACTGCTGCTGTAGTTATCATTACTTATACTCCTATAGAAATTAATATCGCCATGTATCTTACGATGACAGTTCCAGCATACTACTACACACTTCCTTATCTCATCTGCTATCTCGGATACTAGTGCGCCATCCCTTACCATATCGCTTATGGATGCTACCTTATTATCAGGGTTGATATGATGGAATAATAGTATATCAGGATCGTGTATGCCACACTCATAACACCCCATAGATACCTTATACTCTCGTATATAGGTATTAATATCATGGCATAAACCAGTAGTAGTCACCTGTATACCCTGCCTCCTTAAATAGTTCTACCCACTCATCTACATGCATATAGGTTAGTGCAGTGAGGTTCCACTTCTCCATCCTTACACGCTCTTCCTCAGTTCTCCATGCATCTACTGTGATGAATGAGTGGTTACCACTAACGCGCTGTATCTCCGATAGTGCCATTATACACCTATCCCTGGGTAGGTTGTGCACAGTATTAATAGATATTACCAGATCGAACCTATTATCTGGATACGGTAGATCATCAGCACTCCCTACTGAAAGCACACGTTTCATCTCAGGCTTACATGTTTCTATAGCATACTTAGATATATCTATACCACGCACTTTAAGCATGGGATATAGCTTCTTAAACTCGAACAGCATATAACCGCGTGCGCATCCTACATCCAGTATACGAGATGTTTTAGGCAGGTTATAATAATACATGAACTCTTTTACTGTATCTTTCCAGTACTTAGGATCGTACTTATATCCTCCATAACCATATAGTCTATCACCGTCGAAGTATTCCTTATCGAACTGCCTGGATATAGCGCGCACCTCATCTGTAACCATATTGGAGCGCTCGTCTAAGTTTCTATTAGTCTTAGGATACTTATGTAGCAAATTTACTTCCTTACCCATTATCTAACCCTCATGATAAGTGTATGTACTCCATATCACACTGTTGTATCTCATCCCAGTTATCCTCTACCCACATTATCGCTTCCTCTATACCATACCTAATATCTACCTGGTCAGACCACCTGAGCTCATTCCTAAGCCTGCTAGAGTCTAGCGTATAGGTATTATCACTACCTCTCCGAGGTGGTACTATAGTAGTATACCTATCCATATCATATCCCATAATAGTACATACAGTATTCACTATACCTGCTATAGTAACTGATACAGATGGCGATATGTTATACACATTGCTGCCACCATATAGTACTAACATCTCTGCCCTGGATACATCCCTTATATGTATAAACTGGCGTACCTGAGTGCCACCACCGTGCAGTTGTATAGTCTTACCAAGCTTTAGGTTAATAATAGTCCTGGGTATTATCTTCCATAGCTGCTGATGCGCCCCATATACGTTAGTAGACCTTACCATCACCACAGGAAAGTTATACTCTCGTTTCATGAGGTTAAGGAACACTTCACTGGCAGCCCTAGATGCCGCGTATGGTGTACTAGGGTTATGAGGATAGTCCTCAGTAACGTTACCAGTACATGATCCATATACCTCAGGTGTAGATATATGTAGGTACTTAATTATACCGGTTTCGTCTCTAAGCATGGTAATTAGATCTGCTATAGCCACGCAGTTAGTCTGGTACCAGTCACCTGGAGTATCCCAGCTAGGTGATACCTCACTCTGTGATGCGAAGTTAATAACATAGCACGGCATAGCATCAGTAATAATAGCTGCTATATCCATAGTATCATAGTTAAGATCTAGCCTATGGAACCTGCATCTATCGGGATCATAGTTCTGGTTCATAAGATACGGTATAAACACTGGAGACTTAAGCGGGGACCTGCTGATACACTCTATAGTAGAGCGCGGTTTGGTCCTTAGTATATAGTCTATAAAGTCGCTTCCAGAGAAGCTGTTACTACCTATCACTACATAATTATGTGTATCGCTATACATCTATTACCTCCGCTGTATAGGGTTAATGATCATATCCGATGTCAGCTGATCTATAGGGAGCTTAGGGTCCTGATCCTCTATAGGAGAGCCGGATACTAGCTTAGGATACATACCATAGCTATGAGGTATCCTGACCTCGAATATCACAGGACCGTTCCTATATATATTCTTATTAATAGTAGCCTCCATAGTGTCCTCTCTATCTACTAGCACGTGTCTTATGCCATAGGCTTTAGATAGTATTCTCCAGTCAGGGAAGCCTAGACCCATGTTATCATCGGATCCGGTATACCTGCTTTCCATCCACTCATCCTGAGTATTCTTTATCATGGCATACTCGTTATTAGCCATTATCACTATCTTAATATCTAAGTTATGGCGCGCAATGGTTGCCAATTCCTGTATATTCATCATGAAGCCCCCATCACCTGCTATACATATGACCATGTGTTCAGTAGCATACCTCGCCCCTATAGCCGCTGGTAGTGCATAACCCATAGGTGTAAAGTTATATGCGTGGAACATGGTCTGCTTACCTGTATAGTACCATGCCTGATGAGTCCATACTAATGTGCACCCTGTATCTACAGTAATGGCAGCGCGATCACCATCATGTGTGCTACTAACTATCTTACTGAGAGATCTGATGAACCTATATGGTGAAACATACCTATATGGAGGATCAGGAATGCCACTCATTATGTTATACTTTACTCTCCACCTCTCTATAGAGTCTTTCCACTCTATGTATCCGCGGGAGTCGCATAATGGTATAAGACCATTAAGAAAGGTGTAAACAGGCTCATTAACTTTAGTATGTATATCAATACCAAGCCTATCGAACTTATCTAGCTCGTTGCTATCTATATCTACTAGTATTATATCAGCCTCCCTGGCGAATGTAGCAGGTGCTCCTACAGCCCTGGAGTCTAGTCTAGTACCTAGCCCTATAAGCAGGTCGCTATTCTGTACTGCATAGTTGGCATACCTACTGCCATGACAACCAAAGCTTCCCAGGTTATTAGTAAATGAATGGCTGCTAGTATCATCACTGCTAGTGGGAAAGCATGATAGTGCAGGCCATGTACACACAAATGGTATACCGGTCCTGCTAAGGAACTGGCATGTACTATTGTACGTATCAGGATCGTTGCATGCGCCCTTACCCACTACCACTATAGGCCTTTCAGATGAGTGTATCATCCTCGCTATAGCTTCATAGTCAGTAGTATTACTTGTACTTGTACTCTTAGCATAAGGTATAAACGGTGGTAGGTTTGTGTGATCTATATTAGCCCTGGTGTAGTCCTCTGGTATGTCTATAAGTACAGGACCCATGCGACCCTCTCTGGCGCAGTAGGTAGCTTTAGTAAGCACATAGTCTATCATCTCAGGTGCTTGTAGTTGTACTGAATACTTAGTATAGACCTTAGCGGCGCTTACTATATCACATTCCTGACCACCTATCTGCCTTACGCCGCTCTTACCTACTAGCCTGTTAGATGGTACATTAGCTGTTATATATATCACTGGTATAGAGTCGTAATACGCACAGCATATACCTGTGATGAGGTTAGTAGCACCTGGTCCAGATGTAGCGAACGCCGCTCCTATGTTACCAGTAACCCTGGAGTAGGCATCAGCAGCTATAGCAGCGCCCTGCTCATGTGCCATAGGTACATATTCTATACCACTAATAGTATCTATAGAATTTACCAGGTGCATCACCGCGCCACCTGTTACCTCGAATATATGCCTTATACCTATAAACTTAAGATAGTCTACTACATAGTCAGATAGCTTCATTAGAACCTCCTCATGACATTCTTAACTATATCACTATAGTCTAGCTTACAGCATGTGTAGTCACTACGCGGACACACATTCCTTACTATATCTTTATTACTCTTATTGTTATAGCATCCATGACATACGTCACTACATATATAGCTGTCAGTATCTGCATTATGTATGTAGCATAGAGGATCAGTAGATGTGAATACAGTAACGCTATGACATCCTACAGCAGATGCCAAATGGAAGATACCATTATCATTACCTAGGTATAGGTCACACCTCTGCAGTATAGCGCCCATCTCTCTCAGGCTATCTATATACCCAACCATATTATATCCTATACCGGCATAGCGGGGAGCATTACCTATCTGCATCATGGTAATACCCTTATCCTCTAGCATCTTAGCTACAGGCGCCAGGTTAAATGCCTTAGTGTCCCACCCACCATACGAGTTATATGCCACTATAGGCCTATTAAGCTCATTAACCCACATAGAACCAGCACGCTCATCATCTGTTAATATAAAGTCCAACTCATTACTGTCTATAGACACGCCAGCCTGATCGGCATAGAACTCACATAAGTGCATACCATAGCCATAATTAACCTCATTATGCCACTTCATGTCTATAGTACGGTCTACATCACTTTCCTTATCACCAACATTAATAACACTATCCACATAAGGACTATTAATAGCGATACCAGCAGCCTGCTTCCCAGCGATCTGGACATAATGACCATCCCTCTTAAGCACCCTGTATACAGGCGTAAAACATAACTCATCTCCTAAGCCACCGTGACCTATTATATGATACTTCATATATCCACCTATACTTTTACCCATTATCGAGTCAGGAACGCCTCTACGTGGCTCCTAGACCCCTCTATGAGCCTCCTGGATGCTGTTTTATTACTTATTAACTCTATCCCAGTTATATGGTATATCGGGAGTATTATATGGCTTCCTATACTCATCTGGTGATAGGTTATTATACTCTTTAGTAGGTAGGTTAAGTACTATAGCGTTGCCGTTATATGCTTTCCATCCGTGGTACACATTCGGAGGTATCTTAACTAGCAGCCTATTATTATCGCCCATGAATATCTCCATGAGGTTAGTACCATCCCATAGTACCATCTTTATCATACCGCTTATACAGCATACACAGTCGTACTGTAGCTTATGGTAGTGCCATGCCTTAATAGCACCATCATGTATAGCTGTAATATAGGCCTGTCCGAAGTGATAATTATCACTAGCTCTGAGTACCTCATAGAGGTAGCCGCGCTCATCGCATATAGTACTTAGTTCCTTTATCTCTACACCGCTTATCTTACCATTAACTATATGGTGTTTCATATTACCACGCTTTACCGGATAGGTATATATTGCTAATTACTTTAGGGTTGAGTGGCATTATATTCTTAATAGGATCATACGTATGGAGGAGGGTGTTAAAGCGACAGGCAAACATACCATCCTTATAGAATACTGGGTCATTGCTCCTATACGAGATACCTTTATCATCTGTACAGTCGAATTCCACTATATCACCCTCATATATATCAGTACCGTCTATATCCTTATATCCAGTATGTAGCATGATATTAAACCTCCTGGTGTCTGTATAAAGCCCCCCATCCAGATAGTCCTCATGCTCAGCATCTTGTTCATATACGAAGGCTACTCTCGCAATACCATCTACGTCCGAACTCTCTGTATCACACCCATTGTCGAAAGTGGTAAGGTAATGTGGTACTATCATCTTATGTAGCCTGCTATCCCATGCTCTTACTTTTAGTTGCATCATATATCTCCTAAATATTCGTCTACACCGGCTTTCCAGTCTAGCATTATAGTAGGTACCAGCCCCGCACTTGGCCTATCCCTATATATACTACTCTCATAGTCTACCTCCACTATGGGCACATCTATATTACGTATGAGGTACTTAGCGAACTCGTAGTAGGTAGTTAGCCCACCTACTATATGTAGTATACCATTAGGTACATCGTCAGTTATCATCTTCTTTATAACAGGCGGTATCTGTGGCACATAGGTGGGGTTAGTTAGCGTATTAGTAACCTCTAGTGTACTACCACCAACGGCTTTACGTATTATCTTATCAGCAAAGCATGGGGTCTTAGACATACCACCAAATAGGTTACTTACCCTTACTATACTATAGCAGTAGTAGTTCCTTACTATGTACTCCTCAGCCACGTACTTAGACCACCCATATACACTAATAGGTCTACAGTGTTCTGTAGTATTAACATATGGGTCTCTACTAGATGGAAATACATAGTTAGTACTTATCTGTATGAGCTTAATAGCTCTCTCATTACACACATCAGTCATGTTAATAATAGGTGATGTATTAGTATCAAAGCATATACTAGGATACATCTTACACCTATTCAGATCAGTAATAGCTGCACAATTAATGATGATGTCAGGACAGTTATCAGCTATATAACTGATAAGCGCGCCGGTATCTGCTATATCCAGCTCCTGTCTAGTGGGCGCGTATGTGTTAGGTAGTATATTTAATAGTGCACTGCCTAGCCTGCCTGTACCGCCTAATAATAGGATACTCATGTAGAGTACCTCCTGAATAGTATGTATGCTGTAACGCATAACGTAAATAATATAAGCCACTCTGTAGGTTCCATTACTAACCTCTATAGTATACTAAAGTCTAATGACTTGCCTATTATCATCCTGTTCCTATACACATCTATCTGTTTATTAAGCTTTTGGACACTGCTACGAGTAATACGATACTGATACATACTGATATAGTGGCCATCAGTATAGTTACGCGGTAACATAATATAGTTATCACGATGATCACGTATTATATTTAAGTAACTATCACCCCATGGATGTGCCAACGGTGACCTGCCAGCTATCCTGTTAAAGTGCCTGTCATACCACTTTCTCATACTCACATAAGGTAGTATAGGATATTTTGTTTGTGTTATAAACTTACTACTGATAAAGAGTATATTAAAGCGTAAGCCACTAATTAATACAAAGTGACTACCAGTACCATTAACTATACTATCTATATCTATAAAGCCAGCATATGTAGTCTTTAGATCATGCTCCCTGATATCTACATGACCTATA
>Ga0172365_10002204_pt1 | contig 14252 bp, 20 predicted proteins | sample LakKivSesite48cm_FD_114535 | JGI IMG/M metagenome (GOLD analysis project Ga0172365, IMG submission 114535) | Sediment microbial communities from Lake Kivu, Rwanda - Sediment site 48cm | ecosystem: Environmental > Aquatic > Freshwater > Lake > Sediment | place: Rwanda: Western Province, Lake...
AACTGCGGTCAGGCGACCACCTTCCCCGTTGTGTCTATCGTGACCCACTTCTCCCCCACCTGCACGGCGGCAAACCCTTCCGAGAACCTCCAGGCGAAATCAAACTGCGGCCTGATGACCACCTTGCCCGTCGTGTCTATGAACCCCCACTTCTCCCCCACCTTCACGCGGGCAAACCCCTCCGAGAACGGCCAGATGGAATCAAACTGCGGCCTGATGACCACCTCCCCCGTCGTGTCTATGAACCCCCACTTCTCCCCCACCTGCACGGCGGCAAACCCCTCCGAGAACTCCCAGGCGTCATCAAACTGCGGCCTGATGACCACCTCCCCCGTCGTGTCTATGAACCCCCACTTCGCCCCCACCTTCACGGCGGCAAACCCCTCCGAGAACGACAAGGCGTCATCAAACTGCGGCTTGATCGCCACCTTCCCCGTCCTGCGGTCCTTGAAGCCCCATTTGCCACTTTCTTCGTCTTGGAAGCGCAAAAGAACATCGCCTGCTGTAATGCCCTCCTTGGCAGGAGGAGCTTTTTCTGCGGGTTGGGGTTTGCGCGGTAGGGGCGACCGGCCGGTCGCCCTTACGCCACGCAGCGCGGCGACGAATGCCGTCGTCGTGGGCCACCGTTTCTCAGACTCCTTCGCCAGCGCCCGGATGATCGCCTCATTCACGTGCTCCGGCACGCCCTCAATCGCCCTCGGCATCTCGTTGATGTGCTGGAACGTGATGTCTCCCCGCACGAACGGCGGCTCGCCAGTCAGGAGTTCGTAGAACGTGCAGCCGAGCGCGTACTGGTCGGTCGCAGGCGTCCCCCGCCCGCCGCGCAGGAGTTCCGGGGCCATGTAGAGGAGCGTCCCCGCCGTCTCCACCTTCGAGAGCCGGGTCATGGTTTCCCTCACGATGTGCGCAATGCCGAAGTCAGTGACCTTGATGCGGCCGGAGGAAGTCAGCATGATGTTCGCGGGCTTCAGGTCGTGGTGGACGATCTTCTCCTCGTGGGCATAGGCGACGGCGGCGCATATCTGCTCGGCGTACTTGAGAAACGTCTCCAGATCGAGCTTGCCGCCGGGAGAATCCGCCAGCACGTGAAGCAGGTTCGGCCCGTCCACGTATTCCATCGTGAGGTAGCGGACCTTCCCCTCCTCCTCGAAGTTGATGAGCCGCACGATGTTGGGGTGGGAGAGCTTCATCGCGGCGAGGGCTTCGTTCTTCAGGCGGGCAATGGCGCGAGGGTCCTGCCCCAGTTCCGGTGGGAGCACCTTCACCGCAACGTCAATGTCCAACTTCCGGTCCTTTGCGAGCCAGACGATGCCCATCGCTCCATGACCGAGTTCGCGGATGAGTTCGTACCGTCCGCTCAGGAGCATCTGCGGACGAATGCCGATGAGAGTTGCGCCGCCGTCAAGTTCTGCCCTCACGTCCTGGACGACAGGCTTCTCTGTCTCCAGTGTGTCCGGGAACCTCGTCCCGCACTTGGTGCAGACCTTCGCCTGGTCGCGGTTTTCCGCGCCGCATTGGTCGCAGTACTTCATCGCTTTCCCCCTTCGGTGAAAACGGTCATGCAGCCGCTCTTCGTCTCCGGTCACAACGCTGGTCGGGCTGCATTTCATCGCCTTTATCATACTGATGGCGCACCGGTTTGTGGCTTTCATGCTGCAAAGTGCATAACGGACTCTAGGAGTTTGTAAGATAACTCAATGTGCGGCCTGTACCGCGTTCCATCGAAGGAGAGGACCTCTGAGGAGGCCGCTGCGTCTGAGAGCCTATCCAGAAAGGGTTGTTTGCTTTTCACCAGATGCTTCGCTTGCGAACTCTTCGAGTTCGTTGCTCAGCATGACGTTTTTTCGCGGTGTCATTCTGAGCGAAGCGAAGAATCTGGTACTTTTCGGACAGACTCTGAGAAGGTCATCGCGCCGCATACTGGACCTCGGCCTCGTCAAGAACCTCTTGCCGAAAATACCGACTCAGTTCGGCCGGTGTCCTCATGTCCGCTTTTCGGCCCAAGATTTCCGAAAGCTCTATCTCCATACCAGCCATGGTGATGAAGCCCACCGCGTGCCCTGGCTCGAACTCCACCAGCACGTCCACGTCGCTATCCGGACCAAAGTCATCCCGCAGGACAGAACCAAATAGCGAGAGCTTCCGGATGTGGTTGCGCTGACAGAAGTCCGCCAAGCGTTCCCGGTCTATAGAAATGCGCGAGGACATGCGAGCTTCCTTTCTCGTTGTGTCGGGCACGTGGCAGGGGCGACTGGCCAGGTTGCCCCTGCCTGACACAGCCGAACTCACTTCACCCCCTGCATCCGCTCCCAGATGGGCGGGATGCGTTTCTCGCCGTCTTTGCCGAGGATCACCGGCGCAATGCCCGCGATCTCGCAGAGGTAGGTGAGCGGCTGCACGAGGTTGCCCGGCGCGCCGAGCACATGGTTGCATGGGAACACGCTCAGGAACTCGTCAAAGCTGCCCTGAAGCTTCGCGTGAACGTGCGGCCAGGTCGGGTTTGTCGCCTCGTTGATCGCCTTACGCTCTGCGGCGGGCAGGTCAACCGCTTCGCCCCGCGTGATGACCATGAACGGCTTATCGTCCCAGAGGCCCAGGCGGCAGAAGGTCATCTCGCCCGGCTTGGCGTCGAACTCCACCGACGCGCCGCCCGCCTTGAAGTACATCTCAAGCGCGGGGTGGAAGCGAATCTTCGCGTAGTTCTTCTTCGGGTCGCTCGAACGTTCCGCGTACCAACTGGAGTGATTGCCGGAGTTGCACCAATCCCAGAGGTCCTTTTCGGGGAAGTAGAGGCGCACGTCCATGAACAGCGTCGGCAGACCGCCGGTGAGGTACTTGAGCATCTGCATGGTGAGCGCGGCGTAGGCGTCGGCTTCGGTGGAGCAGACGGTCGGCTCTTTCGGGCCGTTCCAGTCGTACGGGTCGTTCATGAGCATTTCCGGCACGTCGCCGAGGCAGAGGTATTCCGTGAGTTCGCGCTGGCCCTTCAGGCCGCAGAAATCGAACCCCTTGTCCTCGTTCACGAGCTTCATGGCGCAGTAGAGCCTGATCTGCGTCTTGAGCGTCTCCGGGGTGAGCATCTTCCCGTCGTAGAGAATCCGCTTGCCGAGCATCTCCGTGAGCCACGCGAAACCTTTCTCCACTTCGCCGTCCGGCACGTCCTTCATCGCGTGGACGAGCCAGAGCTGGTCAATTTGCCGGGCGGTCGTGCCGAGCGTCTTGATCGTCGGGACGAGGTGGAAGAACCCCGTTTCCATGCCCATCGAGTGCCCGCCGTAGAGGCCGAAGACCTCGTTCTGCATCGTCGTGATCGCCTCGCTTGCGCGAATCCAGTCGAAGACGGCCTGCTGCGTCTTCTTGTCGTCCATCTCGCCGACGATGCGGTGCGTGCGAATGCCAGCCTGCCGGAGCGCGCCATCGGTGGCGAGGAGCCCCACGTTGCCGGGGAATTGCCCGTTGTTGTTGGAGAGGTTGAGGATCGGGATATTCCGCCCGACGCTGTTCACGAGCGGCCAGACCAAGAAGGGGAAGTTCCACACGTTGTAGCAGAGGATGAGTTGCTTCACGTTGGCCCGTGAAAGCTGCTCGCCCACCTTCTGCGCGCTGCGCACGCCGGTGACGATCTCCGAGCCGACGACCACCTCTGGGGCTGTCCCGTCCAGGTTCTTCAGGCCCTTGCGGATGATCTTCGCCCACTTGTTCACCACTTCGGTGTTGATCGGGTTATTCATGCGCCAGACGTGCTCGCGCTCGTCGTTGAGCATCGCAATGCCTATCGGTGTGCTTCGCATCGGAAGTCTCCTTTCTGTGGTAAATTCGCTGCACGGCGAAGACGCTCCGCCCGTGCCACATTGAGTATGCGCGTTGACACTCGTATAGCAGTTGCGCAGAGAGTTTATCCTTCATCGTAAGGGCATTTTTTGCACAGTTGGCGCGTAGGGGCGCAATTTATTGCGCCCAATAACCATGTGCAAACATAATATGTTAATAGGGCGTGATGAATCACGCCCCTACGTGTCGTTGTGTATAGAATTCGTATTGCACGCGTTTTGGCGCGAAGCCCCTACGGCCCCAACGCCTCAACCGTGTTCATCACGGAGCGGTCGTCTACTTTGGCGCGGGTGATGCCAGCTGCCTACTTTCACACGAGGGCATCATTATCCGGATGCCTTCCAAACAACCTCGAATGTCATTCTGAGCAACGAACTCGAAGAGTTCGCATAGCGAAGAATCTCTTTCATTATCAGCATGTTAGGGATTCCTCACTGCGTTCGGAATGACAGCTTTTCACCTGCTCGGTACAACTCTGACATGCGCGTGGTTGCGCGACCCAATATTACGCGGAATTCTGGAAGTAGGCACTAGGGCGTGAAGCCCCGCCACACCTTGATCGTCTCGTCACCACTCCCCGATACGAGCATCCCCCCGTCAGTGCTGATCGCGATGCTGTTCACAGACCACACGTGCCCGGTCAGCGTGCGCAGGAGCGCGCCGTCTGAAAGCCGCCACACCTTGACCGTGTTGTCAGCGCTCCCCGATACGAGCGTCCCCCCGTCAGGGCTGATCGCGACACTCCTCACACAGTCCGTGTGCCCAGTCAGGGTGCGCAGGAGCGAACCATCCGACAGCCGCCACACCTTGATCGTGTTGTCAGCGCTCCCCGATGCGAGCGTCTCCCCATCAGGGCTGATCGCGACACTCCTCACGGACCACGCGTGCCCGGTCAGGGTGCGCAGGAGCGTGCCGTCCGAAAGCCGCCACACCTTGATCGTCTGGTCACCACTCCCCCCCGATACGAGCATCGCCCCGTCAGGGCTGATCGCGACGCTGAACACACTCAACGTATGCCCGGTGAGGGTGCGTAGCAGCGCGCCGTCCAAAAGCCGCCACACCTTGATCGTGCCGTCCTCACTCCCCGATGCGAGCGTCTCCCCGTCAGGGCTGATCGCGACGCTCCCCACACTACCTGTGTGCCCGGTCAGGGTGCCCAGGAGCGCGCCATCAGACAGCCGCCAGACTTTGATCGTGCTGTCCTCGCTCCCCGATACGAGCGTCTCCCCATCCGGGCTGATCGCGACGCTCCCCACACTGCCTGTGTGCCCAGTGAGGGTGCGCAGGAGCGCGCCGTCAGAAAGCCGCCAGACCTTGATCGTGCTGTCAACGTTCCCCGATGCGAGCGTCTCACCGTCCGGGCTGATCGCAACACTGATCACCGCGCTGGCATGTTCCGTGTCGCCAGCGACGGGCAGGGTGCGCAGGAGCGCGCCGGGTATCTGCTGGCGCCACTGATCGCACCAAGGGTCGTTTGGCGTTAATCGTGACAGTTCATTGACGGCAGTTTCAGCCTGATCCCACGCTTTCTGCTCGATAAGGGTCGGGATACCCGTCCGCAGTTCGGCGACGCGGGTCAGGCGGGGTACATAGAAGCCGAGGAAGTAGTAGAGGAGCACGGCGACCGCCCCAAGTACAAGGGCGCGGATCAGCCATGGCGTCGGTCCTTCGGTCCGTTCCTCCCGTCGGCGCTTTAGACGTCTCACGAGCCGGGCGACGAACACGCTGAAAACGCCGAAGAGGCCGCCAAGCAGTCCTGCGGCAGGCAATTCCAACATGCCCAACCCAAGCAACCCACTAAACGCTGCGCCCAGCAACGAGGCAATCTGAAACGATGCTCCGACGGCTCCCGCGACGCGGTAGGAACGGTGCACTAGTGCGACGTGTACGAAGTAGGCAACGGTGAGAGCCAAGCCGATCCACACAGATGCTTCAAGGTGGTCACGGAGCAACCCAGAGATCAGCCCGGTAGCGACGCCCGCCACGACGGCAATGGCCAGATGCATTCCCAACGGCCTCTTGCTAACAGGCTCCCGTGTCGGTTGGCCCTCCTCCTTGATAGTGACAGCCCTCGGCTGGGGGGCACGCTCGCCTGTTCGACGTGCGGCGACCACACTGTCTGGAAGCGTCCTGTCGCCGGTTTCTTTCTCCAGCGTGGCTGGCTGGATGATATTCCCTAATGTCCTGGAAATCTCTACCGCCAGCTCCCGGACGCTTGGGTACCTGTCTGCCGGGTTTTTCGCAAGCGCACGCACGATCATAGCTTCGAGAGCATTGGGGATGCCATCAATTCGTTGGGGCGTCGCGTGCAAATGTTGAAAGGTGATATCGCCCCGCACAAACGGCGGCTCGCCGGTCAGGAGTTCGTAGAACGTGCAGCCGAGGGCGTACTGGTCGCTGGCGGGGGTGCCGCGCCCGCCCTGCAAGAGTTCCGGGGCCATGTAGAGGAGCGTCCCCGCCGTCTCTACCTTCGAGAGGCGCGTCATGGTCTCTCTGACGATGTGTGCCACGCCGAAGTCCGTGACTTTGACGACTCCTTTGCTCGTCACCATGATATTCGCGGGCTTCAGGTCGTGGTGGACGACGTTCTGCTCGTGGGCATAGGCGACGGCGGCGCAGACCTGTTCAGCGTACTTCACGAAGGTATCGAGATCGAATTTGCCTTCCGGCGCACCGGCGAGCAGGCCGAGGAGCGTTGGGCCGTCAATGTACTCCATCGTGAGGAAGCGGGTTGCGCCATCTTCCTCGAAGTTGATGAGCCGGACGATGTTTGGGTGGGAGAGCTTCATCGCCGCAAGTGCCTCGTTTTTCAAGCGTTGGATGGCACGCGGGTCTTGTCCCAGTTCCGGCGGGAGCACCTTGACGGCTATCTCGATGCCGAGCTTCTGGTCCCGCGCAAGGTGCACGATCCCCATCGCGCCGCGCCCAAGTTCGCGGACGAGTTCGTACCGTCCCGCCAGCACCACCGGAACAGGCGGGCCGACGATGGTCTTTGCGGCGTCAAGGTCGGGATGCGCCTCTCTGACGATGGTGGCCGCATCGAGAACCTCTGGGAACTTCGCGCCGCACTTCGTGCAGACCTTTGCCTGATCGCGGTTCTGCGCGCCACACTGATCGCAGTATTTCATCGCTTCCCCCTTTCGGCAATGGCAGGGCGTATTGCGGCCATCCTCGAATGTACCGCATTGCGGTGTTGGCGGAAAGCAGAGATGAACCGCTCGGTGGCCCGCGTCCGGTTGCCGCGTCTCACCGCGTCTCGTACACTTGTCATGCGTGGCTTCGGCTTCTCCTCACATCGCTCCACCTCGCAAGCAAGGGCCCTCTCCCATGAGCTACGAACGCGGCATTGCCGCCATCCGCCTTGAGATGCCCGACACGATCCCGCACACCGAATACGTGAGCCACCCGAAGCTCATGGAACACGTGACCGGCCTGCCGCCCAACCATCCGGACCTCGGTCCGGAGTTCTATCGGCTATGGAAGTACGACTTCATGTGGCGCACCGACTCGCCGGACTTCAAGTGGGTTCCCGAAGCGTGGATGGGCAGTGCGCGCTACAGCGAAGATCAGGAGCTTAAGCCCGCGACGTACCCATTCAAGGATGAGGAAGAGGTGCTCGCGTTCGACCCAGCGGAGCGCATCGGCGTGCCGGACCGCGTCGAGACGCGCCGCATGATGGAGGAGAACGTCCGCAAGACCCGCGAACAGTTCGACGTGGTCGTGCCGACGGGCTACTACAACACGGTCTTCACCTGGTGCATCAAGAGCTTCGGTTGGAACCTGTTCATGACCTCCGCCATGGAGGACCCCGTGCGCTTCGACCGCGTGCTCGAAGGCTTTACGCGGGTGTCCATGCCGATCTTCGAGGCGGGCGCAGACAGCGACATCGAGGTGTTCCTCTGCCACGACGACATCGTCTGGACCGCCGGTCCCGTGTTCCATCCGGAGTGGTACCGCCGATACATCTTCCCACGGTTCAGACGGCTCTGGGCGCCGCTCGTTGAGGCGGGCAAGCGGATCCTCTTCTGCTCCGACGGCGACTTCACCGAGTTCGTGGATGACCTCGCCGAGGCCGGGGCGAACGGGTTCATCTTCGAGCCGCTCACCGACCTCAACTACGTGGCGGAGAAGTACGGGAAGACCCACGTCATCATCGGCAACGCCGACTGCCGCATCCTCACCTACGGCACGCGGGACGAGATTTGCGCCGAGGTGAAGCGCTGCACCGATGTCGGGCGCGACTTGCCAGGCTATTTTTACGCCGTCGGGAACCACATCCCGTACAACGTCCCCATTGAGAACGCGCTGTTCTATTTCGAGTTGATCCAGGAGATGGGGAAGAGGTAAGGGATAGCGCTGTTAATGGCCAGTAGTCACCGATACGCTCCTTTGGCGCTCGATACCTCGACGGCACAGCATGTCATTCTTGACTCGGGCGGATGAATGAGGGTACATTACCGGAAACGTATCAGCGCCAGCTGAGTAAGGAGAGAAACTATGTCGGCAGATGAATACGGGTACGGGCGCGGGAAAGAACTTAAAGTCGCGCAACTGTTTCGCCAAAAAGGGGCGAATGTCGAAACGGCGAACGCCAGTAAAGGCGCGGCGGACCTGATCGTGAAGTTCCCGACAGGAACGAAGTGGGCCATTCAAGTGAAGTCATCCCGGTCAAGTGCGGCACCCGATCCAACCAAGAAAGACCTTGGCAGACTGAAGCAAATCGCGACTAAGAAGCGGGCTACTGCGGTAGTCGCGAAGGTCACTTCGAAGGGTATTGAGTACATCTCCGCTCGAAGTGGGCGAAAGTTGACCCCCCCGGCGGCTAAGAAGAGCTAGAGCTCATGCCTGACAAGTTGGATCGTTTGGCGAAAGTCGTCGCCGACTTGATGGACCGTGGATACACGAGCGTTGAAGTGGAGCTCCCCAGCGGGCCGAAAATCCGAGTCACAAGGGAAGAATATGTAAGGACGCTCGGTCCAAGCCAGAACGTGAGAGTCAGCGTGAATGCGCGTGCGTCCGCCTACGCGAGGGCAGAGGCTTCTGCTCAGCTTGACGAGGTGCTTGAACACTTCAAGAAGAGCTATGCTGGCGAAGACTTGGTCGAACTCCAAGCTCAGGTTGCTGCGTTGCGCGAGGAACTTCCGAAGTCCAAGCCTCGAGAGGCGATTCTGCGGGAGATCGCGAAATGGGCATTAGACAAGGGGTGGGACGTCGCAATCAAGCTATTGCCGATTATCCTCGATAGGATGACTGGAGGATAGGAGCCGCTTCCCGAGTGCGCTCCTGGTATCCAGCGCTATATCGCATCTGTCGGAGGCCACGCCAGTCTGAACACGGACCGCGTAACTTGCACCTGTTGCGTGTGGCTCTGTTGCAATGCTCAGGTGTTGCCAACGCCAAGCGGTTCGCTCTGCCCGCGGGACGAGATTCGCGCCGAGGTGAAGCGCTGCACCGATGTCGGGCGCGACCTGTCGGGCTATTTCTACGCCGTCGGGAACCACATCCCGTACAACGTCCCCATTGAGAACGCGCTGTTCTATTTCGAGTTGATCCAGGAGATGGGAAGGCGGTAGCATTTGCGCGGCTGTTCTGGCAAGGCCGACTGACCGATATTGTACGGTGGACGCGCAATTGCAGGTTCAGGAGACCCGGACGTGAGGAACGAATTCACGGCGATAATTGAGCGCGACGGGGAGTGGTGGATCGCCTATTCCCCCGAAATTCCCGGAGCGAACGGACAAGGCCGTACGAAAGACGAGGCGCTCACGAGCCTGAAGGAAGCGATCTCCCTCATCCTTGAAGACCGCCGGGAGGACGGGCTTCGTGGTGTTCCGAAGGGCGCGCAGAGGGAGATCGTGACCCTCGAATGAAGCGCGATACCCTCCTCAGGCATCTTCGACGCCATGGGTGTATCCTCAAGCGGGAGGGAGGGGCGCACTCGCTCTGGCTGAATCCGCAGAATGGGGCTGTCGAGGCGGTCCCCAGACATGGGGAAATCCCGGACCGCCTGGCCCGGAAGATATGTTGCGGCCTCGGCGTGCCTGAAATCGGAGGCTAGGCCGACATGGCGTTGCGCCACCATCGGGCGCAACTTGCCGGACTATTTCTTCGCCGTCGGCAACCACATCCCGTACAACGTGCCGATTGAGAACGCGCTGTTCTATTTTCAAATTGATAGGAGACCTGGGGAGAAGGTAAGGTGGGGCCGGAGGCCGGGTGTCACAAGGCGAGTCCTGCTGTTATGCGGCCGTCTGGAGGTTACGATGAAATTCACAGTAACCATTGAGCGCGACGAAGATGGCGTGTGGGTTGTCGAATGCCCTGCAATTCCCGGTTGCGTGAGCCAGGGTCGCACCAAGGAAGAGGCATTGGCGAACATTCAAGAGGCAATCCAATTGTGCCTGGAGGTGCGGGCAGAACGAGGACTTCCGTTGACCATCGAAACACGGCAGGTGGAGGTTACGGCGTAATGCCCGGCCTTCCCATGCTGAGTGGCCAACAGGTGGTGAAGGTATTTCAGCACCTGGGATGGGAAGTGGCGAGACGCCGCGGTAGCCACATTATCCTGGTGAAAGAGGGGCACATCGCGACGCTGTCCGTTCCTGACCACGAGGAGGTGGCAAAAGGAACGCTGAGAACCCTTATTCGTTCGGCTGGTCTCACCATTGACGAGTTTCTTGAGGTGGCGAGGAGGACTTGATGCCCGATACTGGGCGGAATCTGCCCGGCTCCTTCTTCGCCGTCCAGAACCGCATCGCGTACAATGTGCCGATTGAGAACGCGTTGTTCTATTTCGAGCTGATTGGGGAGATGGAGAAGAGAGTGTAACGCAGAAAGGAGGACCTCGCATGGACCAAGGTGGGAGTCTGAGTTCAGAGCGCAGATGCGTTCGTTCAGGAGGAAACGGTCCTTCGCACCGGTCACACCGATGCAGTTGATCGCGCAAAGATCGAAGATCGGATCAATGGTGCATTGAGACGCCTAGGAGACGAGCGTGACACCGAAACCTCCGAGCCTGCGGTGCAACAGTTGCGCCACAAGCGGCGTGCCGCTGACCCCAAGCGTTAGCCGACGCTTGTTACGATGGCAAGGATCGTCGTACACTCGGTGCAGATGAAATCCTTTGAGATCGTTGGCGAGATCACCGACGTCGCAACCGTCGCCGTCGGCAGCGCGATCCGTGAGATTGCACGCTTGCGAAAGCAGTACGGCTCAGGACGTTGGCGCAAGCTCAAAGGAATCGCTATGATCCGTTTGAGGGACGGCAGCATCCGCCGCGCCGAAGTGCACTGGTGCGAAGCGCACGGCATCGACAAGAAAGAATTCAAACGCAAGCGCTACTTGGATTAGACCTATGGCTACCACCACTCGAAGATCACCTACACCGCGCTTTGCCATTTGCGTGGATAACTCAGAATATCCCGCCTCGTTGGAATTGCATAAGGTCTACCGCGTGCTCGTAGATCAGGAGGCTGACCGGCACGGCGACCTGCGCGTCGTGGACGAGAGCGGGGAAGACTATCTTTACCCGGCGGAATACTTCGTCGTGGTTGACCTCCCACGCGAGACGGTGCGTGCCCTCGACAAGTCATATGCACGCAATGTGCAACGTGCCGACTGAGAACGTGCTGTTCTATTTCGAGTTAATCCAGGAGATGGGGAAGAGGTAGAGCAGGGACCGGTCTGCCTTTGCTGGTGTATACGGACTGCATAATCATTGCTATGAGCCATGAATAGTCTCACACTACGTAAGGCCAGCCCGAACGATAGCGAGTTTGCCTACTGCGCAAAGAGGGCTGCGTTCAGGGAGTATGTGGAGAAGGTTTGGGGTTGGGATGAAGATGAGCAACGGCAGCTTCATGAACAGCGATTTAAGGCGCAGGACTTCCGGGTCATCAATCTGGCTGGCACAGACGTCGGGATCGTGGCGGTGGCCGTGGCGCCCGATTGTGTTAAGGTGAATCAGCTATTCCTCTTGCCAGAGTATCAGGGCAAGGGTATCGGCCGCAGGTGCATGTTGCTCATCATGGAGGAGGCACGCCGGTTAGGCTTGCCTGTGCGTCTGCGCGTGATGAAGGTCAACCCGCGGGCGCTGGCGTTTTATCAGCAGCTAGGGTTCATGCGCACCGGTGAAACCGATACTCACGACCTGATGGAATGGTGCTCATGACAACAGCGTGCAGCCGACATGGTGGCGGGCGGCTGAAGCGCGAACCGTTAGGTAGCAGCCCTATGCCTTCAGCGGCCAAGTTCCCAGTTGGAGGTGTCAGCTGATGCACAACCATGCGCCGTCAGGCTACATCTGTCCCTTGTGCATGATCGCCCAAGGGAGGGCTCCGGCAAGCGAGATGTTTGCCCCCACCGATGTGCTCTACCAGGATTCCGCCGTTCTTGCCCTGGTCAGCGCGTTCCAGTGGCCGAAGAATCCGGGCAACGTGGTGGTGATCCCGTTCGATCACTACGAGAACATCTACGACCTGCCGCTCCATCTAGCCTGTCGGGTCCATGATCTCGTCAGGGGCATCGCTCTGGCAATGAAGATAGCCTGGGACTGCGACGGAATCTCCACCAGACAGCACAATGAGCCGGCTGGGAACCAGGATGTCTGGCACTACCACCAACACGTGACCCCCCGCTATGAAGGCGATGCCTTCTATGCGACCTACGTTGAGGCAAAGGCGCTGATGCCTCCAGAGAAGAGGGCTGCTTACGCATCGGAGCTTCGAGTGCCTCTGGTCAGGTGGTCACCTGCTGCTGCCTAACAACTCGCTGAAGCTGACCTAGCGGGCTTCGCGGTGCATGTTGCTTGCGCCGCCTGCCGGTATAATGTACGGTGGGCGAGGTATTGCCCGCTTCCGCCGGGCAGCTCAGCTCGAGGCCGTCAAACGAGCGCGGTAGTGCACGTCACGACGGGTGGGGGTGAGGATGGCAACGCACACGTGGCGCGATTTCATCACCGCGGACCCTGAGGTATGCCATGGGAAGCCCTGCATCAAGGGCACGCGGATCATGGTGTCGGTGGTGCTCGACAACCTCGCCGCCGGTCTCGCACCTGACGAGCTCCTGAAGAGCTATCCGTCCCTGACCCGCGAGGCGATTCAGGCGGCCATTGCGTACGCCGCGGACCTTGCTCGCGAACGGATTGTTCCGATGCCGGTGTAGGGCAGCCGATGAAGGTGAAGGTTGACGAGAACCTGCCTCAGGAGGTGGCCAACCTATTCCGGGACGCTGGCCATAATGCCGTCACGGTAGGTGATGAGGAGTTTGGCGGCAGGCCGGATGCGGAGATCGCGTCGTTGGTGCGGCGAGAGGAGCGGGTTCTCGTCACGCTTGACCTGGACTTCTCCGACATTCGGGCCTATCCGCCTGAGCACTATGGTGGGTTGGTGGTCTTACGGCTCGGCCATCAGGACAAGCTGCACGTGCTGGAGGTAATCGCGCGACTGATCCCCGTGTTCACCCGCGAGCAACCCCAAGGCCATCTGTGGATCGTCGAGGAGAACCAGGTACGGATCAGGCCATGATCCTCACGTACGGCTCTGCCGACGAGATCCATGCCGAGATGAAGCGCTTCGCCGATGTCGGGTGGAACCTGCCCGGCTTCTTCTTCGCCGTTGGGAACCATATCCCTTGCAACGTCCCCATTGAGAACGCCATGTTCTACTTCGAACTCATCGAAGAAATGGGGAAGCGGTAAGGCGTGCGGAGGCGGACAATGGCGGGAAATCGCATAGAAGTGGTGGCCGCCGTGATCGGGCGGGACGGCAAGATTCTCGTCGCGCAGCGCCCGGACGAGACGCACCTGGCCGGTCTCTGGGAGTTCCCCGGCGGCAAGCGTGAGCCGGGCGAATCTCACGAGGAAGCCCTCATCCGCGAACTGCGCGAGGAATTGGGCGTCACCGTCGAGGTGCACGAGAAGATCACGAGCATCTTCCACCGCTACCCCGACCGGACGGTGCTCCTGAGCTTCTATCGCTCAGAGCTTGTCGAGGGCGAGCCGCAGCCGGTCGGCTGCAAGGCGGTGCGCTGGGCAACTCCGGCGGAGTTGAGCGCGCTTGAGATGCCCGAAGCCGACCGCCCGCTCCTGAAGATGCTGCAAGAATGAATTCCGTGTCAGGGAGTCGCCGCCAGGGGATAGACGGTCGCCGCGCTTCGCTGTATCCTTTTAAATCTCTACGGATTCGTCCCATTCTTCGGAAACCGTCTCTTCTCTTCCGCGCAGCATCGCCGGAAAAGGGGAACTTGTGCCCACGCGGAGCGTGCCGAGCATCGCCGTCCTCGGCGCCATCGTCTTCGATGAGATCATCACCCACGATGGTCAGCGCATCGAATCGTTCGGCGGCATCGTCTACAACCTCGCCGCGCTCTCGTCGCTCGTGGATGACGAGGGCCTCGTGCTTCCCTTCTCCAACGTCGGTGCG
>Ga0172365_10002207_pt1 | contig 14246 bp, 15 predicted proteins | sample LakKivSesite48cm_FD_114535 | JGI IMG/M metagenome (GOLD analysis project Ga0172365, IMG submission 114535) | Sediment microbial communities from Lake Kivu, Rwanda - Sediment site 48cm | ecosystem: Environmental > Aquatic > Freshwater > Lake > Sediment | place: Rwanda: Western Province, Lake...
AAATATATCTTCTCTAATTTCCTGGAGATTTTCAGGCTTCCCATAAAACCAAACGGTTCCTTTTCCTCTGGTAAAATACATTGTTCCGTCACCCAATATATATCCCATGATCTTTAGTAAATAGGGCAGTTTTGGATTGTTTTCCTTTAAGGGTAGTAAACCCCTATTTTTTAATTCCCTGATTATAGGGCTTTCATCTTTTTTAATCCTCAGAGGTATAACATCTTTTTCATCAATAATGACCCTATCACTCGGCTCATCATATTCTACACCTTCAAAAGGATATACCGCAACCTGCTCGTTGTTGATATCCTTTAATTCAACCATCCCTCTCTCAGTGTAAAATGGATGATCCTCAGTTGATATAATATGTATACCAGAGAATGTGTTTACTTGATACACCTTACCCTTTGGGTTAAATTTCAGGAATCTGATAATGTCTGTATTCTTTACACCTTTTGTGAAATTCATGCACTTAATTTTGCTGTTCTTCCATTTATTCTCAAAATCCTTTATTTTCATTGTATAACCAAACTCATGCAATATTTTACTTTCACCAGAGATGCAGTTAATATCATACCCGACCCCGCCAGGCGATATCACACCCTCCTCAGCATCCATGCCTGCAACACCACCTATTGGGAAACCATAACCCCAGTGTATGTCAGGCATTGCCATGCTTTTCCCAACAATACCTGGCAGTGTTGCGACGTTTGCAACCTGCTCAGGCGCATTATCCTTTTTTATGTTTTCAATCATCTTCCCTGATGCATAAATGAGGCCAGATGTTCTCATACCCAGATTGCCTTTTGCGCCTTTGTAGTCTGATGGTATCTCATACCTGTACTCATCAATTTTTTTCAATGGTCCTTCCCAAGTCATAAAAATGAATATGTCTTGCTACCTATTAAATTCTATCATTTAAAATGGTTGAAAGAGGCGTATCTAAAAAAGAAGTTGAAACTGGGGTTATCAAAGGAAGAAAATATATTCAAGATGACAAAATTGTGTCCTCCTACTCATACTTTGAGGTTGTATATAAAAAAATAGGTGAAATCATCTACGTGATAACTGTAAAACCAAGGTGGTAATATGAAAAAATGTCCGATATGTAACAAGGGAAATCTAAAGGAAGGAAAAATTGAAGAGGAGATGTTTGGTGTAGTTTTAGGCAGGTTTAAAGCAGAAATATGTAGTAAATGTGGTGAATCATTTATCAGTAGCGAAACGATGAAGGAGATAGAAGAAAAAGCAAAGAAAAAAGGGTTATGGGGATTGGCTGAAAAGGTAAAAGTTGTGAAATCAGGCAACTCACTGGTAATAAGGATTCCGGCTAAAGTTGCAAAATTCTTTAAACTGAGGATAGGGGAAGAACTGCTAATTTATCCTGAGAAGAACAAACTTACAGTAGAGCCCATGTAATATTATATGTCAAACAACACCTGAACATAACCCTTTTCCTTGTTGACCTCAAGTATGTGATATGTTACTGCCTTTATCTCCTTGCCAACAGTATGCCTTTCAGAATCAAAAATTTCACCATAAACATTTGCATTTAACTCGCATTTTTCTTCATCAACAGACACATCAAACTTTCCAAACAAAACATTGCTGATGTCAGAAACTGTGAGAAGTTTTGAGAGCCAGTCCACAAGCAACTCCTCAACAGTATCAGATTTAAGACTTATTTCATACTCACCAACAGGTTTTATTTTTTTAGTATCTGATATTATGTCAAACATCCCAACAGCAGCATTCTCAAAACATTCGGACAAGTTTTTACCATAAGCCTTTATGCCTATGTCTGCCGTATGCTCTATAATGTCGTATTTTTTCATTCCCTCAGCTCACCAAGTGTTGTAACCCTCTCAGCAAATGCATTGTGCTTATGTATGCTTTCCTCAGAAATACTTCTTACAATTACCAGAACATCATCAGGAAGGTTTTTGTATTTTTCAAGAATTTTTGAAAGGATATCCCTCACTATGTCCTCAACAAATTTTGGGTTTTTATGCGCATTCATAACAACATCTGCCTCATCCTCTCTTTTGAGTATCTCATAGGTTGGTGATGAAAAGGATGATTCAACAATCTTTATCAGGTCGTGTGCCTCAACATCATATTTTTCAGGAACCTCAACCATGAGTGATGCAACGTTTCTCTGATTGTGAGTAACAGATAGTTTTGATTTTGAGAGCTCCTTCACTGTTTCCATCGCGCATGGACATGCGGCCATCCCGGTAACCTTTACGCCAATAGATTTTTTTATCTCCCCATTCCTTTTAACGGCTGCTTTTGCAATTAATCCATAGTTTTCCATACTTTTATTACCTGAAGGGGAGCTTCTTTCCAAAAAATAGTCTGCGTTCATGTTCACCTCAGCATAGTTTGCGTAGCCATGCTTATCAAGCAGTCTTTTTGCAATGGATGCGCAAAGATTCTCAATTCCCTTCACAGGTTTCCTGACAGCCTCGTCAACAATCTCGTTTATTGCTTCAACATTCCTTGACATATGAGAGCCTTTTTTTGTTGAAGGCAGGTCAACAAATGCATCAATTACAGGTGTGAGTATTGTTGTTTTTCCTCCTCTTTCAACAGATACAGGCTTTTTTATGCCGATTATTCCCACCCTTGTCAGCTTGAATGCATATTTTGGTTTTCTTTCCTGAACATCAATCATAAAAAGATTAAATACCTTGGAATACTTAAAGGTAACCTATGCATCTAACCATAGATGGATGGAAAAGCAATTTCACATTCTCAGCCTGCCATATCCTCCCAGCGCATAAAAAATGCTCCAGGCTACATGGACACACATACGCACTCCATGCAAGGATTCATGGGAAACAGGATAAATCAGGTATGATTGTTGACTTCGCTGTTATAAAAGATGCTATGAGAAAAATTGTTGATGAACTTGACCATAAGGTGCTTTTACCTGAAAAAAAGGTTGTTAAAGAAAAAAATGAGATAACGATTAGTGAAGGGGGAAAAAGGTATAGTCTCCCTGAAACAGATGTTGTGCTGATTGATGTTCCTTCTCTAACAGCAGAAAATCTTGCAAAATATGTTCTTGAAAAAATATGCGGAGAAATAAAAAATAAAAACATATCCGAAATTGAAATAGGATTGGATGAAGGGTGGGGACAGGGTGCATGGGTAAGCAAAAGGCTATAGTTCTCTTGTCAGGCGGGCTTGATTCTGCAACAACACTTGCAACAGCATTGCATAAGGGATATGATGTTTATGCGTTGTCGTTTGATTATGGGCAGAAACACGGTAGGGAATTGGACTCAGCCGAAAAAATCGCAAAACATTACAATATAAAACATAAAATCGTGAAGATTGATTTGTCATGGGCTAAATCTGCGCTTACAGACAAAAAAATAAAAATACCTGAAAAAAGAAAGAAGATTGGCAAGGATATTCCTGTTACATATGTTCCTGCACGAAACATGATAATGCTTTCATTTGCTCTTGCTTGGGCTGAAACAATAAATGCAGACGCAGTTTTCATAGGGGCAAACGCCATTGATTACTCAGGCTATCCTGACTGCAGACTAGAATTTTATAAGGCATTCCAAAAGGCAGCAATGCTTGGGACAAAAAAGGGTGCTGAATCCAAAACTATCCAAATAAAATATCCACTTATAAATATGAGTAAATCTAAAATAATAAAAAAAGGCATGTCCTTAGGGGTGCCTTATCATCTGACCTGGTCATGCTACAAAGGAGAAGAAAAAGCCTGTGGAAAATGTGATTCCTGTATTCTTAGGTTAAAAGGTTTTAGGGAAGCAGGATATGATGACCCTGTTGAATATGAGGCTGAAGTATGATTAAAGGAAAAAAAATTTTTCTGAGGGCATTGGAAAAAGACGATTTAAGAAGATGCTGGAAATGGGTAAATAACCCTGAAGTTACTAAGGGGATGGGCAGCTCTATCCCTAAGTCTATGCATGACGAAGAGAGATGGTATGAGGAGACACAAAAAAGTGACAAGAAAAAAATATTTGCTATTCAGGTAAATAAAAAACATATTGAAAACATAGCGTTAGATAACATTGATTATAGGAATAAAAAAGCATCGCTTGGCATAGTAATAGGGGAGCAAAATTATTGGAGCAAAGGTTATGGTACTGATGCAATTAAAACATTACTTTCATTGGCATTTAATGAACTTAATCTGCATAAAATCTACTTGCATGTTTTTCCTTCAAATAAAAGGGCTCTCAAATGTTATGAAAAATGTGGATTCAAAAAAGAAGGTGTTCTCAGGGAACATGTTTTTAAAGGAGGAAAATATCAAGACCTAATGGTAATGAGTATTATCAACAAAGGGGGGGAAAAATGAAAGTAAAACTAACCAACTACACACCTGAGCCTGAGAAAACTGTTGCAGCAGCAGCATACACCTGCCATTCAAAGGAATGCGCAGAAATAAATAAAATGAGTGATGAAAAAATTAGAAAGATTATCAGGGCAACAAAAAGCTCAGGGCATCATTCTGTCATGGAGCATGCAAGCTTCACATTTGCTGTTGATGGCATATCCAGGTCATGCACGCATCAATTGGTTAGGCACAGGATTGCATCCTTTTCCCAGCAGTCCCAGAGATACGTTAACCTGAGCAAGGCTGGTTATATCATGCCAAAAACTATTGAGAAAAATAATAGGACAAAAAAGATTTTTGAGTCAGCAATGAAAAATCTCTGGAATGCATACAATGTCCTTGTTGAAAACAATGTCCCTGATGAGGATGCACGTTATGTTCTTCCGAATGCAACAAAAACAAGCATTATTATTACGATGAATGCAAGGGAGCTTTATCATTTCTTCTCATTGCGCTGCTGTAATAGGGCACAGTGGGAAATTAGGGATATGGCAAACAAAATGCTGAAACAGGTGAAAAGGGTTGCACCTGTTTTGTTTGAGGATGCAGGACCTATGTGCAAGCAACTCGGGTATTGTCCAGAAACAGAATCATGCGGGCTGATGCCTAGAAAAAAGGATGTTTTAGGGATATAATGAAAAAAGTTGAAGATAAAATAAGAATCAACGAAATCTTTTACTCAATTCAGGGTGAAGGAACACAGATTGGTATTCCAACAGTGTTCATCAGAACACAGGGATGCAATTTAGATTGCTCATGGTGTATCGGATATAGAAAAGGCAGGCATATTCCAAAAATCATTCTGGCCGATGGAAAGAACAAGAAAATTTTTGAGGTAAGGAGAGGGGATAAATTATTGAGTGTAAATAAAATAGGTGCATTAACTGAAACAGTTGTTGAAAAAGTTATTACAAGAAAGGTTAATAGATACTATGAAGTTAAGATTGAAGGAAAACCTTTACTCCATTTTACAGGTGACCACCCACTATATTCTCATGATAAATGGATTAATGTAAAGGATTTAAAAGTTGAGGATGAGGTATTTCATATAACTCCAAACGAAAAAATAAAATTTTTTGCTAAAAACTATAATTGCATGTTTAGAAAAGACATTGTTGAAAAAAAATTGAGACATACTAATTACAGAGATGCGGGTAAAAAAACATCAAAAACTAGGAGGAAACTGTTTGCTAACGGAAAACTAAAACCATCATTGATCACATTAAAAGAAAAAAATCCTATGAAATACCATCAGATATGCGAGGTGATATCAAAAAGGATGGAAGTTAATAATCCTATGAAAAATCCTAAAACTGTGAAAAAAAGTATTGAAACAAATAAAACCAGAGGAAACTATAAAAAAATCTCAGAAAGAATGAGGCTGAATAACCCAACAAAATCGCCTAAGTTTAGAGAATATATAACGAAAAACAACCCAATGAAAAGGCAGGAGGTAATAATAAAAAACTGGATTTCACATCAGAGAAGACCATCGTCCATTGAGAGAAAGGTTAATGAATTAATAAAACTTTATAATCTGCCGATTTCATACGTTGGAAATGGAAAGTTCTGGGTGGATGGTAAAAATCCAGATTACATAGTTAAGCCTATTGGAACTACCATGAAGGTGATTGAGGTTTTTGATCCAACTTATCTAAACAGAGGCAATAAGTGGGTCAAGGAAAGAATTATGCATTTTGATAAAAGAGGATATAAATGTTTAATTCTACCTGTTACACAAAAAACACAGGATGATGAAATCCTATTGTCTCTAAGACGTTTTATTTCTAATGGACTAAAAATACAGAGGATAAAATATTTTAAAGATGATAAAAAATATTCATATTTTAACCCTAAACCTATCAAAGTCTATAACTTCAAATGCAGGCCTAACAACAACTATTTTGTAGACTATATCCTAGTACATAACTGTGATACTGTTTATGCCAAGGATCCTGCTGATGGAGAGGATATGGAGATATCTGAGATAATAAAAAAAGTAAAAAAATATCCTGCAAAATATGTCTGCATAACAGGCGGTGAGCCTCTTCTCCAGAAAAATATAAAGGTTTTGATTAACAAACTTTTAAAACTTGGGTGCAATGTGAGTCTTGAAACAAATGGTTCTGTAACATTGAAGGGCCTGCCTGAGAAATTGTTTTTTTCCATGGATATCAAATGCCCCTCATCAAAAATGGAAAACAGAATGGATTTCAGAAACATAAAACTTTTAAAAAAAACAGACCAATTAAAGTTTGTGATTGAGGACAAAAGAGATTATGGATATGCAAAAAGCATTATAAAAAAATATAATCCGAGATGCAATATTGTCCTCACGCCTGTGGGTGGGGTTGACGTGAAAAAACTTGCAACAAATGTTTTGTCTGATGGTTTGAATGTTAGGGTCCTACCACAGTTGCATAAGCTGATATGGGGAAACAGGAGAGGGAAATAGTTATTTGCTCAAAATATGTTCAACGTCATCTACACCAAGCGCAAATCTTTCAATTTTTTCTCTCATATGTTCATCCTCAGGTGTTTTGAACCTTATGCCGTTCTCAGCCTTTATTGTGCCGTTGATTAAAGCGCTTCTGAACATTTCCACTTTTTTGCATATCACGTCGCCAAGAACCCGGCAGTCATTCTCAATAATTAGTTTTCCTCCGCATTCAACATCACCATTAACAATGCTTTTTTCACCAATCGTTATGCTGCCCTCAGCCTTTATTTTACCACATATCTCTGTTTCATTCCCTATTTTTACATCCCCTGAAACAAAATTATTCCCAAGAATCCTGCAACAGTCTCCTATCCTGATGCTGCCTTGAATTCTTGACTCATGAATGCCAACAAAACTGTCCTTAGGCACAAACAAAAAACCATCGGAAATAAAAAAGAGTTTCTCATCCTCTTTTTCAAGCTCTTTTAAAATCTTTTCAACCTCTCTGCTTTTTCCCTGCCTGAGCAGTTCAAGAAGGTAGAGGAAAATATAAATCACAAGAGGTATAGGGTTTCTTATGTTTATCCAGCCTCTTGCCTCAAAACCCTTCTCAATCCTTACATCATCACCAACATCCAGGTCTCTTCCAACAAAAACCTTCCCGGAAACCTTGACTTTTTCACCAAGATAAATATCCTTTTTCCCATCAATATCACCGTTTATAACAGAAAACATGTCTATCCTTATGTCATCCTTGGCACTGACGCCTCCTTCTGTATTCACCCTTTCACCAATAAAAACCCGCTTGTCAGTGATGATACCATAAGCCACATTTGATCTGTCAGAAACGATAACGTCACCATTCACAACAATATTGTGCTCCTCAAAAACGGTTCTGTCTGGAATCACAAGGGTTTTTTTATCAAACGGCATACCCATCCCAACTCATAAATTATTTCCTGGGTATTTAAAACTATGCCCCAAACTTCTCACTTCTGTTTGTTAAATCAAGCGCTATGTTCATCAAATCCTTCCCTCTGATTCTGCAAAGCCCACCTTTCGCGCAGGATATTTCATCAAAATTTTGGACATCATCAACCCTGACACCTTTTCCAGTGATTGTTAATGGCACAGGGTCAGCAGAATGGTTTTTTACTGTCACGGGTGTTGAATGGTCTGCTGTGAAAATTTTTAGGCAGTCAAGCCCCTTTAGAGGTTCGAGTGCTTTATCAATTTTTTCAGCTATTTTTACTTTGCCGAACACATCACCGTCATGACCATAAAGGTCTGGTGCTTTGATGTTCACAACAACAAAATCATGTTTGTCTAATGCAGAGATGGCTGATTTTATCTTTGCATCAATATTTGTGTCAACACCGCCAGTTGCGCCTTTCACATCAAGGATATCTATCCCTGCAAGCCTGCATACGCCCTTTACCAGCGATATACCTGCAACGCATGCTGAACTCAGCCCGTATTTTTCATCCATGCTTCCAATTTTTGGGAAGATTCCAGCGCCCCTTGGAAGTATGATGTTTGCAGGCATTTTTTTGTTTCTGAGCCTTTCCATGTTCACAGGATGCTCTTTTAGGATTCTGTATGACTCTTCTACAAACCTGTTCAGTATGTCCGCTGCTCTTTTCGCATTTTCTGATAAAGGCTTTGACCTGTTTATCCTTACACTGTCTTTATGAGGATCAATATCAGACAGGTTTGACGAAAGAGCTTTTCCTCTGAGAACAAGAACGCCCCTGTGCTCAACCGCTTCCTTGAAAATTATTTTCACATCATCAATCCTCATCCCATCAACTGCTTTTGCAAGTTCTTTTGTGCCATCTTTTATTCTCCCAGCTCTCCTGTCCTTTACGACAAGTTTTTCATCAACAGTTGCGAAATTGCACCTGAATGCAACATCACCTTCTTTGAGTTCTATGCCTATGCCTGCTGCTTCAAAAGGACCCCTGCCTGTGTATACTTCGTAAGGGTTGTAGCCGAGCAAGGCTAAATGTGCTGTGTCAGAACCAGGCCTTATCCCAGGAGCAATAGGGTCCATAATCCCATTGATGCCTGTTTTTGCGAAAAGATCAAGGTTTTTCATGGTAGCATGCTGGAGAACTGTTTTTCCTTCAATCCTGACATCCGGCCTGTCGCTAATGCCATCCATTATAATCAACAATATGTTATCCATATTATCACCCATGCTATTAATACACTAACACTTATTGAAACAAGGTTAACAGTGTCTTTTGTCAGAATTTTTTCTTCAAGCGTTGCCCCTAATACGCTGTCAATCTGGCATCCTAGGAAGCCGATAAGAACGGGGATTAAAATCAACGTCCTGCTTGGTAAAAACTGGGATGTTGATAGAATCATCCATCCTGTTAGAGATATAAGCAGGGCTCCGAAAAACGCAGCATTTGTGCCAAGAAAAGACACACCTCCATTCGTTCCTCTTTCAACCTTTTCCATGTTTGTGATCAGGTAAACCCTGTCTGATATGATTCCTATTTCAGAGGCAAGGGTGTCAGACAACGCAGCAGATATCGCAGTAATAAAAAGCACGCCTGCGAGTTGTTTAGACAGGGCAAAACTGCTGAGAACCGCTATGAGTGCAGGTATTGTGCCGTTTGCAACCACGTTATTCCATCTCCTTTCACCCTTTTTCCCCTCAGCCTCCCCAATGGAGCTCTTGAAACTATAATTGTATTTTGTGGCGGCAAAACTAACAAATAAAAATATTACAAGGACCAGTAGCCATGTCAAACCACCGAGCACACCCACAATCAGTCCGATAATCAATGCTGTACCTGAGCCTCGCCAGTCCAATGCTTTTACCCCATAGGCTAACAATGCGAGGATTATACATACTGCAAATATAATTGGCACATCAGGCATTAAAAGGTAAAGAGACTAAGGGGTTAAGAATATTTCCATTCATCCGGTCAAGGGTGTTGAAAAAAGTATAAAATACTGCAGTTCACACTTAATCCTCAAAAAGGCTCACAAGTTCTTCCTTTAACGTAATCATCATTTCCCTCCAGTCAGGTCTCAAACGTCCTGGAATAAAATGATTTGTTGAGTTTTCTATATATTTTGCGTTTTTCTCCGCTTCATTCAGCCTTCTGATTAAACCCTGATAGAAGTTCTCTTCAATTCTGTAGAATTTCAGGCTCATAGCTACAGTTTTTTTAAAACTCTTTCTATTAAAATCACAGCGTAGTGTATGAAATATGTCATAAATATCCTTACCCTCTGTGCGATTGTAAAGAGTGACTATTTTTCTGGCAAGTAGGTCCTCCAGTGAGTAAACTGAAAAGATTGTAGGGTAGGTGTCTACAAAAGGGGATTTCACCAGTGAGGTCAGGCAGGTGAGATACAGGGGCATGCCCAGATATATCTCAACCATCACTCTGTCTCTGTTTCCAAGCTCGTTTACATAGTAGCAGTCGAAACGCAGAGTTCTGTGCAGGATTCGCGGTCCCTTAACCTCAAAATCCCTGATGCTTTCCATCTTTTTTTTTATATTCTCTATTTTATCGTTCAGGGCTTCATCGCCAAAGTAATCCAAGTCAATATCTTCGGAAAACCTGCTCACATCAATCTTTGAAAGGTAAACCCTGTTAAGAGCAGTTCCACCTTTCAGTATCATCTTTTCTCCGAAGATATCCCACAACTGCGTGAGCAGATAGGATACCTTTTCATCCTTTGATATGTAGTTCAACCCAAGACCTGTTTTCGCAGAAATATACCTCAACATCTCAATATCCATAGTACCACCCCAGCATTCTTTCCACCCCGAGATTATCCAGAACTTTCCATTCTGCAGAAAATTTTCCCCTTGATGGGGTTGTAGGAATGAGTTTTGTTTTACCCAAAATTCTCTTTTTGAAAAATACGATAACGGTGTTAGGGATCCTGAAACTCGTTTCCTTACTCATCATATCAAGCACATATCCTGTTCTTTGACAAAGTGAGGGGGATGCAAACATTTTAAAATATTCCAAAAAACTATCCCATTTGAGAAACTTCTTTTCGTAGAGGGCTTTTGTAATGGTTTCATATCCTCCACCATATTGTGGCTTGTAAAAGCAGTCGAAAAATGTTTTTTCAATATTTGAGACATAAATCCCTCTGTGGAGGGTTAATCCCATGGTTTTGTTTCCCATGGCAACTGCCTGAATAGTATAGTTTCCTATATACACACTCGCAGATTTCTTTGGTGTGACCACGAAAATAGTGAAAGGCTCGTATTCTATGAGGTCATACTGTCTGAGAGCAGATGAAAAACCAATATAACCCTTGTAGAGTGCCAGAGCGATTCTGTATGGATTTTCAATTACTGGGTTCTTCCCAGTTTTTTTCTGCACCAGATACAGATTTCTTTTCAGCCTGTAGAGATAGCCTTTTTTCTCAAGTGAGGATAGAACCTTGTACAGCATGCCTATGCTGAGTTCAGGAAAAAAGCCTCTGATATCATCTGATGCTATCACTTCTGCATGTTTGATTGAATTGTACACATTCTGCTCGCTGCCTGTCAGGTAGTAATTTTTCTTCATTTACTTACTGCATTGGTAAGGAAGTTAATAAAATTTTCTCCAACACCAGTGTTTTGTCCCCACCTGCTCTATTCCAAATCAAAACGTGACATCCTCCCACGAATAAATGTCGTGGGCTTCCAGCGGTGGTCGAATATGACTGGTTCAAAACCAGTTCCCGCGTGTAGTTCCTGTTTCAACGACACCACTTGCATCTCGGTCAAGCCGAGATGTAGAGGCGGAATCTCCGCAGGCGTAGATTCGGGTGTGTCCCACCCTATGTTGTTTGATGACATTGATTGCAGCGTTCAAGTCTCTCGACAGAACCAATCCGCAGACAGGGCAGCTATGTATCCTGTCTTTCAACGATTTCTGCACGTATGCACCGCAACCGCTACAGAGTTGCGTTGTAGGCTCGAAAGGGTTTCCAACGACGAACCTGCCACCAGCACTTACAGCCTTGTAGCAGGTCATTCGCAAGAAGTTGCCCCACGAGGCATCAGCGATATGTTTGGCGAGACAGTGATTTTTGAGCATCCCGTTGATGTTCAGGTTCTCAATGGCAACAGTACCATAGTTATTCGCTATCATGCGACTGGTCTTATGCAGAAAATCTTTACGCTGGTTGGCAACCCTCTCGTGCTGGACTGCCAGCAGGTGAATAACTTTTCCACGGTTACGGCTACTTTTGACCTTTCTCGATACCCGACGTTGCAGGTGTTTCAATCTTTGCTCGGATTTTATGAGATGACGTGGGTTCTCGATTATCATTCCATCGGAGAGGGTGGCGAAGTTTTCCAGTCCGACATCTATTCCTACAGCCTTATCTTGGAAGGTATGTGGGGCGGGATTGTGTTCAATCTCACAGGAGAACACGACAAACCATTTACCAGATTTAGCTCGTTTGATTGTCATGGTCTTGACTTTACCTTTAGGAACACGATGCAGAACAATCGGAACGTTGCCGATTTTGGCAACATACAGTTTCTTGTCGGAAAGAAGCTTAAATCCAGACTGTGGGTACGTGATGCTCTTGAACCTCTTTTTATATCTGGGAAAACCAACCTTGACCTTCTTGACAGCTTTCTTCTCTTTGAGCCTTCGGTAGAAATTGTCGAATGCCTTGGTCAATCGGTCAGAACAGTTCTGCAAGACCTGGGAATGGATACCTTTGAAATTCGTATCCGAATCCTTGACTTGCTTGATTATCTTATTCAACTTGAACTGAGAAAAATTAGTACCGTTGGCATGGTAGATATCTTTCCTGATTGTCAGAAGGAGGTTATACATCTTGCAGGCGAGGTCGAACTGGGTGTACAATCGAGACACTTGTTTCCGAGACGGATAAAGCCGATATTCGTAGTTTCGCAGTTCAGTCATATTCGACCACAACTATATTGGTTTGAGAATATATATGCCTTCGGTATGGAGGCGACTGAAAGTATTCGGGGGTGGTCTGTATCCCACCCTTCTAAAGAGTCTGGGTTTTAGCCCACCCCCGAACCCCTATTTTGATAAAACTAGGCCTCAAGGGTAATTTTCCAACATCATTCTGATTCTCAATCCTGAATCTTTCTTTCCTCTTTTCCTTTGTAAACAGCTTCAGAAAAGTTTATCCTCCGCATCTGAGGCTGTGTTGTTGTCTCCTCAAGGTAATGGGCTGAAAGACCTGCTATTCTCCCATAAATAAACAGGGCTTTTGCGATAGATGGCTCAAGACCCATATCAGCAACAATTGCCCCAATTACGCCATCCACATTTATAGGCAGTTCCATGCCCCTGACCTGTTTAAATATTGGGGTGACTATTTTAGAAACATTTACGCATTCTCTGGCAACACCTGCCTGCTCGGCAAGACCCCATAAAACATCCCTTCTCGGGTCCATGGTATGAATCCTGTGTCCCATTCCTTCAATTCTTCTCCCTTTGGACACATAGTCTTTTATGATTTCCTTTGTTGATTCTGAAAGAGTAATGCTTTCCTTTTTTGATTTTGATACACATTCTTTAAAGAAAACTGCGGCTTTTGCCCCTGCACCACCATGCACATCTGTTATAGTGGAAACACCGTTTGCAACAGCTACCTCATATTTTGCCCTTGTTGATGCTGCAATAATGGTTGCCTGGGCAGATGGTGGGGTAACGCCATGGTCAACAGATGCTACCATTATCGCCTCCAGCATTCTAGCATGTTTCTCATTTACGTTTTCTTTCCCTGTAATAATCTTGTATAAAACATGTGAAAATGGTTTGTTTTCATTCAGTTTACCCAATGCTTTTTCTGTTCCCAGAATTGTTCCCAAATATCTGGCAACCCTGCCCATGCAGAATGCTGCCTTTTTCATGGGTGAAGCATCGGGAAAACGAGCTAAATGCTCATCAGTTAGAAGGCATTTTGCAATGCTCTTTGATATGTCCTCTTCACCAAATTTTATGTTTGGTCCTGGGATTGACAAAGCCTGAAAAACATTCTTTCTCATTTCATTCAATGTACTTTCATCAGGGAACTCACCATTTACAAGCAAATGAACAGTTTCCAGAAAACCTTTTTTTTCAATAATTTGACGCAAAGGATAGCCTGATATGACTAAATTATTTGGTTCAACTTTTGTGATAAGTGTTCCCCAAACCGGTTTTTTAGGTGGTGATTCCCATATCGTTCTCATTTTATCGTAGTAATGGTTCACCTCAAAATATGTTTTTCCGTCGAGTTTGGATTTCACTGCCTCAATAAGATCATACTGGGAGTTTACAACTTTAACACCTGCGCTCTCAAGAGCTTTCTTCTTTGATTCAAAAGTCCCGTATTCCTGTCCTGGCGTAACAATTGCACCTGCGTGACCCATTGTTTTTCCCTCAGGTGCATTGGCACCCGAAAGTA